>Ga0247831_1003456_pt1 | contig 22980 bp, 22 predicted proteins | sample LaCruzMarch2015__9_FD_192406 | JGI IMG/M metagenome (GOLD analysis project Ga0247831, IMG submission 192406) | Freshwater microbial communities from meromictic Lake La Cruz, Castile-La Mancha, Spain - LaCruzMarch2015_1m | ecosystem: Environmental > Aquatic > Freshwater > Lake | place: Spain...
ATAACATCTCCTCGCCGAATATGTACTGCCACATTCTGTCCTTGGGGTTTATTAAAATAAGTTAGTGCAGGTTCAATGGTAGACCGTATTGTTTTTAAATATACCATTGCATTTTCATACATATGTATGTATTTTTCAACAATTGGATATACGATAGCGGTTTTCAATAATATATTTTTGTTTTGACTTTTTTTAGAGAGTTCAATAATAATATTCAAGTCTTTGACAATAGTTACATTAACGATTTCATGTATATTTTTTGTTTCTTCTATCGTATTTTTAAATGTTTTAGCAAAGCCAAAATATTCTTCTATTTGTTGCACTTCTTCTTCTGTATGAATATGTTCTATTTTGGTCATTGGTGTATGTAGATATTCAATATTGGATTTACAATATAAACACAAGGCAATAATTGCAATCATTCGTTGATATTGTGCACCTAAACCATCATTACTAAAATCATTTGGATTATACGTAATATATAACATGTTTATGTTTAATAAAGATACAAAAGTTTATATTCTTTTTCTTTTCTTACAAAATCTTACAAAATCTTACAAAATAAAACAACAAAACAAAATATACTAAAAAAATATCTAGACAAAAACATATAGAGAAAATGGATTTATCAGAAAATAGTTCTAATAATTCTGCAATAAAAAAAACATTTTTCAATCATGTGTTTTCAACTACCGAAGAAAGTAAAGCAGAAATACTAAATGTTGTACAATATTCCCTTATTGGAGTTATACCTATCGTGTTATTAAATAAACTTATTCAACGATTTATACCAGAAGCAGATACAGAAAAGTCTAGTCTAGAACTTTTAGCAGAAATATTAATTCAATTAATTGTCATGTTTTGTGGAATTATTTTAATTCATCGTATTATTACTTTTATTCCAACCTATAGTGAATTTAATTACGAGAGTCTAACTTTAACAAATGTTATTTTAGCATTCTTAGTATTAGTTCTAAGTATTCAAACCAAGATTGGGATTAAAGTAAATATCTTGTTTGACCGTATAATGGATTTTTGGAACGGAACTTCTTCTTCCGATGAAACTCCTAAAAAAAAGGTACGAGTAAGTCAACCGGTGTCTCAATCTAGACATATACCTAGTCAAGGTGATACAATGGATAGTTTCCAAGGTGAGATGTTTCCACCTGCACCAATTGTAACATCTAATAAACCAAATATAGCGAATACTATGTCAGCACCTGCACCTGAATATTATGGACCAATGGCAGCAAATACAGTTTTAGGCGGATCATTTGGATCTAATTTCTAAGATTATATTTTTTTGTAGGAGGTTTGATAGATAGATAAAAATAAGAATATAATATAATTATTTTTATTTTTGTAATGAATGACTCTAGAAGAAGAAAAAGACAATTTGGGTACTGTATTTTTAGAATTATTATGTAATTATTTGAGAGAAATTGGGGCGTTAGATACTGAAATGCAACAAAAAAAAATATAATAATACTATAATTTAATTTATATACGTAATTTATTTATTTTTTGATTTATTTTATCAACCCAATAAGAAATAGTCAATATATCTTTATTTGGTTCTTTATAATTATAGTTATCTACATTATTGGTATTAATCATTTTTATCATATCTTCTGCATTTGAATAAATCATGTTTTCTTCAAAAATATTTTTATACAAATCACTACTAATATCTGAAATAGGGATTGCATTTAATCCTAAACATTCATAATGTCGGTAACAATCATCTCTATCCCCGGATGGTGAAATTACAAATTCAGAATTATATATGTTTGTTAAAAAATCCGTATAAGGAATACATTCACCACTGTTTTTTCCAAATATATCAAATCTTTTTCTTATATGATCATCTGGTAAATGATTCGGAGCAGAACAATATTGATTTAATATTTTTATTTTTTTATTATTTGTATTATTATTCTCACAATTGGATTTTATATAATTAAAATATCTATTTATATTCATATGACATATTCCATAGGCAAATGCTATGTATTTTTCATGATTTGTATAAATTGGGTTTTGAGATATCCATAATAGAATATTTGTATGATTTAATAAGTTATCTGTTTTATCATTTCTTTTAATTTGTGGATAATGCCATTGAGATGTTATAATTATAACTTTTACATTATTTTTACATATAATTGGTAATATTTCATCATAGAAAAAATCAAAATGATCTACTTGAATTTGAATTATTTCAAAATCTTTTATATCATTGTAATTTTTATTTTTAAGTAAGTCATTTGGTTTTAGAGGTAATTCTAAATTGACATCTATATATTTATGATCATTAACATGTATTTCAGTTGAGATATAATGATTACAAATGAAATATGGACTAATGGGGGTTACTAAGTGTTCAATTGGATTTTTATTTGAATAAATAATATCATAAAACATATTATTAAAGACGTATTTACCCCAAGACATACCTCTTCCATTACAATAATCTTTTCTATTTAATTCAATAATTTTGTTTTGTTCTAAATGTTCTGTCCAAGTTCTTGTAGGTCCAATTGTATACCCTTGTTCCCAACCACTCGTAAATATAGTATCGTCAAGAATAACAATCGTATCTTTATGTGCAAAATGAACACAATTTTCCATATCTGCTTTTGCTATTTCATAATCGTGACCACCATCAATAAATATAACATCAAATTTAGTATCTTTATTATTTTGTAAATAAATAGGAATAGTTGTTCTACTATCTCCAAGAATTAATGTATGTCTATTTGGATAAGTAGCATCTATATACTCTTTTGCAGTTGTAACATAATTATGTCCTCCTAAATCAAAAGATGTTAGAGTTAATTCCGAATTATTTTGTAAAAATACTTCAGCAGAATGTCCTGCGTTAAATCCAATTTCCATTACATTTATATTTGGTTTATTTGATAAATATATTAAATCTTCTACTTGTTGTGGAACTTGTTGACTATACCCTTCAAACTGATGAAACCCTCTATTATTCAAAAAATTTGTAATTGACATGTAACGTAATATAATATAATTTAATTATTATAATATATAATTTTAGTTTTTATATTCTAAACAAGATATTTTACAAAAAGATAAAATAAAGTTAGAAGAAAAAACGCCGAATTATCTAAAGAAATAGAACAACTTATCATTCATTTTCAAAAACTAATACAAAAAACTAATACAAAAATAAAGGAGGGGTTGTAGGGGAACCTAGGTTCCTCACCCTACAGTTCATCCATAGATCCAACTAAAGATGGATCCATATTTCCAATCATTTCCATTTGCATCATAGATCTCTCTATTTTTTGTGATTTATTCAAGTCCGATGAAAAAGAAAACATATAATCTAAATTAGGACTTTCTTCGTTTTTCTTGATTTGAGCATAAATTGTATTAATTTTCTTAACAACTACAGATAATAAATTCTTATCTTGAATCAATTCTAAACCAGAATTCCAAGGTTCAGTTAAAATAGCAACGGCATAATATAGAATATATCTTCGTTTTTTGGGAGAAGTAGGCGTGAATTTAATACAAAATAAATGTAATAATGCCTCCACTGTTTTTTCTACAAATTGATTTTCTCTCTTTTTAGATTCATATATCAACATATCCCACACTAACCAAATAATTTCTTTTTGAAATTTAGGTTCTACTTGAATTTGACTACGTCGTTCACATATACATTTTTGTTTTTTTACTTTACAAATATTTTCAAATTCAATAACCCATTCTATCCAATAACATGCAGACATTAAGTCTGGAATATGTCCTTCTTGTTTAGTTAAATGATATCCGAATTCATTGATTGCAATCCATAATTCTTTCGGATCTTTTTGTTGGAAAACTGGTTCAGCAAATTGAACAGAAGGAGCTTTTAATTTATCTTGTATCTGAGTCATATCAAATTCTTCTATACGATTTATTTTAATCGGTTCAAATCCGTTTTTTTTGGAAGAACTTGCTAAAACACAAATAATTTCTGCAAACATATCTCGGATTGTTTGGTTATTTCGTAATTGTAATTCATCATAAAACATTCCTTGTTGCATAATATTTCTAAATACTGCAAATCTTTTTTCTAAATAAATGGGTAATTTAGTATTTCCAATATGAATATGTTTTCCAAGATACAATAAAAAAATCTCCCATATATCCATAAAATGTCCAGCACAAACTAATTCAGCACACCAATAACATGCTGGTTCTATTTTTCCATTAAACATATTGATTAATAATTGTTTTTTTACTTCTGTTTTTTTGTAGCAAGAAAAAGAAATAGTTTTAAAATCTCCCGAATTACGAATATCTACAATTTGTACAGTATCCATTTTCTTTTTTTTTATCTTCTGTATATTTTATTTTATTTTTTGTTTTGTTTTGTTTTTTCTTGGTTGTATTTAATTTTTTATCTACAAAAATAAATTATCTACAATGATAACAATAAAAACGAAATTTTCATTGGTATACTAATATTGCGATAATAATAAGGTATACTAGTAGTATTTTGATTTTCTTCAAATATAAAGTAAAACCCAGGTAGAATTTGAGATTGTTGAAGTTGTATCGGAGAATATACCACGCGATTATCTAATACTTTGAATATGAGTTTATTACCTATATACATTATGGTAAGTATATAGGTAATTATAATAGAATATACGGCCGACACGAGTAATTTATATAAATTCATTTTATTATGTTATGTTATGTTTGTTATGTTTGTTATATTAGTTAAGGAATTGAATTCAATTTTTTGTGAAAAAAATAAAATGAAAGCTATTGTTTTTTGTTTTTTTACACATTATATATTTTTTATAAAATAAAATAAAATAAATTACTCTAAATTTAGATTTACATTCTCATCGTCTAATAATACCAACATAGTAGGATAATGTATTTTTAGATTTAGATTATTATTCCGATAATTATTTGTAGTAGTGGTTATGTTGTTATGTATGAGAGAAGAAGAGGATAGTTTTTCTTTTGCGATTGTATTCATTAGTAAAACAATTAAATTCCCATAAATATACGTAAATGTAAAAATATAGGAAATATAGAAAATATTACGCAATAGATGATTCATTGTATTGGATTAATAATTATATATGATATGTCTTTGGTTGTATAAAAAATCAATTTTTTTCTTTTTAGAGCACGGTTGTTACGTTTATCAAATAGTATAGGGAAATCCAGAAAGAGAATAATCGTCTTTAAATGTTAAATTCTTCATATCCAGAGAAGTAGGTAATGGTGTATTATTTCGTGTTTTAGTGGATATATAATCATTTCTAATAAATGTTAATTCAAATACATGAGGTAATGGAATGCCATCAATATATTGCATATTACATCCATTATTTGCATGAAAATGTACAAGTGTATGTGTTTTATTTATTTGTTGTAATAAATCAAACATTTGTTCGTTATGAATATCAGAAAGTCCTTTAAAATGATTTGGATATAATTGAATATCTCCAGGACTATGTATTTCAATAAGGAATTGTTTTATTTTTGACATATAATTATTTTCAATAATAACCGGTATAATTCTAAATTCATGTCCTTCAATATCTATTTTCATAAAAATATCGTTATATTCATGCATATATTCCAGTAAATTCGTCATTTCGTCATTGTTTTCAATACCTAAATTCTTTTTTACAAAATGAATATTTGAATTGTTATTTTCAGGAATAGAATCTATTGTACCATCAAAAGCATAACATGTTAAATTTGGATATTTTTGTAACAAATCCACTTCAAAACTAATATCATCAAAAATGCCACCAGAGATACATACATCATAATCTCCAGGTAATTCTACCATTACATATCCACCATCATTATCTTTACCAATTCTTTTCTTTTCAAATGGAGAATTATATAAAATTAAGTTTTCCATATTTTTTGGTTTAGTTTGTTTTATTTTTTGTTATTATATTATTTTTTTTGTTACATTTGCAAAAAAAAATAATAATTCTATTCTAATTTATATTATTCTATACTAATTTATTCTAAAATCTACTACAAAAATATTAAATTACTTACTACTTACTTACTCTGTAATTATACGAGGCACAATATTAATCGCTTGTAATTCTTGTGACATTAATTTATAAGCATATGGAATTTCAACATAAGCGAAATCGGTCGTGTTATTACATGTTTTACAATGATGAACAACCATTTCCGGTTTTGCTCGCATTGGTCCAAAATCACCATTATTATATGTCGCAATCATTCCACATTTTTTACATACATGTACTGCATATTTATCAGAAACAGTATACATTCTTTCTCTACAAAATTTCGTCATTCCATGTGCAATCATTACATCACGTTCCATTTCACCAATACGGAAACCACCATCACGACTACGACCTTCTGCTGGTTGACGAGTTAAATTCACCATAGGACCCATTGCTCTACTATGTTCTTTATCATTCACCATATGTTTTAAACGTTGATAAAACACGGGACCAATAAATATATCTGTTTCTAATTGTTCTCCAGTAGATCCATCATATAAAATCTCATTTCCATGTGATTCATAACCACATCGTTTTAATTCGTTAATAATTGTATACACATCCATTTCACCAAAACTAGTTCCATCTCCAAACATTCCTAATTCCAACAAAACTTTACCTAATAATGTTTCGGCTAATTGTGCAATTGTCATTCTAGATGGAATAGCATGTGGATTTAAAATAATATCTGGACGTAATCCATTCTTAGTAAATGGCATATCACATTCTGGAATAATATTTCCAACTGTTCCTTTTTGTGCAGAACGAGAAGCGAATTTATCACCAATCATTGGTTTTCTTAATGTTCTTAAACGCGTTTTTGCGAAATTACATCCATCACCATTACGACCAGTATAATTCATATCAACATAGGTTGGTTCTGTTGTTCGGAAAATCTTACTTTGATCTTCATATTTGATTTTCTTTGTAGGATCATTACGATTTTCTTTAATTGGCACTTTTTTCGCAATTAAAATATCGCGATTTTCTACTAAAGTATTTTCAGGAATAAATCCATGAGCATTTAATTTACCATAATTACCGAATTTCATGCATTTTGTATCTTTTTGATCTGGTGGACAACGAATAATTTCATCACGAATAATATTTTTGTCGTCGTCTTTTTCAGTATGATATATTGTTGCTAGAAATAGTCCACGATCAATAGACCCTTTGTTTATTAATACACTATCTTCTTGATTATACCCAGTATACGACATAATAGCAACATGAATTTGACATCCAGATGGAATAGTATTTAATTGTAGAAAATCCATCATTCTGGTATCAATCAATGGTCGTGTAGGATAATTCAAAATATATGCAGTTTTATCCATTCTCTTATCATAATTCAATGCACTTATTCCAATTGCTTGTTTTGCCATAGCACATTGATAGGTATTTCTAGGAGCTTGATTTAAATGTGGAAATGGAATACATGATGCTAATACACCAAGACATGTACTTGGATGAATTTCACAATGTGTATATTGGATTTTTATAGAGGCAGATGTACCATTCAATAAATTATGTATATATTTATCTTTACATTTCATTGCAATCATAGAATAATATTGTTCTTCTACATCAATATATTCAATCACTGATTCAGGTAAAACACAATCTGTCAATAAATCATTCCATGCCAATTCTTTCTTTTTTAATTTTTCAATAATTTCATTTGTAATTAATGCTTTGTTATTTTTCACTCGTAATACTGGTCTTGTTAATCTACCACCATCATTACATATTCTAATTTCTAATCGTACATAATCAAATACAATAGATGTATAAATATTAATAATACCGCGATATTTCTTATCTTTTAAATTCAAATATAATTCCATCGGATTATAAGCAACACCTACCCATGAACCATTGACAAATACTTTGACTTTTTCATATAATTCTGTAGGTGATTTTGCTTCTTCTACAGATAATATATGTGGACGTACATATTCATATAATGCTGTACTTTGTGTTGGAATCGTAATATGAGTCATCATTGCAATATTTTTCACTACACCAATAGATTGACCTTCTGGAGTTTCCACAGGACAATTAGAAACTACAAATGAAGACGCTACAAAAGAATGATTATCTGATCTTGTAGTGAAATCATACACTAATTCTGGTTCAATTTCTTTTATAGATTGAATTGAAATAGCAATACATCCATTATCTACAATATTTTCTCGGATAAACTCTTCGTATATAATATCTGTTGTAAATCTTGTACTTTGTTTTATTCCATTTTTATGTTTAGAAATAATTTTTTTTATTTGATTTTCTGATAATTTAGTTACATCTATAATTTTGTGTATAGTTTCTGTAGTATGGTTATCTATAATATATTGATAATAAATATCTCTTTGTAATTTATTGAATTCTCTTATTTTCAAATGTTCAATAATAGGTGCAGAAATTCTTCTTTTTTCTTCACAGTAACAATAATGAATATATTCACTATAAGTTACTAAATTTTCAGTACTTTTTTCAAAAATAATACATACTTTCGTTTTTGTATCGTCCACATTTATAGTATTTAAACGACAATGTATATTTAATTCTTCAAACATATTTATAATTTGTGTCATATATTCGGTTGTATCTTTTAAATAATCATTATGTGTTGTTTGGAAAGTAATGCCAATATTTGGTTTATAAGTTTTATCATTTTTTTGATAAGACAATCGTGAACCATCACCTCCTTGGAATGCCGATAAGAATTCTCGCTTAATAGACAATTCAGAATTAATTAACCAATGTGGTAATTTCCTGGAACTATTTGTTTTACTTCCAACTAATGCTCCCATTAAACACATAAAATACGCAAATGTACCACTTTTCGCAACTTCCCAAGTTCTAGAAATAGTAGTTCTACCATTTTTTTTGTCTTCAAATTTAGAAATTTTTCTACGTATAGAAACATTACCAAATCCTAAATCGGTGATATCGTCTGCTAACTGATATACATCAAATTCTTCTCCAACATTAAATGACGCACTGTAATATATTTTATCTGAAGTGTCTTCTTTTCTACCATCTATATGCCCATCTGTATTTAATGCGCCAATTAATCTCGCAATTATTTTTAGTTTATAAACCGGGATCGCAATATTTAATAAATTTAATTCTAATAATTCTAAACAATAATGTTCTAATACATCGGTTTCTAAAATAACAACATTTGTAGTATTTTCATCAGGGATATGTTTCACAGTATGCCGAATAATGACTTTATCATTTTTTAAATCTAATTCTCCCACCTTTTTCATTTCATATTTTCCTTCTTTTGTTTTTGTTAAAAATGGATGATCTATAGTTGCCTTTATTTTTCTTCCACTAATAGTAGTGATTTCAAATAATTTATCTGGCATTTTACTAAAGAAACGATACATATCTGAGGGTTCATCTAATAATGAATTACGATTAACCGTATTTACACGATTACCATCTTGAATATCCATTATTTTTTTTGTATCTATTCTATTAGATAATAATACATCTACATCACCAGCTAAGCACAAATACCCATATGTCGTTCCATGTAATTTACGAGGAGCAATTAATTCACCGGATTTATCTAATGGAGTATTAATACGCCGAATATGACTTAAACTCGCAGCATATGTTAATCTATTCAATACTTGTGCAACACCGACTTTATTATTACTATTTGATTGTTTCACACTAAAATCTCCAGTTGCTAATGCACGATTAATACCATTTTCAATAGAAGTTGGATTGAATATTTTGTGAATATTAGTTGAATTAATGATTTTACTTGGATCATTCCATGAACCAGTATTGATTTCACGAATAATATGTTTTTCAAAATCTTTGATAAATCTACTGTATAAATTACGAAACAAATTATTCAATAATGTTCCAGTTAATTCAACACGTTTATTTAAATACGAATCACGATCATCTGGTTGTATCCATCCTAAAGCGGCTTGAATTAGTTTATTTGCCATTAATCCCAACAAATATATTTTTTGTTGATTTGTTTTGCAATGTGGAAATAATTCATTTTGGAAAATATCTAGAGTATATTCTCTTTTTTTGGAATTGTTTTTCTTAATATGTCTTTTACGATTCGCAATAACTTGTAACAAATAACGATAATAATGTAATTGTTTGGAATCTTGGAATAATTTAAAATATTTTGTAATATCATTCAATACTGTATTTGTAAATGTTACACGATAATCTATTTCTTTTTCTAAAATGGATGGAGTTGTAGTCGTGGTTGTAGTAGTATTAGTGTTTGCATTTGCATTTGCTACTACATTTGTAGTATATACATTATACGCAACCATGGTCATAATATGTTTTAATGCATCTTCTTGTGCCGTTTTTTTAGATTTAATAAACCGGTTTGCATCTTCCATAGATGCCTCTAGATATTTCAACATTTGAGCCTGTTTACTATCTTCTACATTCAATAAGATATATTCGCAAATTTCTTTATCGGATAATACTCCTAATGCACGAAACAAAATAAATAATTCAATATATGTTTTTTGTTTCATTCTTGGAATCACAATATAAATACCATGACCATATACATTTGTTTTACTTGAAATCAACATTTCAATTTGTTTCGGTGAAATACATTTAGAATCAGGTACTGATTTAAATTCTGCAATCCAATCCCATTTTGGAGTATTTTTTCCATGAAATACATAAATACGATTTTCTGCAGCACGTTCTTGTCCTAATACTGTTTTTTCGGAACCTTTAATTATATAATATCCACCACAATCTTTTGGACATTCTCCCGTATTTATTTTTATTTGTTGGTTATATTGATGAATAATACAATTTGTAGATTTTAACATGATCGGTAAATCAATAAATTTAATTGCAGGTATTATTAATTCACTGATTTGTAATTCATTTGTATCTGAACTACGTACATGAATTTCAATATGTAAATCTACCGTGGTTTTAGAAGCATAAGTGAAATTACGAAGTCTAGCTTCTTGTGGCATCATGATTTTTGTCGCACCATTGTTTTCATATAATTGAGGAGGATAAAATTTCAAGTTTTTAATATTATAAATCAATGTTAATGCGGATTCTCCGGTATCCATATTAAAATCTTTTTCAGACGAAACCGTTCTAGGATTAAACATATCAATAGTAGATTGCATTTGATAATTTGTAAAATGATTAATAGATTCAGTTTGATGTCTTGTTAATCTATTTAATTCTTTATCTTTAAAATAAGAACCTAGAATAGTATACGCATCTTCTTCATAATGTTGTAAATGTCCTAATATTTCTTCTTTTTCTATTTTTTGTAGTAGTATATTATTATTTGTTTCTTCTTTTTCTTTTTCGTCTAATACCAATTCTTCTTCTAATACTATTTCTTCTTCTTCCTTTTTATCTTCATCTATCACAGTACCTACTGGATCTATTCTTTTTTCTGTTTTTTTTCTTCTTTTAGTATCTTTTTTCACAGCAGGTAATTTAGTACCTTTTGGTTTGGAATTTTTTGTAACAGATGCAGTAATTTCAGACATTTTAAGATGAATTAGATTAGATTAGATTAGATTCAGGTATAAATTTAAATTAACAATAAATTCTATTGCAAGATTTTCGTTTTTGCAAAGAAGGTATTACTACAAATATAATTCAATTTTTTTATATTCTTTTTTATTACGATTTTATAAGGTTATTTTAATTATTCAAAGGTATAATTTGTTTATTTTGTTCATATAATCTCGTATCTAATATATCATTATCATCGTAATTTTTAAAATAGGTTTCATCTCTTTGAGTTATTGAATCTTTATTTATACCTCTTTTACCTTTCACATTTAAAAAAAAATCTAAAGATTGTATCACATAATGATTTATTAATAGATTTGGAGCATTTGAATTATCATCTATAGATAATTGTAATTCATTGTGATTATTTATTATATTTTTATGTACTTCAAACGAAATCAAATCTTGACTTTTAAATATACTTTTATAACTATAATATGGTTTATCTTTTCCATATAATGCCCGCATAGTAAATCCCTTTACTACAGATTTTGGTTGCATAATATGTCCATTACTTCCAAAATGAACCCAATATACTACAATTTGGGAATATTGATTATATTCTTCTAAAATATTCTGTAAATTTATATCATATGGACTATATAGAAATTCATCCATATCTAATATACTCATCCATTTCGTAAGTGATAATATATTTCTAAAATATTTTTCATATATTATAGTTTGTCTACCATATTCGTTAGTGATTATATCGTTATTATATAAGTAACCTTACTTGAATATTTATTTATAATATCTAAATAATTGTCTGTACTAAAATCATTTACTAAATAAATATGGTCTACTCCATGAAATAAATAATGATTAATCCATTCTTCTAGTATATGTGATTCATTTTTAAAAACAGAACATACTACAAAATTATATATTTTATTTATCATTATAAAATGTATTTATATTTTTTTAAGAATGCACAAATGTTGCTATGTTCAGATTATTAAAATCTGATATAATATTGTTTCGTTCATTTATTTTATTTTGGTATTCGTTTGTATCGTACCAAAAACGTTCGTGCCATTCTATATAAATATTTTTAATGTGATTAATGTATTTAGATTTAATAAGTTTTGGTAATACAATAAATTCACTTCCTTCAATATCACACTTAATAAATATTTCAGCATTATTATCATTCAAAACAATAGATGATATAATTTCATCAATATCTACACAATCACATTCATATGATACTATATCAAAAACAACCCCATTTCCTGAATCATATGATGGATTAATACCTAAACAGTTAGACCCACATGTATAAGATTCAATATAAGAATTTTTATCACTATTAGACCACGCTCCATTATGTGAATTAAAAGATATTTTTCCACTATAATCTATAACTGCTAGATTATAATGTTTAAATGAATTAAATTTATTTTCATAATATTCATTTTTATTATTTTCTCTTGATAATTCATAAATGTTTTTATTTGGTTCATAACAATAAATATTATCATTTTTATCTAAACTTAATTTTTCAATGAATTCATTTAAACCTTCAAAACGGTGAGTTCCTAAATCAATAAAATGTCTCATAATATATAATAGAGAGAACATTTATTCTAATTTTAAAGCACAAAAATTAAGACAAATATTCTTATGCAAACCACCTATCATTATGTTCAAAAACATCTGGATTAATAGTAGTGTTTGACATTATAAATGTAAAATATATAAATATAAAATATGCTTATATTTATAGTATGATTAGTTTTATTACATTCGGTGCAGGAGACCAAAAATATTATGATGCAGGTAATCGTTTAATTGAACAAGCCCAACAATTAAATGTGTTTGATAATATAAAATTGTATACTGATATTGATTTAAAATCTGATATTTCTTTTTGGAATAAACATCAACATTTTATTGAGAATAATAAAAGAGGATATGGGTATTGGTTATGGAAACCTTATTTAATCCATAAAAATATGGAAAATATGGTAAATGGTGATATATTATTGTATTTAGATTGTGGCTGTGAATTAGATATTAATAAAAAAGAAATGATGATAAAACAGTTTGAATTAATAAAACAAGAATATATAATTGGAACATATGCATGTTCAGAAATTCAATGGACAAAAATGGATTTATTTTTTGAAATGGATATGTTACATCATCCTGGTTTAAATACTTTACAACATCAAGCCGGTGCTTTATTATTTTTAGTTTGTGATAAAACTCGTAAACTAGTTAAAGAATGGTATGAACTTGGATGTAATTATCATAATATAGATGATACCCCTTCTATACGACCTAATTTAATTTATTTTAAAGAACATCGTCATGATCAATCTATATTTAGTTTAATAACCAAAAAATATAATTTATTTAGTTCTTATAAATTAACTGATTCAGTAGATTATGCTAGAAATATATCTGGTATTTCTATAATTTAATTTGCAGATTTTATATTATTTTTTAAAAAACTATGATGATAAATATGCATTTCAATTACAATTAAAATAAATACTTTCATTATTTTTTTAATAAAAATATAAAATAAATAGTATTAATATTATATTACATTTAATTTATAAAATAGAATGGATAGTAATATTATTCACTATTACTACAAACCAAATTTTACAATAATAAATTCTGAAAATATAGTTTATTCTATTGTAATTCCAGTATTCAATCAAGAAGAAATTATAGTAGATAATTTGAAAAGTATTATAATGAATACACTAGATAATTTTGAAATTATAATTATTTTAGATTATTGTTTTGATAATACAGAGAATAATCTAATACGTTTTTTAAATAATTATAATAATAATGTATCTAATTTTATTCAAATAACTATTTTTAAAAATAAAGATAAACCATTATTTGAAACGAAATGTGATAATATTGGTTTTAAACATGCTATGGGTAAATATTGTTTGGAAATACAAGCTGATATGAAAATGACAGAATACGGTTATAATATACGTCTAACAAAACCATTTTTGTTATTAGACAATGTAATTGCTGTTTCCGGTAGATGTGCTCATAATTTATATAATGATAATGATGGTATCGGTAAATTGGGTACACGTATTGAAACAAATATAAACAATTTAAATGTAGATAGAAATAAATTTTATGTTTATGAAACATGTAACCGTGGTCCGTTATTATTAGATAGAATAAAATTAAAAGAAATGAATTATTTGGATGAAGAAGAGTATTTTTTAGATGATTCTGATCATGATTTAATGGCGAGAGCGTATTTAAATAAAAAATATATTTGCGGGTATGTTCCTATAGATTTTTATGCACCTTTACATTTAGGTAGTACTCGGAATAATAATAATTATTCATATTGTAACGAATTTATAGTCAATTACAATGAAAGAGAGAGATTAAATAATATTCCAAGATTAGGTATTAATAAATATAGAGAAATATGGATAGAAAGAAAACCTATTATTTATAATATTACTTAAAAAATATATAATAAATATATAATTAAAATAATAACTATGTCAACTCTTAAACGAAAAGCATTTATATTAACTGGAGATATATTAAGTGAACGATATTTATTTTCAAAAAATGTTTTAGAAAATATTGGTTTTGATGTGCATTATGTAATTTATATTCCAAATAATGATAAAGTATTATCTAATAAAATAAGTATGCAATATATTTACGAATTAATTACGAATATGGATGATATTGACAATGAATTCGTATATGTATTTGAAGATGATATTAATGTTTTAGAATCAATAACATTAGATGAAATTGTAAAATATGAAAAAATAACAGAAATGTTTTTTTATTTAGGTATCTGCGAGTATTTAGATACTCCAATTATAAAAACAGATATACTAATAGACAATCATCCGGTTTATCAAAAGAAAGGATATGTGCATGGATTACATGCAATTGGATTATCTAAATCAGGAGCAAACGAATTATTAAATTTTTCAAAAATTTCTAAACAAGCATTTATGGATGTTGTATTACAAGAATTTTCAGATTTATATCCTGCAAATATAGTTAGATACGATTTATGTTCATGTATAGGTGGCCATAGAGGTATAATATTTCAAGATCGTGATAGATTTCCTAGTACAATTGCATAGATAGCTCTTGTGGATAATTAATATAAAAACAATATATGTATTTATTTAAAACAAACTCAACCTTATATACTATGTCTCCCCAAAACAAAATTATATATTCTCTCAATACGAATAACGATTTTATTGAGAACCCATCACAAAATATTAAACAAAAAATATATGAAACGCCTTTACACTCTTATGTAATCTTAAATTCACAAACGAATGCTAGTTCAGAAGAAAAAGAAGAAGATATTTATCATTCCATTATTTTAGAAAATCCTTCTAAACGATTACTTAGTTTTGCTCCTCCTAAAAATATAGAATATTCTGGTTTAAATATGGATGATTTTTCATATTTTGTAGGGGATAATGCCGATAAATTATATATTAATGAATTTGTAGAAGGTACGTTTATTCATTTGTTTTATGATCCACGTATTTCAGCATGGGAAATCGCCACTAAACGTGCAATTGGTGGGAAATATTCTTATTTTCATATACCTGGAAAAGAGAATATAACGTATCGTGAAATGATTATGGAAGCTTTCCGTGATAAAGATATAGATGATATAAATAAAATACCTTTTCTAGATTTTTTACCAAAAGATCATTGTTATTCATTTGTATTACAACATCCTGCAAATCATATTGTCATACCAATTGTAATTCCTAAAATGTATTTAGTTTCTGTCTATAAAATTGATTCAGAAACTAATACTGCAACATTTATTTCACCATTAGAATACCAATCTTGGCCAGAATTTGTGAATTTAACAAATGGTGTGATTTATTTTCCAAAACAATTTGAAATAGTTACAAATTATATGGATTTGATTCATACGTATGCATCTATTCATACTCCGTATACACAAATGGGACTTATGTTTACAAATATAGATACCGGAAAAAAATGTTGTATTATTAATCCGAATTACGAAGAAATGTGTAAAGTACGAGGGAATTACACTAATATTCAATATCAATATTTATGTCTACGTAGAATTAATAAAGTAATGCATTTCCTGAGCGTTTTTCCACAATATAAGTCTTTATTTTATGAATATAAAGAACAAATAGATACATTTATAAATAATATTCATCAATGTTATATTTCGTATTATATTCAGAAATCTGGGAAATTCATTTCTAAAAAATATTTTTCTATTATTTATGCTATTCATCATTCCATTTTTTTACCATCTATTAAATGCTCATTACAAAGTGGTATTTATGAAAAAACAATTATTAAAAAATGTGTTATTAAAGAATATCTAAATCAAATGGATCCTGGTAAAATCTTACATATTCTAAATTCAGATTTATTAGTAACACCAAGTGAATAAAAAGATAAAGATAATAAATAAATAAATAACAAAAAGATAAATATAGATAATAACAAAAAGATAAATATAGATAATAACAAAAAGATAAAGATAATAATAAAAATGTTTTACGTTTATTTATTATTATCCACAAACAATAATACTTATGTAGGTGCAACAATAGATGTAAATCGTAGACTTAGACAACATAATGGAGAAATTAAAGGTGGAGCAAAAGCAACTACTTCTAAAGTTTCTCGTGGAGAAATATGGCGACGGGTATGTTATGTTAGTGAATTCCCAAATTGGTCTGCTGCACTTCAATTTGAATGGAGATGGAAACAATTGTCTCGTAAAATCCAGAAAAAACATAAAAATCAATCGCCGTTGAATAAAAGAATGGAAGCATTGAATCAATTATTATCTCTAGAAAAATCTACTACAAATGCTATTCCGTTTTCAGAATGGATTTGTCCACCAAAAATACATTTAGAAGACCCGATATATCCTACGATTTCGGCTATTTTATCTTTGTAATCTAATTTAATTTAATGATATATTTTAGAGCAACGCGTATTTTAAATGCCGAATAAATAATAAAAAGTGTAAAATTAGAATTTAAACTATTTAACTATTTTTGCTATTTAACTAGGCATTTATTACACCTTTTCTCATTTAAAACGCACATTATTTATATTTAAATAGTAGTTTTTTAATTCCAAATAATATATAAAAAAATTGATATTTTTATTTAGAAACGAAGTAAAATAAACAATAATTAAAATATGTTACATTATATTTTTAAGAACTTACCAGATGTATTGATACAAACCATTATAGATTATGCAAATGAAACACCTTTACGAAAATTATATGATGAAAAAAATAGAAAATGGATTCAGAAAACCAATCCTCAATTTGCGTTACTGAATAAAGTATGTAAATTTATGATTAACCATCCACCGGATTATAATATAAAATCTGGTTATTATAATCCTAATTACTATAATCCTGATTTTATGAATCTAAATCCTAATCATGTAAGATTTGAAACCATATGTCTTACGGTTACATTACCTATCAAAGCAGAAGGTTCCGATGATGGATATAAGACATATACTATGGATATTCGTTATGATGGGTCTTGTATATTGTTCTTCCATTATATTTATGATAAAATTTGTTAAACGGTGTAACTAACAATACGCATCTGATAATTTACATAATAATTGAATGTATTTCATACAATGTTCTTTATTTATTGCAGACATATTACGAATTGGATTTCGCAATGAAGTATCAATAATTTTCAATATTTCTTTGTTGTTTGGTAAATTAGATAAATCGTGGGCATAATCTTTTTCTAAAAAAAAACTAATATCGCCTAAATGTATTTGAGCTTTATATGGAATAAAAATATACTGATGCCATAATTTTAATAATATAGTTGGATTTGATTTTTTGATAGTGTTGAAATATATACGAGAAGTTTCAATATCTGTATTATTTTCTACAATAGTATTCACATCTTCAATAAAATCAAAAAACTGTTTATTAAATGTTTTTAAAATGATTGTTTTATCTACCATTTTGTATTATCTACTTTAACAAATATTATATATATTTATTTTTGTTATATAACTAAACAAATTATAGCGAAGAGGGTGGCATAAATGGGGGTGGAGCTTTATTCCCATTACTACCAATATCTTCATTCCGTTTTTGTTGTAAAGTATCAATAGTTACATTCTGAGACACTTTATCTGGTCGGTATGTATCTGGAGGGGTTGGGATGGAAAGTCCATTTTCATTTGCAGATACGTAATTATATAACGGTCTATTTGCAGAGTTTCCTTTTGTACTTAACTCCTCTGGACTTGCACTATAAGACGTATACATTTCAGAAACAATAGTACCAATAGATACTGAATCTAATGAAACTCCAATCGGTTCGCCATTACCATCGGTTGCATTCTCTGTTTTTTTTTGTAGGGTGGGTTGATATTTTGCAATGATTGCATCTCCCATAATAACACTATAACTTTGCTTTACTAATAAAAGAGAAGGAACACTATGTACATTTGGAGGTAATAATAATTGACTTCCATTTTCTAAAAATACATTTATTTGACCACTATTTGGATCTTGTTTACGTTTATCAATGCAAATAAAACTAACTTGATCGGTTAAATTATTTTTCACAAAAAACTGGAGAATTTTTTGTGAATGTTTGCAATAATTACTATAATACAAAATATCCATATTTGGTTTTGTATTATATTGTAGAAAAAAGGAACACTTTTTCAACTCATTTATTCGTTTTTCCTAAATATTTTATGTTTAGTATTTATTTATTTACTTTCTTTTAATGAACCACTACACATAGAATATAATAGACGATTGGTGAAATAAATCAGACCATATGGAATTGCTAACATAAACATTTCCATATAAAACTTACTACCTTTCTTTTGAGTAATACCAATAATTATTGTAGCTAAAAGAACAATTAATAATAAGACGAACCCAAACACAGATAATATATAAAAATAAATGCAATATTCTTTACTTAATGGGCCATAAACTGTTTCCATAAATGATTTTTCCATTTTTATTATTATAATATTTAATATTATTTTATTTTTAGTAGATAGATAGATGATTGATTATCGCAATGAACCTACACACATAGAATATAATAATCTATTTTGGAAATAAAACAAGGCATATGCTAAAACTGCCATTAATGCTTGTAAGAAAAAGATGAAATCTTTCTTCTTAGAAATACCAATAAATAGACCAATTACTATTGTAAATACCATTAGAATGAATCCGAACATGGATAAAAAATAAAAATACATACAATAATCTTTTGGTAAAGGACCATAAATATCATTCATTATTTGTTGTGTTTGCATTATCTTTTTTTTTCTTTTATATATTTCTATTATATTTTTTCCTAAATTATTCTAATTATATTTTGTAAAAAATTGATTTTTTTTATTTTACATATATTCATCTACAAAATATATTTAATAAAATAATTACAATATGGCAGAAATGAATAGTGAAATCCTTTACTTTATTGACCGAACATCTATGCAAGATATACCTGATTTAGAAGTTGGGTTACCACACTCATCCTCTGTATCTGCATTACATCCTATTTCGCCACCACATACTATTTCGTCACCATATACCCAAGATTTATCTGCACAAAATTTAGTACAATCAAATAATACCGTACAGTTGGATAATAATAATGCAAATGCAAATGCAAATACAAATGCCGCTAAACCTAACCCTCCAACACAAAAAGATTTTTCAAAAATTATTGAAATAATAAAAAGGAAAATTAAAAATAATAATAAAGAATATAATTTCAGACCGTATTGTATTGATGGAGTATTTTGTTATATTGTCTTGTATTTGAAGAAAAAAATGTTGACTATTGAATCTATTAATATAAAATGTAACTTTACTGAAAATTATACTGTACCTTATGTTTTATATCATAAAAAATACAAATCTATTGAAAAAATCGTGCAATTAATTTATAAAATCGTGACAAGTTACAAAATACTAAATGGAGATTTACTTTCACCTACAGATTACAGTGATATTAAAACCGAAGAAGAACTAATACCTTATAATGAAAATGAAATATGTAGTGTATGTTTAGAACATACTATAGATACTACTTCTTGTGGCCATTTTATTTGTTTAAGTTGTCGTGATAAATGTATTATTCAAAAAAAAAGAGATTGTCCTATTTGTAGATGTAGTAATGTATTACCAACCTATATGAATTTAATGCAACTAATAAATAATGTAGACTATAGTGAATTATTTGATTTGTTTTATGATAAAATGCATGATCGTAGTATTGATGATGATGATAATGATAACGATAACAATTCTATTATTTCTTCTTCATCTTCATCTTCATCTTCTTCAGACGAAGAGGAAGAAGAAGATGATGATACAGATGCAGAAGATGATGCAGAAATAATATTAGAAGAAGAAGGGCAAATCGTGGAGGAATCGGGAGAAAATGTAATAATTCAAGAAGAAGTAGAATTAATACAAATAGTAGTAGAAAATGTGGTAGTAGAAAATGTGGTAGTAGAAAATGTAGTAGTAGAAAATGTAGTAGAAAATGTAGTAGAAAATGTAGAAGAAGGGCAAGCAATGGATGAAATACTTCTTCAAAGAGAAAGAATACGAAACGCTTTGATAGAAGTTGGGTTATACGATTCAGATGAGGATGATGTTGTAAATAATTGAATTATATATTTATTTTGTAGTAAGTAGAGTAGTGTTTGTAGTTGTGTAGAGTAAGTAGTAAGTAAGTAGTAAGTAAGTAGTAAGTAAGTAGTAAGTAGTAGTTAAGTAGTTTTGTAGTATATTTTTTTCCTTTTTTTCTTATCAACCACTATAAAACAAAATAAATGTAGATTACAAAACAAAACAAAACAAAAAATATTATCGTATTATAAAAATAAAATGGAAATTACAGATGATATTATTTGGAAAATAATAGATATTTATTTCCGCGATAATCCTCAATCTTTAGTAAAACATCATATTGAATCGTATGATGATTTCTTAGATAATGACTTGTCGCAAATATTTAAAGAAACGAATCCTTTAAAATTAGATTTAGAATACAATGAAACTACAAGAATGTTTCAATCATCAGCTAAAATTTATTTCGGTGGAAAAAATGGTAAACAAATATATTTTGGAAAACCCGTTATTTATGATAATTATGAAAATGAAGATAATATTCATTATATGTTTCCAAATGAAGCTAGATTACGTAATATGACCTATTCTATTCCCATTTATTGTGATTTAGAAATAGATATTGTACGTATACTAAATGATTTAGATGATTCTACAACAGTAGATAGTGATATGTATAAAATAAATGTTTCTGAACAAGATATAACTCCATCTTTTAAAAAAGAATTAATTGAGAATATTCGTAAATCTATTTCAGACAATAATAATAAACAATCTTTTAAAATAAAACCAATTCGTAAATTTATTTGTAATTTACCAATTATGGTTCAATCTAAATATTGTATTTTAAGAGGATTACCGAGAGAATCTAGATATGCATTAGGAGAATGTAAAAATGATTTTGGTGGATATTTTATTATTGATGGAAAAGAAAAAACAATTGTTAGTCAAGAAAAATTCGGTGACAATATGTTATATGTAAAAAAAATAGATTCTAATAACATCTCTGAAAATAATTTTCTATATTCTGCAGAAATACGATCTGTTTCAGAAAACGTTGCAAAACCAATACGTACATTTTCAATGAAATTAGTTGCACCCACTTCTAAATATACAAATTTAAATATTGTAGTTTTCTTACCGAATATGAAGAAAAAACCAATTCCATTATTTATTTTGTTTCGTGCACTTGGTGTTATTACCGATCGTGAAATTATTTCCATGTGTTTATTAAAAGATCCAGCAGATGAAAATATTTCTAATTCTATTTTAGATTGGTTTTTACCATCTATTCATGACGCAGCTATTATTCAAACACAAGATGATGCTTTAGAATATTTATCTAGAATATTAATCAATGAAAAAACAATTCATCATGTTTTATATGTTCTTGCTGATTATTTGTTACCTCATATTGGTGAAATGAATTTCAAAGAAAAAGCATATTATTTAGGATATATGGTACATCAATTATGGGCTACATATAATGGATTAGAAACACCAACGGATCGTGATAATTATAAATTTAAAAGAGTAGAATTAGTAGGATCATTAATGCGAGATTTATTTCGTGAATATTTTATTCAATATCAAAATAAAATACGCGTAAAATTAGAAACGATTTATGAATATAATAAAGAAACGTATAAAGATATTTCTGTACTGATTGATGCGAATCATTTAGATGTATTTAAATACAAAGATAATGTTGTT
>Ga0247831_1003460_pt1 | contig 22939 bp, 17 predicted proteins | sample LaCruzMarch2015__9_FD_192406 | JGI IMG/M metagenome (GOLD analysis project Ga0247831, IMG submission 192406) | Freshwater microbial communities from meromictic Lake La Cruz, Castile-La Mancha, Spain - LaCruzMarch2015_1m | ecosystem: Environmental > Aquatic > Freshwater > Lake | place: Spain...
GAGCCTCCAGTTTCTTGCGTTCCATGGCGGTTAACAAAATGATGGGGGCGAGTCGCATGGAATCTTAAACGCCTGAGTCGCCTCATAAATTGCAATCCGTTGGGCGGACTACACTAGCGAGCCAGCGCCTTCCGTGTCGGCTGGCCCCGTGCTGACCGTTGACGGCTGGCGCACCATCGCAGGCTCGGGCTCTCGCGATGGGATTTACGCCCTTGCTTGGGGACAGAAAGGGCAAAGCAGCCCCCAGGGTAACAGTGATGAAGAAGGTTTCATGATGGGTGACCAGGACGACGCGAACCTCATCAACTACGCCGTCAACGTGCGCACCAAGCAGATTGTTGGCACCCTGGTTGGCAAGCACTTCGGCGACAAGTCCACCTACAACCATGACAGCACCGAAACGGCTTGGTCATCCTCTTCCCTCTTCCTCGCTCAGGTGAACAGCGGCAAATGGGCCACGTTTGACGCCAACGTTTACGGCCTTCTATACACCTCAGACGGTGGCAACGCCCTGTCCAAAGCCGCCGACTTGCTTGAGCCAACCAAGAAAGCCATCTTCGAGCACCTGGAAGGCGGACCCGTGCTCAAGAAGTTCGACAAAGGTGACTTTGCCATCACTCTTCACGACCCACGCATCGTCTATCAAGGAGGTGACTGCGTTGTTCAAGTCGGCGTGATCGGACAGATCCCGAAGAGCGAGGAGGAGGACGCCAGCTTCGAAGCCACCGTCACCTTCACCTTGGCGACCAACGAAGAAACCAGCGCTCCCTTGCTATCGTGGCGCAGCACAGAGGGGCACTGAGCTTCCCACTTGATCCAACTGGGGGGCGCAATCAGACCCGCAAGCTGCTGCGGAACCCCCTCACGCTGTAGTAGGACTGAGCGCCGTTGTGATAGATGAACACCTGGCCGAAGCGGCGATCCCCAAAGAGGGCACCGCCAAGCTGTCGAATGTCCGCAGGTGTCGCCACCCAGCTTGATGTCTTCAGGTCGAACTCGCCAAGCATTTGCAGATCCCGGTATTGCGACTCCGTAAGCAGCTCGACCCCCATCTCCACCGCCATGTCCATAGCACTCGTCGCCGGCTTGTGCTCCTTCCGCGATTCCAGCCCCCCACGGTCATAGCACGGACTTACCCGCCCCTTCGGGCTTTCCGGCGAGCAGTCAAAGAAGAGGTATACGCCCGACTTCGAATCCTGCCCCACGACATCCGGCTCCCCGCCCGTGCGCTCCATTTCGTGCAGCGACCAGAGCTTGTCAGCCTTCGCCTCTAGACGAGCCATGACCTGCGCCCACACCAGCCCCGCATGACGGCTCATGTGGCGCTCAAATCGTGCCTTCAAGCCCTGAAGCAAAGCCTCGCGTTGTCTGGGGGACAATGCCTTTTGCGTGAGTGTCGAACCTTTCATGGCGAATACTGCGGTATGGCAAGCGAGCCGTTGATAAGCGCAAGGGTCGATAAATCCACGCTGAGAGTGGCTTAGCCAAGCCGCTTCTCCAGCTCGACCAGTTTCTTCTCCAGTTCCTTCACTCGCTCCATCAGTTCCGGAACTCGTCCCGGATACATCATCATGCGGCGACCTTCAATCAAGGGGCGCGCAGGGTAACCCGTATAAGCCCCGGCATCGGTGACGTTCTTGGTGACGCCACTCTTGGCCAAAAAGGTGACTTGGTCACCGATCTCCAAGTGACCCGCGACGCCGACTTGCCCGCCCATAACAACGTAGTTGCCCAATCGCGTGCTACCGGAAATACCGACCTGTGAGACAAGGATGCAACCGCGTCCCGTGCTGACATTGTGCGCAATCTGGACGAGATTGTCGATCTTGGTCCCCGCGCCGATGTGGGTGCGGCCAAAGCGAGCACGGTCGATGGTCGTGCAGGAACCAATTTCGACATCGTCATCCAACTGCACGATGCCAACCTGCTCGATCTTGAGATGCTGGCCTTTGACTGTCTCATAGCCGAAGCCGTCGGAACCAATGATACTGCCGCTATGGATCGTGACGCGCTTGCCGAGCACACAATGGTCCTTGATGACGGCGTTGGCGTGAACGATGCAGCCCTCACCCAACCGGACACCAAAACCAACAAAAGCCCCGGCATGAATCGCAGAACCTGGGCCCATTTCGACCTCGTCCTCAATGACGGCGTGAGGGCCTACATAGACCTGGCTGCGGTCGAAACGCGCGCTGTCAGCGATGACGGCGGTAGGATGCACACCAGGAACGAAGGGGCGGACCTGGGGACCGAAAAATTTGATGACTGCGGAGAAGGCCAGAGTTGGGTTCACCACCTTAATGAGCCCTTTGTCGGGAAGTTCGTCGGCAAAGTCCTGAGCAACAAGCACCGCGGAGGCTTTGGTAGTTTTGAGCTGCGGGACATAGCGAGGGTTACCCAGGAATGAGATGTCGCCCTCGGCAGCCTCGGACAGGGAGTTGAGGCCTGTCACCAGCGCCGTCGGATCACCCTGCTCCAGTGTTCCTCCGACTAGGATGGCGAGGTCGAGAAGAGTGATATGCTTGGGAGTGGAAGACATAGCCGTAAATGGAAACGGCGGCCAATGATGGCCGCCGGTTCAGAGAATCATCGTGGAAAGCGTAGATTACTTGGCCTTCTTGGCAGGCTCTTCCTTCTTCGCTGGCTCAGCAGCCTTACCAGCATCCGCAGGGGCGTTCTTGTTCAACTCGACGATGACTTCGTCGGTGAAATCGGTGGCGTCCTTGTAATAGAGAAGAACGGGCACCTGGGTGATCCCAAGGCCTGATTTGTCGAAGGCAAAGTCAAAAGCAGCGGTCTTGGCCTTGTCTTTGACCACGGCGAGGATCTCACCGTAGAGACCCTGCTGGAGTTGCACTTCTTCCTGACGAATCTGCTGCGCGCGGCGCTGCTGGAATTCAGTGATCTGCTGCTCCAGCGCGCGGGCTTCCTTCAAAGTGCCCTGGAAATCAGCAAGAGACTTCGCACGAGCATCCTGGGTGAGGATGGGGTCTTGCGCTTCCTTTTGCTTCTTCTGGAGCTGGCTTTGCAGGTTCTTATAGGTGTCGTATTGCTCCTGCATTTCGGAGGCGGCCTTGTCCTTGTTCGCCTTCATCTTGGCGGCGGCTTCCTTGGTCTTGTAGTATTCCGAGAAGGCCTTCGACATGTCCACAACGCCGAACTTCATGTCGGCGGCGATGACTTGGGAAGCGAACAGGAGGGCGAACGAGGCGACTGCGATGAATCTCATGAGGAGCAATTGATAGGGGACGGGGAGGGAAGCGACAAACGACTAGAACTTGTAGCCGAGATTGAAGTTGAACTGGCCAGAGCTGTCGTTGCGCTCATCAGCCTGCACGGGGATACCGTAGTCCAAGCGGATCATGCCGATCGCAGGCAGCATCAAGCGAAGACCAATACCGACGTTGGAGTTCAGATCGCCACCCCAGTCGTAGGAATCGGTGCTGACCATACCCACGTCGTAGAAGACTGCGGCGCGCACCTTCTCGATGACTGGCGCACTGTATTCGACCGAAGCGTAAGCGGAGGTCAAGCCACCCAGGGGTTCGCCGAACTCGTCTTTCGGACCGACTTCACGGTAATCAAAGCCACGCAGGTTGTTGGCACCACCAAGGAAGAGGCGCTCGAAGATCGGCACACGGTCATCGGAGGAATCAACGGCTTTGACAGAGCCTTCGAAACTAAGGATGGTGTCCCAAGGCAGGCTAACGTACTGCGAACCGGTGAAGTTGATACCATACACATCGGCGTCACCACCGAGGAAGCCACCGGAAACGAGGCCACCGATTTCGACCTTGTGACCGCTGCGGGTTAGATAAAGGTCATCGCGGGTATCATGCACCCAGGAAACGTCGATCTTGCTTTGGAGGTAATCACCTTCTTCGGACTTGATGGCCTCGCTCGCGCCTTCGTCGATACCTTCAATGCTGATGTTCTGCAGTGTGTATTGAGCTTCCAGGTAGGAGTGCTCGCCGAGAGGCTTGCGGAAGTTAAAGGACAAGCCGTAGGTCTGCTGGTCGTAAACGTCTGACAAATAATACTGGTCACGATAAAAAAGCTCGGTCGTGAAAGAGAGCTTCTGGCCAAGGAACCACGGCTCCGTGAAGGCCATGCTGAAGTCGCGACGCTTGGTGCCGTATTTGAGGCCCATGTGGAAGCGCTGGCCTGCACCGCGGAAGCTAGGCCAACCGCCGATGTCAAAGTTGGTCTGGGTCAAGTCGATGAAACCAACCAAGCTATCGATCGAGCTGAAGCCCGCTCCAAAGTTGATGGTGCCAGTGGACTGCTCAGCTACCGTAACATCAATGTCTTTGAAACCATCCTGCTCGGTAGCGTTGTTGCGGATATCCACATCGCTGAAATAGCCGAGTGACTGCAGGCGCTTCTTGCCAGCGGCAACCTTGACGGTGTTCAACTCTTCACCTGGGGTGAAGGGAAGCTCGCGGCGGATAACCTGATCCTGCGTGACGTCGTTGCCAGCGATGTTGACCTTGCGAACGAAGGACTTGGTCCCCTCCGTCACGCGGAATGTTACGTTCACTTGGTTTGGGCCAGCAGGGATGATGCTAGTATCCACACGAGCGTCTGCATAGCCACGGGAGCCGTAATAGTCGCCTACCATCTTCTCGTCGGCAGTTACATCGCTGCCGGAATAGGCAAAACCGGCGATGGTCTGCAGCGCGGGGGTAAGCTCTTCAACGGTGAAGACGGTTAGGCCTTCGAGCGTAACGACACCCACGTCATACTTGCCGCCTTCATCGATGACGAAGGTAAGGTCCGTGTAGTCGTCACCGGCAGGGTCCCGTCGCACTTCAACAACCTTGGCATAGACGTAACCGGCGTCATGATACACGCCTTCGACGGTTTTGATGTCCTCGTTGAGCACATCGTCGCCAATGCGGGCGGACTTACCGCGCCATACGCGCCACAGGGCCTTTTCCTTCAGGGTCATCTTGCTGCGCAGTGCGCTGGCCTTCATGACGCTGTTGCCTTCGAAGTTGATTTTTCGCACCAAACCACGTGCACCTTCATTCACAACGAAAGTGACACGCGTGAAGCCTGATCCCTGGATCACTTCGGTCTGGTAGCTGACGGACACGTCCGAGTAGCCTTGCTTCTCATAGCGCTCGCGAATCTTCTGGCTACCTGCGGCGATGCGGACTTCGTCCACGGGTTCGCCGGTTTTGAGTTCAATGTCCTTGGTCAGCTTACCGGAACTCACCTGCGTATTGCCCTGGAAGACGATATCACCGATGGCCCCACGTCCAGTGATAGTCACGGTAACGATCACGCCGCCCGCGCCTTCAGTCGTCGTGATCGACACATTGTCCACAGTGCCTGTCGCATAGAGATTGCGCAGGTCCTGGTCTTCGATCTCCTTGCTGTAGGCTTCACCTTCACGCAGAGCCATCTGAGCCCGCACGCGAGCCTCGCTGATGGAAGCTGGGCCACTGAAGACCACGCGCACTTGCTTCACCACCTTGGCGGCAGCTGGGGCGTTGATCACTTGGGAGTAACCTGTGTCTGGCAGGGCGGCACTAGCGAAGGCCAGAGCCACGCAGAGTAAAGGTGCGCGGAATTTCGTCAGGCGTGTCATATTCGGGAAGTCTTGGGGAACGATGGAGAGGAGCTGGGCGGAGAACCCAGTAGGCGTAGCCGCATTAGTTGCCGGAAATGAGGGAGGGCGTCAAGGTGAATTCCTGTTGCATTACGGGTCTATTTTGTCGCTTTTTCGGTGACATCCGAGAGCTTGCGCACAGTGTAGCCCTTACCTTTGAGCAGGTTGATGACGCCGCCCTTGCCCCCGAGATGACCTCCACCGACGAGCACCATGACGTGCTCCTTGCCTGCCAGATAGCGCTCCAACTGCGCAATCCAGCGCGCGTTCCGCTGGGTGAGAAAGCGGTCGAGCAGGTCGGGATACCTCTCAGCTTCCCTGAATAACATGTGGTGCAGCGCCTCTACATCCCCCCCCCTCCAGCAGGCAATCATTTCCTCGAACTGCTGCGACAACTGCTTCACTTCAGCCAGCGTTTGCTCCAGAAGTTCCTGCTGCTGCACCTCGCCCAGCGCGGTGAACAGACCGATTTGAAAGTCCACGGTCTCCAACCCCTCGCCTGGCTTGCCATCCTTGAGCGCACGCTTCTCGTAGACGCGATCCACGCCACGCTCCGGGTCCGCACCCAGGGCGGCATATTCGGTGGCAGAGATAATCAGGGCGACGAACCAGGGCCGCATGGTGTTGAAGGTGCCCACATTCAGTCCGCGATCTTTTGCCCAGCCATTCAGCGCCACCCAAGCTTCTTCTTTGATCTGGTCCGACAGCGCCTCGCCGTCGGGGAAGTCCCCAGCGGCTTGCATCTTGGTCGACAGCTCAGCCTCACGCCCCTGCTGCGGCGGCAACTCAAACACTAACCGCTGGCTGTCAGCATAGGCCCGCTCATACACGTGGGGCAGCGGATAATCCTTTTCGCGTAATAAATGAATCGTGCCGCAGAGGTAAAGACACGCAGTTGGGCTTTCCACCACCCACACGCTGCCAGCGGCGGCGGCATTGGCTTGGGCCTCGGGCGACTGCCCACAGGCGGGCAGCACTAGCAGGGCAACGAGAGAGAGAATAATAAACCGGGAGATCATGCAGCCTACTGTCTAGTGGAGCCTGTCGCACACAGCAGCAAGTTTTTGCAAGGCTCCACGTTTCAGCGCCATGAAGTCCCTGCTCCCCGCGCTGATTGCCATCCTCTCCGTCTCTACCACCATGATCGCAGCGAATCAGCCCAATGTCATTCTCTTCCTCGCCGATGACATGGGCTGGATGGACAGCGGCGCGTATGGCTCGCAATACTACGAGACGCCGAACATCGACCGCTTCGCGAAGCAGTCCATGCGCTTCACCCAAGCCTACGCACAGCCCCTGTGCTCGCCCACCCGCGCCTCACTGCTCAGCGGGCAATACAGCGCGCGCCACGGCATCACCACTGCCAGCGGCCATCAGCCACCACAGGAGCCAGGGCATGTTTTTCTGAAGGACAAAGCTGCGCCCACCGCCCCCATGCTCCTGCCCGAAAGCAGGAACTACCTGGAGCCATCACAAGTCACGCTGGCCGAGGCCTTGAAAAGCGCTGGCTACCGCACGGCGCACATCGGCAAGTGGCACCTCGGCCTAACGCAGCCGCACTGGCCCGAGCAGCAGGGCTTCGATGTCACCTTCCACTGCCATCCCGATCCCGGCCCTCCCGGCGAATACTTCTCCCCCTACGGTGTCACCACCGAAGGCCGCCCCACCGCAAAGACCAAGATTGGCAACATCACAGACGGCGCTGCGGGCGAATACATCGTGGATCGCCAGGCAACAGAAGCCATCAAGTTCATCGACAGCAGCAAGGGCCAGCCCTTCTACCTCAATCTCTGGTGCTACGGCGTGCATGGCCCCTGGGGGCACAAGGAGGAATACACCAAAGCCTTCATGACCAAGAAAGACCCCAGCGGCAGGCAGGGAAATCCAATCATGGCCTCCATGCTGAAGAGCGTGGATGAATGCTTTGGCCGCATTCTCGCCGAGCTAGACAAGCAAGGCATCGCCGACAACACGATCGTCATCTTTAACTCCGACAACGGCGGCAACACTCACAGCAACATCACTAGCGAAGGAAAGAAGTCAGCGAGCGAGGAATGGGTGAAGTGGGCCGGTAGCCAGCCGCCCACGATGAACACCCCGCTGCGTGATGGCAAAGGCACGCTCTATGACGGCGGCACCCGCGTGCCACTCATGTGGAGCTGGGCAGGTCAGATCCAGCCCGGCAGCACCAGCGACGCTGTCGTCGGCCCCATCGACCTCTACCCCACCGTCATCGACCTCATCAGCATCCCCAAGCCTGACAACCAAATCTTCGACGGTGTCAGCTACGCCTCCATCCTGCGTGGCGAAGGCGGACTGAAGCGCCAGGCTTACTTCAACTACCATCCCCACGCTGGGCTCAACAAAGCGGGCGGCGTCTGGGTGCGGAGTAGCGAATGGAAACTGCTGCGATGGTTCGGCAATCCCGCCGCACATGAACTTTACAACCTCAAGGACGACCTCAGCGAAGCCCACGACCTCGCCGCCATCATGCCCGACAAGGTGAAGGAGCTGAGCAGCCTCATTGACACCTTCCTCACCGACACTGGTGCCACCTATCCACGCCCCAATCCGGCTTACAAACCCGTGGCAGCCAAAGCCCAAGGCAAAAAAGGCCCGGTCGATCCGCTCGATGGCTGGAAGGAACGTGGGTGCAAGGCGTCTGTCGTTGATGGCATCCTCACACTGAAAGCCACCGGCAAACCCAGTGCCGCCTTCCTCGGTCACGGCACCGCCAAGATGACTGGCCCTGCCGTGGTAAAGCTGCGCATTCGCAGCGCCACGGACGTTGCAGGCAAAATCGAGAGCTATCCCAAGGGCTCGGCAGATCCCGCTGGCATGATCGCCACCCCCTTCGAAATCAAAGCAGGCGACTGGCAAGATATCATCGTGCACCTCAACAGCACTCAACCCCTCGGCACCCTGCGCGCCTACCTGCCCGATGCCGACATCGACTTCATCGAAATCGCCACAGACAAAGGCAAGACCCTGCGCTCCGACTTCTGATAGGCCCATGACGCGTCTCCTTATCTTTGCCCTTTGCCCTCTACTCTCCGCCTTCTCTGCGGAGCCGCCGAACATGCTCCTCGGCACACAAGCCATCGGCGGTCGGTATCAGTTCACGCAGGACGAGCCGTTGCTGGAGAGTGCGAAGCTCATCGCGGAACTCGGGTCGAGCATCATGAAGTTCTCCATCTCTAAACAGGCCTCGTTTGGCCAAACGAAGGCGAATGTGCGCGAAAGCAATCCCGGCCTCAAAACACTCGCCGAGATCGCGGCGAAGGAGCCGACGCATCGCGCGGTGCTCGACATGCCGTTCACGCACTTCTTCATCTGGGCGTATCCTTTCAGCACGCATGGCGGAGCAGGCATCTTCAAGCCCGCCGAGCGCGATCTGGAGTATCGCGAGATGTATGACCTCGTCGCGCATCTGCTGCGCACCTACAGCGGCAGTGGCAAAAAATTCTACCTCGGTCACTGGGAGGGCGATTGGCATCTGCGACCGCACTTTGACCCGAAACAGCCCTTCCCCGAGCACTTTGGCGAGAACTTCATCGCCTGGCTCAAGGTCCGCCAGCAGGCCATCGATGAAGCGAAGCGCGACACGCCGCATCAAAACGTCGAAGTCTGGCACTACACCGAGGCGAACCTCGTCGAGCCCTTCCTCAAAGGAGGCCAATGCCTCGCCAACGACATCCTCCCGCAGGTGGACGTCGATTTCGTAAGCTACTCCTGCTACGACAGCCTCCAGCGCGGCATCCGCGACGATCTCCACGCCGCGCTCGACCATCTCGAATCGAAACTGAAGCCCAAACCCGGCATCTCCGGCAAACGCGTCTTCATCGGCGAATACGGCTTCCCCGTGCGACGCTACTCGCCCGAGGTGGCGAATCGCAAGAGCATCGAGACCATGATCGCCGCCCTCGAATGGGGCTGCCCCTTCGTGCTCTACTGGGAACTCTACGACAACGAAGGCACGCCCGAAAAACCCGGCGGCTTCTGGCTCATCAACGAAAAGAACGAAAAGCAGCCACTCTGGCACACCCACCAGCGCTACTTCACCTGGGCGAAACAGCATCTCACCGATACGAAACAACGCAGCGGCCAATACCCCGCCGAAGCCGACTTCCGCGCCGCCGCGCTGGAATACCTGCGGCAAGGACTTCAATCGCAGCCATGATCACCCGCCGCACGATTCTTCAAACTGGAGCTGTCGCTTCGCTTTCGTTCCTTGATCTGCAAAACCTCTTTGCCGCCGAGGGAGTGCCGCAGTCGGTGCTGGAGCTGTGGGCCGATTTTGATCCACGCGAAGATCCGCTGGAGATCGAGGTGATCCGCGAGTGGAAGGAGGACGGTGGGGTGTTTCGCCTTGTGCGGTATTTCATCGGCAACTTCAAAGGAAGGCCTGCTCGAATGGCGGCGGTGTATGGCTTTCCGGAGGGTGCGAGGGAGAAACTCCCGGCGGTGATGCACATCCATGGCGGTGGTCAGCGAGGATCGGTCAGTGAAGTGCAATTGCTCGTGGCGCGAGGTTACGCAGCGCTGTCGGTGAACTGGGGCGGCAGCGGCACGGGCAAGGCACCGTTCAACACCTGCGAGAAGTCCGAGCCCGGCGATCCAAACACCGACTGGGGCGCGGTCGATCCCTCGCAGCTCAATGCAGAGCGCTACAGCTCCATCTTGCCGGGGCCGAAGCAGGTGTTCGAAGACCACGAGCATCCGAAAAACAACAACTGGTATCTGCTCACGCTTGGTTGTCGTCGCGGGCTCACCTTTCTCGAACAGCAGCCGCAGGTCGATGCGCAGCGCCTCGGCGTGCATGGCTACTCGATGGGTGGCAATCTCACGATGTATGTCGCTGGCACCGATCGCCGGGTGAAGGCCGCCGTTCCCGGAGTCGGCGGTCAGGGCTGGCGCTGGCAGCCACATTCGTTCATCGGCGGCATGGACCAGCAGGACCGGATCAAAGGAGATGTCGAGGTCTTCAAGCACACGCTCAGCTTTGAAAGCTACGCGCCGCTCATTCAGTGCCCGGTGTTGCACCGCAGCGCCACGAACGACTTCCATGGCTGGATGGACGACGTGTATCGCACCAACGCACTCATTCAAAACCAGCCCATGCGCTACAGTTGGGTGCCGCACATGAACCACCGCCTCACGCCCGAGGTCGCCATCACCATGCCGCTGTGGTTTGATCAGCATCTCAAAGGCGGCCCCGCCTTGCCCGACACGCCGCAGAGTGAGCTCCGCCTCAAATCCAACGATGACGTGCCCATGCTACGCGTGCGGCCGGATGTGAAGACGTTGCCCGTCGCACGAGTCGAGATCTTCTACAGCACCGACCCCGATCCCCGCGCCCGCTTCTGGCGCAGCGCCGAGGTTCATCAAGAATCCGAAGGCTACATCGCCCAACTGCCGATCCACACGCACGACCTGCCGCTCTTTGCCTTCGCGAACGTTTACCACACGCTGCCCAAGCCCGAATCACTCGCACAGATGCCCGGCTACGGCACACCGATCACCGAACTCTGCCTCAGCAGCCTTCTCCACTCGCACACTGCTGACGAGGTCAAGCAAGCGAACCCCAAGCTCACTGCCAAACCGTCCACACTCATCGACGACTTCGCCCACGGCACGCGCGACTGGTATGTGCTCAACGCTGGCAACGCCACGCATCAGCAACTCTGGACGCGGAAAGTCACCGATCCCCTCTGGCGCGGCCCTGAAGGCTCCAAGCTGCACATCACACTCAAACTTCCGCAAACCAACCGCCTCAGCATCGTCCTCCAGCAAAACGAATGGCGCAGCTACCGCGGACCGCGCCGCACCTTCGTCTGCCAGCGCGAGATCCAAGGCTCCGACACTCCGCAAACTCTCGCGCTAGCTCTGAGCGATTTCACCTCCACCGAAGGCTCACCCACAAGCTGGTCCGAAATCGATCAACTCGGCCTCTGCGCCAGCCACGGCCTCCCCGCCAACGAAGTCCCCCTCTGGAAAGGCCCCCTGCCAGAGTTTGTGCGGGTGGCGTGGGAGTGAGATTCGAGACAACGCGCGATCCATTCAAGGTGACGGTGACTTTCATCAAACGATTCAGCTTGTTTCGAGCAGCGATGTTCTTGCTCCGACTGAAATGGATGATGATCCGTCGCGACGCTTGAGTTGAGGACACCAGTGAATCACTCTCGACCACACATGCGAATCCCCTTTCGATCCCGGCGAACTCTGCTTTTATTCCTCTCGCTGATTGCTTTGCCCATCATCAGCTGCAGCGCCGAGCCGACTTCCGTCGGCCTGAACGCAAACCAGATGTCCATCGCTACGGGCCAGCCTTCGTTGGTGCTCATGTCGAGCGGTTCCACGCACATCCCGGTGTGGTCGTTGTCGGGCGGGACGGTGGGGCAGTCGGTGGCGGGTGTGGGGACGGGGCTTCCCAGCGATTGCGCGGCGGTGAAGGTCGAGATCGTCGTGACGACGACGGATGAGACGACGAGTCCCGAGTTTGCAGATGTGTATCGCGTGCATCTTTCGCAAATGGTGGAGGACGCGCCGTTCACGGAGCGGTCTGCGCTGGGCAAGCCCGTGCGCACGGCTTTGCCCGCTGCGCCGTTTCACTCCCGGACTATCGTTTTGGAATCCTGTTACGAAGTCGTGTCCGACGCACCGCTCACCGTGCGCATCCAGCGGGAGCCGGGCGATCCCGGCGACACCTTCACCAAGCCCACCGGTCTGGCGGCCGTGAAGGTGACGCCTTTGAAAGCCCTACCTAAGCCCCACGTCGTGCAGGACGTGCCTGGCTACAACTCGTGGCCGATGCTTCAGGCCATCGGTAAGAAACTCGTGTGTGTTTATGGTCGTGGCAAAGGACACACCATCGACAGCGATGATCGCGCTGTGTATGCGCGCACTTCGACGGATGGCGGCAAAACCTGGACGGCGGAAACGGTGGTCGCCGACGCGAAGGACTACGGCGAGGTCGCGGTCGGGAAAGGGCTCGATTCCACCGGAGCGATGCTGCTCTGGGTGCGCCGCATCGGCAAACACGAGTGGCATCACGACCTCTACCGCAGCACCGACGGGATCACCTTCACGCTCGTCGCGACGCCGACGCTAGCCGTGCGCCCGATGCAGATCACGGACGTCTTCAGCGTCCCGAAAGTCGGACTGATGGCCCTGTGGTTCGGCGGAGATTACAGCGACAAGCCCACGCAATCGTGGGGCAAAATGACCAGCAGCGACGACGGCAAAACGTGGACGCAAACACCTGTCGAATCCGGCTTGCTGAAAGGGGACTGGCCGACCGAACCCGCTGCCGTTTACCTTGGCGATGGCAAGATCCTCGCCATCGCGAGGACGGAGACCGGTCCCGCGCAATTCCAGATGATATCGACAGACAACGGTGCCACGTGGACGCGCACCCGCACCAACATCAGCGATGTCGCCGCCTCCACACCGAGCCTGATCCTCGACGTCAAAACCGGGCTCTTGAGCAACTACTACTATGAGCGCGGCCGCGGCATTCTCCGGCGTCGCGTCGTCGATCCGAGCCTCGTGTTTGACCACCCACTCAACTGGCACGGCTCCGAAGCCGTCGCCACCGGAAGCAAGGTCACCTTCGACGCAGGCAACGCGAACGCCACCGTGATCGGGGACACTCACTTCGTCTCATTCTATTCCGGCAAGGCACCCGACACATCAGTCGTCGTCTCCGAGATCGCGGCACCTGCGGCGCGGTGACTCTTCAACCCAGCGGTAGCAACAAACTGGCTTCGGCTTTCGCCACATCTGCGAATGCTCGTGGCATTTCTTGATTCGGCTAAAGCCGAGGCCACTTGCCCACCATGGCGCGCCTCCGCCTGATCCTCAGAGCTCTCTGCCCTCTGCTCTCCACTTTCGCGATGAAGCCCCATCTTATCGCGCACGACAGGCCGTGGTAGGCCCCAGCCCTCCTTGGGTCTACTGGTGAAGTTTGTGGAGACAATCGAGACGGTTTCTGGCAAAGAATACATTATGATTATCTATGGAACTGCTCTCCTCGCTGCCTGCCATTTGCTGGGAATCATCATTGGCGATCTTCTTGGTCGAGCCCTCGGCATGACAACGAATGTCGGCGGCGTAGGCATCGCGATGCTGCTCCTGATCATCGCCCGCATCTATCTGAATAAGAGCGGTCACCTCTGCGCCACCTCTGAAAGCGGGGTGAACTATTGGGGTGCCATTTACATCCCGGTCGTCGTTGCGATGGCGATGCAGCAGAACGTCGTCGCGGCACTCAAAGGCGGGCCGATGGCCTTGATCGCGGCGGTGGGCACGGTGATCGTGTGCGGGCTGTTTGTGTCGTTCATCAACCGTCTAGAACCTGAAACCAAAGCCCGGGAGGATGCCAAATGATGTGGGAGATTCTTGATAAGACAGCGAAGGAGAACGGTCTAGTCACCGCGTTCGCGGTCGTGGGTTCGGTGATGCTCGTTTCGGGAGTCATCTCGCGAAAGCTGACTTTTGGCCGCGTGCAGGGCTCGGCGATTGCTATCTTGATCGGGCTGGCGCTGGCGTATATCGGCGGGAAGATGTCGGGCGGCACAAAAGGCCTCGCTGACCTCGCTTTGTTCAGCGGTGTCGGCCTGATGGGGGGGAACATGCTGCGTGATTTCGCCATCGTGGCGACGGCGTTTGAAGTTCATGCCGAGGAAGCCAAGAAGGCGGGCTGGATCGGGGCCATTGCGCTGCTGCTGGGCACGGTGCTGCCCTTCATTGTGGGCGTGGCGGTAGCGTGGGCCTTTGGCTATCGTGATGCGGTGAGTGTGACCACGATCGGCGCTGGCGCGATCACCTACATCGTCGGACCGGTCACAGGTGGCGCCATCGGTGCCAGTTCGGACGTGATGGCTCTCAGCATCGCCACCGGCGTGATCAAAGCCATCCTTGTGATGGTCTCAACCCCGATGGCGGCCAAGTTCCTCCGCCTCAAGACACCACGCTCAGCCATGGTCTTCGGCGGCCTCGCCGGCACCGTGAGCGGTGTCTCCGCCGGCCTCGCTGCCACGGATCGCAAACTGGTGCCGTATGGTGCTCTCGTCGCCACGTTTCACACTGGGCTGGGCTGCCTTATGGGGCCGTCGGTGTTGTTTTTTATCGTCCGCGCCTTGGCTTGAATCTTATGACTGAACTCCCCTTCATCTCCCGCGCTCGCTCGCACAGCAGCCACATCGCCTTTCGCTCGGCCACAAGCACGCACACTTACCAACAGCTCATCGACGACTCGGCCCGCATCGCTTCCGCCTTGCTCGGAGATGCGGATGATCTCAAAGAAGCCCGCGTCGCCCTGCTGGTGACGCCCGGTGCGGAGTATGCATCGGCGCAGTGGGCCATCTGGCGTGCGGGTGGGATCAAGCTGCCGATTTGCTTGTCCGCCACCGAGCCGGAGTGGGAGTATGCGCTCACGGATTCGCAAGTGAGCGCCGTCATCGTGGATGCGGCGAATGCGGCCAAGATCGCGCCGCTTTGTGAAAGGCTCGGTTCGCGGTTGATGGTCGTGGAGGAGGTCAGGGGTGATTTGAAACCGCTGCCGGAAATCGAAGTGAACCGCCGAGGGATGATCCTCTACACAAGCGGCACGACGAGCAAGCCGAAGGGCGTGGTGACGACGCATGCGAACATCCAGGCACAGATCGAGAGCCTCGTGCAGGCCTGGGAATGGAATGCGGAGGATCGCATTCCGATGTTTCTGCCGCTGCATCACATCCACGGCATCATCAACATCATCGGCTGCGCCTTGTGGAGCGGCGCAAGCGTGGAGGCTTTCCCGCGCTTCGAGATGAACGCCATCCTCGACCGCGTGCGCGGCGATGCTTACACGCTCTTCATGGCCGTGCCGACGATCTATGTGAAGCTCATCCAGGCAGTCGAAGCCGCCTCCGAATCCGACCGCGCAGCCATCGTGGCCGGTTTCAAGAAGTTGCGTCTCATGGTGAGCGGCAGCGCGGCACTTCCCGCTAGCGTGCATCAGCAATGGACCGCGCTCACGGGCCAGGAGCTGCTGGAACGCTATGGCATGACGGAGATCGGCATGGCGATTTCGAATTTGTATCGCGGCGAGCGGCGACCTGGATCGGTCGGTGCACCCCTACCCGGAGTGGGAGTGCGTTTGAAGGCCGAGAACGGTCCCCTGATCACTGCAGAGGACGAACCGGGTGAAATCCAGGTGCGTGGCCCCGGCGTCTTCGCGGCTTACTGGAACCGACCCGAAGCGACTGCTGAAACCTTCGAAGATGATTGGTTCCGCACCGGTGACATGGCCGTGCTGGAGCGCGGCTACTACCGCATCATGGGCCGCTTGAGCGTGGACATCATCAAAAGCGGTGGCTACAAACTCAGCGCCCTCGAAATCGAGGCTGCGCTGCTCGAACATCCGCTCATCACTGAGTGCGCCGTGATCGGCCTGCCGGACGATACCTGGGGCGAGGCCGTCACGGCGGTTGTCGTTTTGAATCGTAGCACGCTGGAACTCGCCGCGCTGCGCGACTGGTGCAAAGGTCGCCTCTCCGTCTATAAGATTCCGCAGCGACTCAAGATCGTGAGCGAGCTGCCGCGCAATGCGATGGGCAAGGTCACGAAGCCCGCCGTCAAAGCTTTGTTTTAATTTCGTATGAGACGGCTCCTGATCTTCTTTTCGTCATTCGTAGTTCTGGCTTCCACATTCGCAGCGGAGCCCCGGCTACTCGTCCACTACATGCCGTGGTATGCCACGAAGGGTGTCAGCGGCTCATGGGGCTGGCATTGGACGATGAATCACTTCGACCCGGAGCAGAAGAGGTGGGATGACCAGCGGAAGATCGCTTCGCATGACTACCCGCTGATCGGGCCGTATGACTCAGGGGATGATCACGCACTCGAATGTCATGCGCTGCTGATGAAAATCGCCGGGCTCGATGGTGTCGTGATCGACTGGTATGGCACGAGTGCCCTCAACGACCACGCGATGAATCATCGCAACACGCAGAAGTTTATCCCTTGGCTCAAAAAGGCCGGTTTGAGCTTTGCGGTGTGCTACGAGGACCAGGCGGTGAAGTCGCTGAAAAACGGCGAAGACATCCAACAGGCGGAAAAGGACCTGAAATGGGCCGAAGAGCACTTTTTCGCCGATCCAAGCTATGTGAAGCAAGATGGCCGTCCGGTGCTGCTCGTCTTCGGGCCGCAGCACTTGAAGTGGAAGTTCGATCTGAAGTCCAAACCGCTCGTTTTCGGCCTCGCGCATCTCGTGAGGGAAAACGGCCTCGATGGCGCGTTCGTCTGGCCGCCGGTCACGGGAGGCAAATCGCTCAAGCCGGAGCAGTGGAAGATGGAACTCGGCCTCATCTATGCACAAAAGACGCCCTTCATCGCGACGGCGTTCCCAGGCTTCAAAGACATCTACAAACAAGCCGGTGTGCATGACAGCTACGGCACCATCGCCTCGCGAAACGGCCTCACCATGACCGAATCCCTCGCTCAGGCACTCGAGAGCAAAGCGCCGCTTATCCAGATCGCCACTTGGAACGACTATGGCGAGGGCACGATGATCGAGCCGACTCGCAGCAACGGCTTCCGCCATCTTGAAAAGCTCCCGCGCTGCGGCAATCCGGCCGGTCTGCGCCTGCCGGTCATGCTTTACCAACTCCGCAAACGCGGCGGCGATGTCGCAAAGCTCGACGAGGCCTCGGCGTTGATGTTTGCGTCGAAGTTCACCGAAGCCGAGGTCCTCCTCGCGAGTGTGAGCCGTGAACTCGGTCAGCAACTCATCGACGACAGCTACCACCTCACCACCGAGTTGCTCTACCGCGAGGAACCCAGCATCAGCGCCGCGCAAAACCAGCGTTGCAGGCTCGATGTGTATGCACCGGCCACAAAGAAGCCGTTCTCCACCGTCATTTGGTTCCACGGCGGCGGTTTGACGCAGGGCGAGCGCTCCATCCCGCTGCCGTTGCGCAATCAAGGCATCGCCGTCGTCACCGTGAACTACCGCCTCAGCCCCGGTGTGAAGTCACCGGTCTTCATTGAGGACGCCGCTGCGGCCATTGCGTGGACCTTCAAGCACATCGCCGACTTCGGTGGCGATTCGCAGCGCATTTTTGTCAGCGGCCACAGCGCCGGGGCTTATCTCACGCTGATGTGTGGCCTCGACAAACAGTGGCTCGAAAAGCATGGAGTCGATGCGGACCAGATCGCCGGTCTCATCCCGCTCAGTCCGCAGGTCATCACGCACTTCACCATCCGCGACGAGCGCGGCATCGATGAAACGCAGCCCATCATCGACGACCTCGCGCCGCTGTTTCACGTCCGCAAAAACGCCCCGCCCATCCTTCTCGTCACCGGCGACCGCGAAAAAGAGCTCATGGGCCGCTACGAGGAATGCGCCTACTTCTGGCGCATGATGAAACTCGCTGGCCACAAGCAAACGACGCTCCACGAACTCGACGGCTTCGACCACGGCAAGATGCCCGAGCCTGCGTTTCCGCTGCTGCTGAAGTGGGTGGACGATCGTTTCGAAAATTAAACTCTCACCTTCTGCCGCGACCATGCAAGCCATAACACCTTTTGTTCTCTGTTCGGCTGTGCTGCTGTGCCTGCAAGCAGGTGCCGCAGAGTCTTTCGCACCGACAACGAAGCCCAAGCTGATTCTTCAACTAGAGGCTGACTTTCTTGCGCTCCGTCTCAAAGTCACCGCACCTGCAGGCACCACCGCAGTGCATTATCGCCTGCTGGAGACAGACGGCGCCACGAAAGTGATTGAAGGGCGAACATCTCCTTCCTCTGACCTGCGTTTCGCCATCGACGTGCCCCTTGCGACATCCCGCTGGGCTCGGTTGGATGTGCGTGCGTTGAAAGGCGAAGAGGTGCTAGCGAAGAGAGAAATCAGGCCTGACCAAGATGAGTTGAAACTACTGACGGCGGAGCGGCTCAACGCGCGGTCCGCGAAAGAACGCAGCGCCTGGGGCACCTACGTGGAGAAGTCCCGCACTCGGTTTGAAGCTGAGTTTGATCTTCTGAGTGCCGAGTGCCGCAAGCTTGGCAAGCCCAAGGCCAACCCTGCCCCAGGGAGCCGTGCGGAATTCGAGCTGGACAGCGACACACCAGAGTCCTGGTTCGCCAGCGATGAAGCTAAGGCCTTGGCCGATTCGGTGATCAGCTACCAGACCCCCACGGGTGGCTGGTCCAAAGGCATCGACTACAAAGCTGGGCCACGGGCACCCGGCACGCACTGGACGAATAGCCAGAGCGATGATCCGTGGCACTACTGTGGCACCTTTGACAACCGCTCCACCACCGAGCAAATCAAGCTGCTGGCTGGGGTTTACAGCGCAACGAAAAGCGAAGAAGCGCGCGCCGCTTTGCAACGCGGGCTCGACTACATGTTCGAGGCGCAGTATCCCAATGGTGGCTGGCCACAGAACTACCCCATCGAGTCCGGCTACCACGAAGCCATCACGCTCAATGACAACGCCCTGGTGCACATCCTGGAAGTGCTGCTCACCCTGGTGCAAAAGAAGCCGCCTTTCACCTTTGCCGATGAAGCGCTCCGCCAGCGCGCGAAGACCGCCTTTGAGCGTGGCATTGGCTGTTTGGCAGCCATGCAGGTGAAGATTGATGGCAAGCCAACCGTCTGGTGCGCGCAGCACGACCCCCTGTCTCTCGCACCTGAGCACGCACGCACCAAGGAGCCCCCGTCGCTGAGTGGCGGCGAGTCGGCGGAGGTGGCGAGATTCCTCATGCGCAAGGCACCGATCACCGACCAGACTCGCGCGATGATCGACGCGGCCATGGCTTGGTTTGAAAACCACCGCCTCACCGGCCTGCGCAAGACCCAGACGGCAGAGGGCAAGACGGACTATGTGGAGGACGCGTCGTCAAAGGAGTCCTACTGGGCGCGGTTCTACGATTTGAAGACGGGGAAGGCTATCTTTCCAGGCTCGCAGGACGGCATCAACTACCCGACGTTTCGCGAGATGGCAGCCAAGAACAAGGTGGCCTACGATTTCATGACCACCAAGCCTGGCGACCTGATCACCAAGGAACGGCAGCGATGGATGAAGCGGCTGGAAAAGGAGAAGTAGCTATCGGCCTGTCGTTGCTTGCCACGCCGAGGGTTCATGTTACTGGCAGATATGTTCCTCTCGCCCACGACGGGTTACCCGCTCATTGCAGCGCTGTTGTATGCGTTTGCAGCCCTCGTGCTGAAGCGCTCCAGCCAGTTGGGCGTGGGCCTGTGGCGCACCACCTTTGTTGCGAATGCCATCGTGGCTGCGCTCTTCTCATTGCTCTGGTTGCTAGGCGGTGCGCCGGTGCGCACAGAGGAGCTGTGGCAGCCAGGGCTGATCGCACTTTGCTTGTTCGCTGGGCAGATCTCGCAGTTCCTCGCGCTGGAGAAGGGCGACGTCTCCGTCGCCGTGCCCGTGTTCGGATTGAAGGTCATCATGGTCGCCTTTTTCACACCCATCCTGACCGGTGACAGCGTGAGTGCGAAGCTCTGGATGGCGGCCCTGCTCAGCGTGCTCGGCATCACCCTGCTCAATCGGAAGGATGCCGCTCAGTCGGCAAGGAATCTGAGTATCACTCTGCTCGCGGGCGGGCTAGGGTCCATCTGCTTCGCCGTGTTTGACGTGTTAGTGCAGAAGTGGGGACCGGCCTGGGGCGCAGGCCATCTGCTGCCCTGCGTGTTCTGGATCAATGCGCTGCTCTCGCTGGGGCTTATCCCCTTTTTCTCCGCCCCATTGCGCGCCGTGTCCAAGCAGGCCTGGCCCTGGCTAGTGGGTGGCTCCACCCTACTTGGCACGCAGAGCATCATCTTCGTCAGCACGCTCGCCGTGTTTGGCAAGGCGACCTCCGCCAACATCATCTACTCCTCGCGCGGGCTGCTCAGCGTGGCGATGGTGTGGATGATTGGGCACTGGTTCGCCAACCAAGAACAGCACCTCGGCCCGAAGGTCATGCGCTGGCGCTTGGCGGGCGCGCTCATGATGATGAGCGCGATCGTGCTGGTGGTGACATGACGCCTCCGGTCAGCTCCGCAGGGCGCTGATCTCGATGTTGGCCTGGCGCAGGCGGATGGACAGCAAGCGGATCAACTGGTCCAGGATGGCAATTTTCAGCGCAGGGCGCTCCTGATCCAGCTGATTGTAGAACTCGCGCGTCAGCACGCGGCACTGCACGTCTTCCACCGCCACCACGTCAGCCGAGCGAGCGGAGCCATCCAGGAACGCCATCTCGCCAAAGCTCATGCCCGCCGTCAGCATATCCAGTCTCTGAGGAAGCCGACTGCCGGTGGGTGTGATACGCACCTCGACCGTGCCCTCAATGACCACGAACAGCTCATCCGCCGAGCTACCAGCCTGAATGATGGACTGGCCCACGCTGTAATCCATCACCGGCATGTGCTCCTCCAGGTAGGCAATGTCCGCCTCTGACATAGCGCTGAAGATGGTGCAGCGCCGCAGAGCCAGCGGGCCCATCTCATGCCAGTTGCCATCAGTGTGGTCCTTCAGGATGCGGTCTTCGCAGCACTCCATCGCCACGTCGATGTTCTCCATCATCGCCTCCGGCGGCACTCCTGCGGCGAGCAGTTGGCGCGTCAGCCCGCCCAGATGGCAACACATGAGATGGACCCCGGCAAAGGTCAGTTGCACATCCATGGCGGCGAAGAAGCGCAGGCTCACCTCATCCGCACTCACGACGTAGCGGAAGCTCACGATCACGTAGCTGCTGTAGGCGGCTTGCTTCAACAAGGCCCGCATCACCGGCTCAAACGTAGAAAAGACCAGCGGCCCCTGCAACTCCATGACCCGAATGCGCTCCGCAAACCGGCGCACCACATGCGCGGCATCCGCAGGCAGACGTCGGCGCGACACGATCTGGCTGCCGTTGTAGGCGTGGCGCACCGCAGGCTGAGGTGCTGCACTTGGGTTGAAGAGGTGCAAGGCGAGTCCCCGCGCCATCTCCGAGCACACGCGAATACCCCTCGCACTGTTGCCTTGCTTGTCCAGTGGCGGTGAAAACACACCGATGCCGAGCTGCCCAGGCAACGTGGCCAAGATGCCACCACCGACTCCACTCTTCGCTGGCAGCCCGACACGGTAGATCCACTCTCCCGACCAATCATACATCCCACACGTGGCCATCACGCCTAGCACATTGTCCACATACTCCTGCGCGATCGCTCGCTCATTGGTCAGCGGATTGATGCCCTGATTCGCCAGGGTGGCAGACATCACCGCCAGGTCCGCACAGGTCACGCGGATCGCGCACTGCTGGAAGTAGGTCTCCAGGATCTCATGCGGGTCTTCATCCACGATATCGAAGTTCCGCAACAGCCAGCCGATGGCGCGATTGCGGTGCCCCGTCTCACTCTCGGAACGATAGACGTCCTGATCAATCTCCAGCCTTTGGCCGGCGAACTTCGACAAGTAGGTCAGGATGCGCTCGATGCGTGTTTGGCCATCCTTTACCAGCACCTGACCGCACGTGGCGATCGCCCCCGCATTGATCATCGGGTTAAACGGCGCGCCGCTGCCCTCGCGCAGGCTGATCGCGTTGAAGGCTTCCCCGGAGGGCTCCACCCCAATGCGCGACAGCACGTGGTCCTCGCCGCGATCTTCTAGCGCAAGCCCGTAGACCAGCGCTTTGGAGATGGATTGAATGGTGAACTTCTGCCGCGTGTCGCCTACCTCGTAGAGATGCCCGTCACGAGTCGCAATGCAGATGCCAAACGAGTTCGGGTTGGCCTTGGCCAGTTCGGGAATGTAATCGGCTACTTCGCCTTCTTTGATGCCGATGTAGCGTGCGTGGAGTGTTTCAAGGTAGCTTTGGACGGGTGATCTCATGTGGGAAGGTCGGACATAAGCAGGACTGATGCCCAACGAGAAGCCAAAAAGCTCCGCCCCCAAGGGACACGACTTGGCCGGGGCCGGTTAATCTGCTATTACCGATGAGGCCCCAAACAAGGCCTCATCGGTCCAGCTTCAGGGCACCTCTGGAAACCTCCTCTCGCAGAGGACTTGACTTCGCCCCGCGCTGGTAGGGCGCTTTATCCCCATAGCGCCGCCGCCGAAGCGTGGGGGGTGGCGGTGCGGCACTCTGACGCGAAATCCCGTCGTGTATCCGGCGCGTTGAGACAACGCGCCCTACCGATCATGGACACTGCGACGGCAGTCGAAAACGGGTTTCCAGAGGTGCCCATAACTCTTGTTTCACCCAATCCGACGGGCACCCTCTGCCTAGCAGGAGATCCCAGCGGCTACGTAGGCGAAAGCAGTTTGCGCCGCCTTGGCTCAAAGCCTCCGAGTTCTACACCTT
>Ga0247831_1003463_pt1 | contig 22932 bp, 30 predicted proteins | sample LaCruzMarch2015__9_FD_192406 | JGI IMG/M metagenome (GOLD analysis project Ga0247831, IMG submission 192406) | Freshwater microbial communities from meromictic Lake La Cruz, Castile-La Mancha, Spain - LaCruzMarch2015_1m | ecosystem: Environmental > Aquatic > Freshwater > Lake | place: Spain...
TGTGAGAGCATCAGCCCAGAAGGCCCTCCACCAATGATGCAAACTTGCGTTTTCATGAATATCCCCAGCTAAAAATAACAATTCAACAATACTACAAGAAATCCGGCGAATTTAATAAACAATGGAGTTAATCAAACGTTTGCAAAACACCTTTAAATGCACCGCTTTATCAATGCCCTTGGCTTTCAACTTGGATGGTTCGCTTGCATCGCATCGGTCAAATTTAACCAAGAGTTTGCCGCCCTATTGTTTTGCGGCATCTTGGTGGGTGTGCATTTTTATTTCAGCAATGCGTCACTTAAAGAGTTCAAACTGTCATTGCTAGCCTTGGCACTGGGCATTGCGATTGATTCGAGCCTTCAGTATTTGACAGTCATTCATTTTTACGGATGGGCATTGGGGCCACTCAGTCCGTTTTGGCTATGGATGGTCTGGGTCATGTTTGCTTTAACGCTCAATTCATCTCTTTCTTTTCTGCAAAACAAACATTTGCTTCTGTCTGCAGTCGCTGGCCTGATTTTTGGGCCGTTAAGTTATATAGCTGGTACCAAACTTGGTGCAGCAGCATTAGAGAGCGCCGTTCTCCCTATCGCAACCCTTGCTATTGTTTGGATGATTACACTTCCCTTGCTTGTTTTTATCTCTAAAACACTGCTTACTCAAATCGAGGTCTCACATGATGCAACGTAGAACACTTATCTTGTCTGGAATGACTGCGACTGCCGCAGCCATGGGCATGTCCGGTTGTGCTAGCCCAACTGTTCAAGATTACGCTGATCAAAAACCAATACTCGACTTAAAAACCTATTTCAACGGCGTGATAGATGCTTGGGGAATATTCACCGACCGTAATGGCAAGGTTGTGAAGCGATTCACCGTTGAGATGAAATGTCAATGGAATAACGACCAAGGCATTTTGGACGAAGACTTTGTCTATTCCGATGGCAAAACCGAAAAACGCATTTGGAAACTCACCGACAAAGGCAATGGTTCTTTTACGGGAACCGCAGGCGACGTGGTGGGCGTTGCCCAGGGTCAAACCAAAGGCAATGCTTTTTATTGGAGCTATACCCTAGCCTTACCGGTTGATGGATCCATCATCAACGTTCAGATGGACGACTGGATGTACCTGATGAATGACCGGGTCATGCTCAACAAAGCGCGAATGACCAAACTCGGCATCCATTTAGGGGATGTCACGCTGTCATTCATGAAAAGAAGCTAAAAGAAGTTTGTAGCCACAAAAACTACCTAACTATCTTTATTTGAATTGTTTTTATGCGCCAATTTAATCGACTGCTCATTGTTTTTGCATGCCTTGCTGGTGCTATTTCTGTATTGGTCGCTGCCTACTCGGCCCATATTCCGGGGTTAGAAGAATCCTCTGTGCGCTCAGTCAATTCAGCCATACAGATGCTGCAGTTTCACGCCCTAGCGTTGCTTGTGGTGGGATGTATGTTTAAGAATGCAGATACCAGCTGGTTTTCGATAGGCAGTGGATTGTTTTTTGTCATAGGTATTCTTCTTTTTAGCGTCAATATCATCTTGCACCAACTAGCTGGCGTAAGTTCCTTTAGGTCGCTGATACCTTTTGGGGGAATGGCTTTTGTATTGGGTTGGATAGCTTTAGCGATCGCTGGATTTCTTCCACGTCAATGAAGACTTTGTGGCAAGATTTACCGCGTACAGCGGGGGTCTATATTTTTAGAGGTGAAGGAACGCTACCCCTCTACATTGGTAAAAGTGTCGACATACGAGCCCGCGTCATGAGCCACGTGCGTGCACCCGATGAAGCCAAGATGATGTCGCAGACACGGCATGTCGACTTTATAGAGACAGCCGGTGAAATAGGTGCGTTGCTTCTAGAGTCGCGCATGATCAAAGAGCTCAACCCTCTTTTTAACCAACGACTCAGACGCATTCGCACGCTGTGCTCTATACGCTTGCACACAACAGACAAGGGTACAGTGCCTGAGATCGTGGACAGCAAGACCGTCAAGCTTGGGGCGACCCCTGATCTGTATGGGTTGTTTTCATCAAGCCACGCAGCCAATGCAAAACTCAAAGAACTTGCACAACGCCACTTACTGTGTTTATCGGCTCTCGGTTTGGAGAAAACATCTCAACGCGGCTGCTTTGGCTTGCAGATCAAAACCTGCTTAGGCGCTTGTGTCGGTCAAGAAGATAGACACACGCACGATGAACGCCTTTTCTCAGCACTGGTCGACATGCAAGTAGAACTGTGGCCTTTTGATGGCCCTGTTGATTTGATAGAAGAGGCGGATGGTTGGATACAACGCCACCGGGTCAATAACTGGTGCTACTTGGGCACCCAGTGTTCTAGGTCAGAGGAAACAAGCAAGCTAACTAAGCTACAACAGAATGACTTTGATTTAGATAGTTACAAGATTTTGGTTAAGCCCATCATGCTGAAAACTATGAGAGTTGAATTAGTTTGAAGATTCTAAGAATGGATGTATCTGGCCGATAAAAATGGCTCGGCAAATTTAAGCTCAAGGGTTTGTTGAGGCAACAGTATGGTTTTATCTGTATTTAGATTCAGCTGTATTTGGATTCAGCTGTCTTTGATTGACGTGCTTGGCAATTGGCTGACAACAATAAAAGTGATGCATGAGGTAACCACCATCACGCCGATCAAGGTTGAAAATCCTGAAGCTTTCACAATCGGTCCGATCATCCAAACTGCCAAAGAGCTCACGCCTAAAGACACTGCCAATCGCATTCCAGAAACGCGGGAGCGCATCGTGTCGTCCACGAAACGCACGATCATGGCATCTGTGAAGGGAATGGCACCAAAGATGGCCGCCATAAACAACAACTGCGCTGCATAAAACAACCATCCATCCGTCATATTTGCCAATAGCAATGCAACGAACTGCACCAAGATGACGGATCGAAAAAGTGTTTTCAGTGGCACTCTGTCAAGTAAGTGGCCGACTAAGAGTTGGGTAAATGATGCCAAGACATACACCACAGCCAGAAATAATCCAATCATCGCGGGGTCTTGCGATATTGCACTGAATTTACTGGTAAGTAATTCGTAGTTGCTGTTGGTCGAAAAATTAAAAAGTATGCTGCCGCTGCTAGAAGCAATCGTCATGATCAATAGCAGCTTGGGAACTGAGATGCCATCGTGCGACCCGGCAATGGGTTTTTTCTTTGCGGGCGCCATAGTTTCGCTGGGGGAGTAAAAAGCAAACAACACGCCGCACAACACACTCAAAATACCTGGAATGACGAATGCCATTTGCCATCCGAAGTACTTGACCATCAAGCCTGTCACTACAGCCGCCATGGCCAAGCCCAAATTACCCGACAAGCCGTTCACACCAATCGTCCAGCCAGGGCGCTCCGATCCTTGAACCAGCATGGGGATTCCAACAGGGTGGTAAATGGATGTCGCACAGCCCAGCACCGCCATGGCTAGTGCAAGTTGTAATGGCGTATTGGTAAAGGCAATCAGGATGGATGCCAACCCAACGCCCACAAAGAAAATCACCATCATCTGGCGACGCCCCCACAAGTCGCCAAGACGTCCAGCAGGAATCGATCCAACACCAAAAAAGAAAAATGCCGCCACGCTATAGGGCATGAGGTCTTCCCATCGATCGATTCCAAAATCCATCGCAATCGATGTCACAGCCGTAGCAAAGATCAAAAGGAACATATGGTCTAGGGCATGACCAATGTTTAGGAGAAGTGTGGTGGGTCGGTTGTGCATGGAAATCAATCCTGACTTTAGATCGTCTGCATTCTTTGAATGCATTAAAGTGTAATCAACATGGATTCACTATTTATCTCCACTGTTGTGGTGGCGCTTGCAGAAATGGGCGATAAAACACAACTTCTTGCTTTCATTCTTGCGGCGCGTTTCAAAAAACCAATTCCCATCATTCTGGGTATTCTTTCTGCAACCGTTATCAACCACGGCTTAGCAGGTGCATTGGGAGCTTGGATAACCTCCATGGTGAACCCAGATGTCATGCGCTGGGTTTTAGGTGCGTCGTTTATTGGAATGGCCATTTGGACTTTAATTCCAGACAAGATTGAAGAAGAGGAAACGCAAATAGCAAAACACTTAGGTGTGTTTGGCGCAACCTTTTTTACATTCTTCTTGGCTGAGATGGGAGACAAAACCCAAATTGCCACCATTGCATTGGCAGCGCACTATGCGGCACCCTTTGAGGTTGTTGTTGGAACTACCTTAGGAATGCTCATTGCCGATGTGCCTGCCGTATTTGTTGGCAATAAGTTTGCGGCAAGGATTCCGATGAAGTTAGTTCACTCTATTGCAGCAGCTATATTCGCTGTGAGTGTGTTGACACTTATTGGCATTGATCGATTAATGGGCTTAGTGAGATGCCACATGGATCACACCCTTCATTCCCGCCTCATAATGCCCAGGCTCAAAACATGCCATGGCATATTGACCAGGTTTTTTGAAAGTCCACACTAATTCAGCCTGCTGCCCTGGTTTTGCAGAAATTGCATTCGTATGGTGATGTCCTTTGGCACCAGGGCTCGCCATTTCTTTAGCATGCGCGACGATGTCTTTTTCAGTACCAATCACCAACTCATGGTCTACTTTGCCATTGTTCACCAATAAGATTCGTATAGCCTCACCTGCTTGTGCATTCCATACTGATGGTGTGAAACGCATGGTGTCATCTACTTCTATACGAACCTCTTTCATGGTTGCATCTACGACTTGCGGTGATGCTGCGTGATCATGGCTATGGCCATGGTCGCCACTGCCGTGCGCATTGAAATAAGAAAGCGCATACAAAGAGGCAGCAATAACAGTTGTCAGGCTGATCGCTCCATAAATTAGAACGCTCTTTATTTTTACCCTGTCCTTAGCTTCCATCAAATACATCGCTAATAGAGACATGGCGAATCCCACTGGCACGACCCAAGAACTTCTTTGCGGAGAGTCTGGGAAATGCTGAAGTCCGCCAGTGAAAAAGCCCAAGCCAATGGAGGCAACTATTCCAATTACCAATACATCCGTCCAACTGTGGTATTTGTCTGGATTGGCAAGCTTCTCTAATGTGCCGCCCAACAGATAAATTACAACTCCGAATAAGGCCGTCCATAAGGCTCTTTCACCACTGAAAAATCCATGCGTGATAGCACCAGCGGTAAAACTGATGCCCGTGTATTTGCAAAGAGAAGCGATGTGGTTAATTGGGAAGTTCATCAGGGTATTAAAAAATTAAGTGGTCTGACTCTTGTCTTCTTCGTTTGAGTCTTCGTGGATATTGATGATTCTCTTAGGAATGATGCTGTCGTCATAGATGATAGGGCCTTTGTATGTAAACGTGGCTTGCTCAAGAAATTCATCCGAGCAATGGCGTTGCTCGATGTGAAGATTGGCAAGAGTTAATCTGCATTCACGGATTCTTTTTTTAAGTTTTGCAAAGACAGACAACATCTGTTTTTCGTCTTCAATTTGATGGATCCACTGCCAAGCCTGCCCGCTAGGAACAGTGCGTCCTTTGCCAGATTTATTGCAAAGCATGTATGAGATTTTCATGGGCTGGTTCCTTTAACTACTCGTTTACGCATCGAAATTGCTTTCAATACATTTGCAAAAAAATTTAATTTTGAGTAACTAATTTAACATGTAAATAGATTTTTTCTATACAATATAACATTATTTAGGCATATACTTATTCATTATCTATACAAAAGGCAAATATGAACGAGACCCAATTTCCCAATACCCCCATCCACAAAATCGGGGCCGTCTCCAACCTAAGTGGCGTTCCAACACCAACGCTACGTATTTGGGAAATTCGTTACGCAACTTTTACACCCCATAAAACACTGGGTAACCATCGCCTCTATACAGACGATGACGTTCTTAAAGCCACACTTTTAAAGAGGCTGACTGAACAAGGGCACGCTATCAGCAATATTGCCAAACTCTCTTCGCATGCATTGAACAACCTGTTGCAACAACAACAGGCCTCTAACCAATCGAAGTCTCGGGCTACAGCAGAAAATCAATCCGTTTCTCTAGCAGTAGTTGGATTGACGCTTGCTGGAAGAATTGAATCTAAGAAATTCACGCTCAGTTTCAATAACCAAGCCATACGCGTTACTGATATCTTCAATGATCTCCCAGACGCTCTGGGTGCGAGCTTTCAACAAAAGCCAGAAATCTTGTTGGTAAAAGTAAATTCGTTACACGCGGGCGTACATGTTGAAATCCATAAATTAGCGCAAAACTGCCAAGCACTTCAGACGATTGTTTTGTATAACTTTGGACAAGAAAAAATCATTGAAACGTTGAAGCTGTCTGGCATGCTAGTGCGAAGGGAGCCTATCCCCGATTCAGAATTAGCAGATTTAATCAACTCAGTTTTGTTAGTGGATACCAAACAAAGTACTAGCAATCTGACAGCTGGCACTGTTATTCCACAGCGTAAATACAGTGACAAAACTTTGATGCGCGTAGCAGGAATTTCTACCAATGTTTTATGCGAATGCCCAAGGCATGTCGCTGAAATCATTTCTCAACTTATTAGCTTTGAGCAATACAGCCATGACTGCCTCAATAAATCTAGCGAGGATGCTCACTTACACGCATACTTAAGTTCTGTATCGGGTTCGGCCCGTGCTTTGTTTGAATCTGCTCTGGAAATCATTGCAAAACATGAAGGAATTGATTTAGGTGAAAACACAAAATGAGTCATAACTCATTTCGAGGCAACAAACAAAGCCTACCCAGTAAGCCCTGTAAAGCGTGTGGCCGCGATATGACTTGGCGCAAGGCTTGGGCCAAGAATTGGGAACAAGTGCTGTATTGCTCCAATGCTTGCCGCCAAAAAAAGGCAATTAGTAAGACCGCATGAACTACGGTTTGGTTTGGTTCAAACGCGACTTGCGCTGGCATGATCACGCTGCGCTTGCACAGGCATCTAAACAAGGACCTGTCCGGTGCATTTATATCGTTGAACCTGAACTTTGGCTTCAGCCCGACTGTGCGCTGCAGCACTTTGAATTTATTCGAGAGTCCTTACTTGAACTCGACGCATATTTACGCAACTGCGGTGGCTGTATTGAAGTCCACATAGGAGAAGCGGTTGAAGTGTTGACTAGGATTTGGAAAGACTCACCCTTCTTAGAACTTTATTCACACGAAGAAACAGGCAATGGATTCACATATGCACGCGACCTAAAAGTGGCTTCTTGGTGTCGAACGCATGAGATTCGTTGGAATGAGTATGCACAGTTTGGCGTAGTGCGCCGACTTAAAAGCCGCAATCTGTGGCAAAAGGAATGGGAGAGGCATATGTCTTCCCCCGTTCAAGAAATAGACGCATTGACGTTTTGGAAAGAGCCCACTGCTGAACCCTTTGCAATGCAAACCCCAAAGCATTTGCTGCACAACCCGCCGATGCGGCAACTGGGCGGGCGATCACTCGCATTGGCCACACTTCACAACTTCTTAAATGCGCGCAGCATTGGGTATCGTGGTGGCATCTCCTCTCCTCTTTCTGCACCCGATGCATGTTCGCGTATTTCTACTTACCTAACGTACGGTTGTATCAGCATGCGCGAAGTAGTCCAAGCGACGCGTAAGCACCTGGACCTACTTCCCCCTCAGGCTAGTCGACATCGTGCAGGATTATCAGCATTCATCAGCCGCTTGTATTGGCATTGCCATTTCATTCAAAAATTAGAGAGTGAGCCTGAGATTGAATGGCGCAATATGCACCGTGGGTATGACAACCTACGTGAACAAGACTTTAACCAAGAGCACTTCGAGGCATTAAAGGATGGTCGAACGGGTTGGCCTATGGTGGACGCCTGCGTCAATATGCTGCGAGAAACTGGATGGCTTAACTTTCGAATGCGCGCCATGTTGGTGTCGGTGGCAGCTTACCCTCTGTGGCTTCATTGGCGTCCCGTGGGTGAATGGTTGGCAACCCAATTTTTAGACTACGAACCTGGCATTCATTGGAGTCAGTTGCAAATGCAATCAGGTACTACTGGCATCAATACCACGCGGGTATACAACCCCATCAAGCAGGCGCAAGACCATGACCCGAAAGGAATATTCGTGAGGCGCTGGCTACCAGAAATGCGAAAAGTCCCAGACTCTTGGATTTTCGAACCGTGGAAAATGCCATCGAATCTTCAATCTATTTCCAATGAGATTGAAAGTAGTGCCATAGCAATTCCATTGGTTGACCTTTCAATCGCGACGCGGGAGTCAAAAAGCAAACTGCATGCGCTGCGTAAAACACCAGCAGTGCGAGCAGGAAAAGAAGCAGTTGTAGATAAGCACGCTTCGAGAAAAACCCTTCGTCAGCCTAATAAAAGTAAATCCGCTAAATTTGAAACCAAACATCAACTAGGATTCAATTTTTGATGTCTCAAACAAAATCATTAGACCGAATTACCCAACTATCGGCTGGCGATATCTCCGCCGTCATACAAATGGCATGGGAAGATAGAACGACGTTTGAAACTATACGAGAACGCATTGGAATTAGTGAGTCTGATGTCATCAAAATCATGCGCGCAGAACTCAAACCTGATTCTTTTAAGCTTTGGCGAAAGAGAATGAAAGGAAGAGTCACCAAGCACCGTACATTGCGATCATCTGAAATGAAATTTTCAGACTATGCCATTGCCGACCACAGACGCGCTAATTGTTAAACCTACAAACTATTAAAGATTGGAATTCAAATGGACAGTGATCCAAGATGCTGCGGCACAGGAACTTGCATTATCAATACCGAAGGAGTTTGTTGGTGCGGGCAAGTGTGGGATGGTGAAAAAATGTGTATGCCAAAACTCAGGAGTGACAGTATGAAATCCATTTACGACTTTGAAGCCAAATCTATCCAAGGCGAGGTAATACCTTTTTCAAATTTTTCAGACAAAGTTTTATTGCTGGTGAACACTGCAAGCCAATGTGGATTTACACCGCAATTCAAAGGTCTTGAGAATCTACATAAAACACTAAGCCCCAAAGGACTCGTGGTTCTCGGTTTTCCTTGCAACCAATTTGGAAGCCAAGATCCAGGTAGTAATGCAGACATTGAAACCTTTTGCCAAAGCAACTATGGCGTGAGCTTTCAAATGATGGAGAAAATCGATGTCAATGGCAATAACTCGCACCCGCTATATGCATGGCTTAAAGAAGAAGCACCTGGGATTTTGGGAAGCGTTGGTATTAAATGGAATTTCACCAAGTTTTTGGTGGGACGTAATGGCCAGGTCGTCAAGCGCTATGCGCCCCAAGACAGTCCAGAAAGCATTGCAAAAGATATCGCGACTGCATTAGAAAAAACATAAAGTAAAAAAGTTCAACTTTTTATTCTGATGCAAGCACAAATAAAAGAACCCAATCCAACAGCAAAACTACTTGGTTACACAGGATTGATTCCTTTTGTAGCGCTGTCTGCGTTTCAATTAATCTTCCCTTCTTCGCCGTACCAAGAGATTGTTACTCTCAGTCTGATTGCATACGGCGCAACTATTGCTAGTTTCTTAGGCGCTATTCATTGGGGTTTTGCAATGCAACAAAGCGCCCCCAATCGCAAGCTCTTGTTATGGGGCGTCATACCAAGTCTATTAGGCTGGATTAGTTTAGTTTTAGGTTCGGCGAATGGATTGTTGCTGCTTGTGGCAACACTTTGGTTGTGTTTTGTAGTGGATTACAAAATCTATCCAAAGTTTAAACTTGCTCCATGGCTTTCCATGCGCTTTATTTTGACTGCAGTTGCTTGTATTTCGCTATCCATACCTGTGATTTATAAGATGGTGAGTAATTAACAAATACATCTTTATTTGATTTTTATACGCGTATCATTCAGCCCATTAAGGCGTATGACGGCCTTATGACAACAAATTTTTACTAGTAAAAGTGCTAGGATATATTTAGTGTTTGATTGTGAAAATATCGATCATTCAACATATAACAACCCAAGGAAAATACTTGTCTTACGTCTACCTAAGAGATAACAAATAAATGATTACAGTAGTTATCGCATCTTATGGCTACGGTCACTTGGCAGCACACTGCATTGAATCAATTCTTTCCCAGTCAGTTCCGCCCGCAAGAGTATTATTTGTTGATGATGGCGCTCATGACTGTTTGCATCTCGAACATTTATATCCAGAAATAGAGTTCACTCATAGGGAGAAAAACCTAGGAACTGTTGCCAATTTTCAAAATATGCTGATGCGCGTAGACACAGAATATGTAATGTTTATCGGTGCTGATAATTGGATTAGATCCGACACGATAGAGCTTTTATCAAAAGAGAAAGCAGATATCGTCACTTACGACATAGTAGTTACCGGCGAGCTAAAAGATGAAATACTAAATCGCGTTCCAGGAGAGTCTTTTAAAGTTAATGGTGACCATTATTGGCATCGTAAAGACAAGCACCATGGCTCAATGATGTACAGGACCAGTTTAGGAAAGCGCATGCGATATGAAAAAAGATTTACAGATACCACCACTCACCCTCAAGAAGACTGGCGACTTTGGGAGATGATGTTGGCGTCCGGTGCTTCTGTTAGCAGCATCTCAGAAGGACTGCTTTTCTACAGAAGGCATAGAGAGAATTTTTTGAAATACAAGACTGGTGATTCAGTCAAAAGGCATGATGTGAAACGGGAACTTCAAACTTCATAGTCAGCATTATTCAGGCACCAAAAGATTACCCGGGTTCCTAAACACCATGCCCTTTGATATAAGTTTCTAAAAACTTAATTTGGCTACCTTGCATTTCAATGACATGTTTAACAATATCTCCGATTGACACCACGCCAATCAGTTTTGTTGAATCGACAACAGGCAAGTGCCTGATGTGCTTGTGAACCATGATGGCCATGCATTCCTCAAGCGTATTTTGCAACCCCACAGTCAAAGGATTAGGGGTCATGATTTGCGCAATGGGGGTGGTCTTTGGATCTTTGTGAGGTAGCAAAACCTTAATAGCGCAGTCTCCTTGAGAAACTATGCCGGTCAGTTTTTCATCATCTACTACCAAAACAGCACGAACCCTTTTGTCGCGCATCAGTTTTAATGCATCTTCTGTTGAAGATTTAGAAGAAACAGAATAAATAGTATTATTCTTTTGGTCGATACATTGTTTAACGGTGGTCATATTACACAGGTTTGTTGAAGTAAAGTTCCAAGAAGTTTAAGTGTTTTATGTTAGTTTCAGGGATATTTTCGATAAATGCAATCTGACAAGGAGACATGATGTCATATCAAAATAGTCGCGGAGAAATGAATACCAAAACATTAGTTAGCATTGAGAAATGGACTGATTTAATTGGCAATCTATTCGTTTCACTTTTCCACAGAGTGACGCTTTTTGGTATCGGTGCTGCAACGGTTTGGTCTTCTGGCGAAACCTTCCACATGATTATTCAAAAGGGAACCGCGTCTATCCAAGATTTACTATTACTTTTTATCTATCTAGAAATCGGGGCAATGGTTGGCATCTACTTTAAAACCAATCACATGCCTGTTCGTTTCTTAATCTATGTTGCCATTACAGCAGTCACAAGATTGATCATAGATTTAGTTAACAAACATGAAACAAATATGGAAATACTGTTACTTGGTTTAACCATATTTATTCTTGCCTTAGCTAATGCACTAGTTCGGTTCGCTTCCAGTAAATTTCCATCCACTACAGGCGATACAAATTAATCGTGGTCTGACTTTAAAGCCGTATAAAGTAACAACCCAACAAATCCCCCAACTATCTGAGCAACTACAAAAGCTGGCACATCAAATGGTGCAATACCTGCAAAAGTATCGGTAAACATGCGTCCAAATGCAGCTGCCGGATTTGCAAAAGATGTACTTGCAGTGAACCAATATGCTGCGCCGATGTAGCAAGCAACTATGGCAGATGCTTTTCCTGCAGGTGAACGCAAGATAACAAATATCAAACCGCCAGTCGCGACTGCTTCAGCAAACCACTGTGCTGGGCCCGTTCTTACTTTTGTAGACCATTGCAATATGTCAAGCTCAAACATCGCATGTGCTGCCCAGGCGCCTAAGGCCGCGCCTATAAGCTGAGCTACTACATAGCCAATCAAATGATGGCGAGCTAAATCTTTACGAAAGGCAAGAACCATTGAAACAACTGGGTTGAAATGGGCACCACTAATGGGGCCAAGCGTTTCAATCAATACATACAGCGCAAAGACCGTGGCAAGTGTATTTGCCAAAAGAGCAACGGCCATATTTCCGCCGGCCAATTGTTCTGCCGTGATGCCCGAGCCGATAACTGCGCACAACAAAGCTGCTGTGCCAACTAACTCTGAAAAATAACGTCTCCAGTGGATCATTTCTTAGCCAGTTCTCTTGCTGTTTTTTCTAAAGCCATTTTGCTGAGGTTTGTGATTGGTAGGCTTGTGAAAATTTCTAGACGTCTTTTAATTTGATGCAATGTTTGCTTAAACGCTTCCAGTTTTTCTTCTTCAGTGCCAACAGTCTCAGAGGGGTCTGGATAGCCCCAGTGCGCCGTAGCTGGCTGACCAGGCCAATAAGGGCAGACTTCGCCCGCTGCGTTATCGCAAACAGTGATCACCAAATCCATGTGCGGGGCGTCAGGTGTAGCAAAAACGTCCCAGCTTTTACTAGTTAGGCCATCGGTTGGGACTCCTGCTTTGTCCAAAGTGGCAATAGCCATCGGATTAGGTTTTTGATTGTCCCTAGGGCTGCTGCCAGCTGAAAACGCTTTGAACTTGCCCCGCCCCATGTGGTTGAGCAATGCCTCAGCCAAGATGCTACGGGCTGAGTTGTGTGTGCACAGAAAAAGCACGTTCAATGGTTTTGCATCATTCATTTTGGACTCCTTAGTTTCAACAGGTTTTACAAATAGCTTCTGGGCTCACCTCGCAGGCGTCCCCTTGGCAGCAATTTTGAGAAAGATACGTGAGTACTGCATTCATGCGATCAAACTGGGCGCGATAGATCAGGTTTCGACCACTGCGCTCTTGAGAAATCAGATCGGCGTGCATCAACTCTTTCAAATGGAATGAAAGAGTATTGGCAGGCATGCCGATTGCCTCTGCTAATTGGGCTGGCGTTAAACCCTCTCGCCCCTTCACCACTAAAGATCGAAAGATGAGCAGACGATTGGGTTGGGCTAGAGCCGCCAATGCTTTGATAACGTATTTATCTTCCATAATTCAATGATATTGGAAATATGTGACTTTTTTATGTCAAGAATTTAGACTGGTCACAGCTCGAGCCTTGTAGTAGTGAGTAACTCAGCCATAGGCGGCAACTTCAAGAGACGACAGCCCACGACACCCAACACGGCGGCCAACAAGTACAAAAGCATCAATTCCAAGGATGTCATAAACACATCCTATCTAAATCAAAATAAACCAAAGTGGAATCAGGCAATTTGCACTATCTTTTAGGGTGATAGTCCAAGTTAAAAACCTTTAAGGAAAATCTATGCTGGAAGTTATCGTTTCTTTAAAAACTCAATCCATCTAATCAAAGTTGATTTCAATAATTTATATAGATTTCTGATTCACTCGCATAGAAAGCTCATCGGCAGATTCTTTACGCTCACTGTACCGATCCACTAGGTAAGGCGCAATATCTCGCGTAAGTAGCGTGAACTTTATCAACTCCTCCATCACATCAACCACCCTGTCGTAATAAGGCGATGGCTTCATCCGACCATCCTCCTCAAACTCTAAGAATGCTTTAGCAACAGCGCTTTGATTTGGAATCGTCAACATTCGCATCCAACGTCCAAGAATTCGCATTTGGTTCACAGCATTGAATGACTGGGATCCTCCACACACTTGCATCACAGCCAGTGTTTTGCCCTGGGTTGGTCGAACAGCACCTAACGATAAAGGTATCCAGTCAATCTGAGTTTTCAGGATACCCGTCATGGCTCCGTGACGCTCGGGCGAGCACCACACCATACCTTCTGACCAAGCGGCCAAATCGCGCAACTCTTTTACTTTTGAATGTGTATCAGGCGCAGCGTCTGGTTGTGGAAGATCAAGAGGATCAAACACCCTCACCTCTGCGCCCATAGTTTCAAGCAACTTAGCTGCTTCAAGCGTCAATAGCTTGCTGTAAGAACGCTCGCGTAAAGAACCATACAACATCAGAATTCTTGGTGGGTGCTTTGACGCTTGCTGAGACACTAACAACTGTTGCTGGGGAATCTTGAAAGATGATTCATCAAGATTGGGCAATGTATTCGCAACCTTAGACACGCGGGCCCCTTTTCATTGATGACGACCTTGGGTTCAACGCCTGAGTTGCGTATTAAAGCCAAAGTATTGCGCGAAGTGCCACAGCATAAATTAAAAATTTAAAAAATCAATCCTGAAATCAATCTAAGTGATTGATACTTTTATGGATATCTTGAGGTGGTGGGCGATGCAAGTTTCGAACTTGCGACCCCTGCAGTGTGAATGCAGTGCTCTACCCCTGAGCTAATCGCCCTTACCCTGCGCGGTAAAGACTAATATTATGCCACACGCTCTTGCGCAGAGCGCCATAAAGTCTGGCCGTTGCTCGCTTTATCGATCAGCATTAACACCTCTTCATGCGCGGCCAACTCTTGCTCTGAGGCACTAATCACCGTAAGTTTTAGAGATTGCATATCGATAGCGGCTGCACGATTTTTGGTATCACTTTTATCTTCTATTTCTATCAGTAAAGCATCTTGTCCGCGCGTCATGTAGATGTAAACATCAGCCAGCAACTCGGCATCTAACAAAGCGCCGTGCAAAGTGCGGCCAGAGTTGTCAACGCCTAAGCGGTCGCACAGCGCATCCAAGGAATTGCGCTTGCCAGGAAACAAGTCTTTGGCCATAGCCAAAGTGTCCGCAACGTTGTTGACATAAGTTTTGAGCGGGGCGCGTTTTTGCAACTCGAGTTCTTTGTTGATAAAGCCTACGTCGAACGGCGCGTTATGTATCAGCAAGTCAGCGCCTTGCAAATACTCTAATAACTCGTCTGCAATCTCTCCAAACTTCGGCTTGTCTTTTAAAAACTCATCGCTGATGCCGTGGACTTTCAGCGCATCTTCATGGCTATCGCGCTCAGGATTGAGATAGAAATGTAGGTTGTTACCAGTGAGTTTGCGATTGAGTAACTCAACACAACCAATCTCAACTATGCGATCGCCGTTTTCTGGCGACAAACCAGTGGTTTCTGTGTCTAAGAAAATTTGGCGCATGGCTTAGTGGTTTTCTTTGGCGTGGTTGATGGTGTACTTGGGTATTTCAATCACCAAAGCTTGTTGCGCCACGATGGCTTGGCAGCTCAAACGTGAATTAGGCTCTAAACCCCAAGCACGGTCGAGCAGGTCTTCTTCAGTTTCGTCCAAAGGATTGAGCGAATTAAACCCCTCTCGCACAATCACGTGGCAAGTCGTGCAAGCGCAACTCATATCACAAGCGTGCTCGATGTTGATATGGTTGTCTAACAAGGCTTCGCAAATCGTGGTGCCAACAGGCACGTCGAGTTGTGCACCTTGTGGGCAAAGTTCAGCGTGGGGCAATATTTGTATGACTGGCATTAAATGGACTCTATGTGTTGACCAGACAAGGCATTTTGAATGCCTCGGTTCATGCGTTGTGCAGCAAAGGCTTCGGTACCTTTGGCCAAGGCTTCTGTTGCGGCTTCTACTGCGGCTGCATCTTCTAATTTTTTTGCTTGGAGTGTGGCAGCCATCAAACTTTCTATGTGGCTTCGCTCTTGTTCGGAGAGTAAGTCGCCATCTGCTTGCAGTGCGCTCTGCGTTGCAAGCCACATGCGGTCTGCGTCTACGCGCGCTTCTACTAAAGCGCGGGTTTTGATATCTTGCTCTGCGGTTTTAAAGCTGTCTTGCAACATGGTGGCGATTTGGTCGTCTGATAAACCATAGCTAGGCTTGACTGTGATGTTGGCTTGCACACCGCTGTGCTGCTCTAAGGCCGCAACGCTCAACAAGCCATCTGCATCCACTGTGAAGGTGACACGAATGCGCGCAGCACCAGCAGCCATCGGTGGAATACCGCGCAAATCAAAACGCGCCAAACTGCGGCAATCTGCTACTAGGTCGCGCTCACCTTGCACTACATGCAGGGCCAATGCGGTTTGTCCGTCTTGGTAGGTGGTGAAGTCTTGCGCCATGGCGGTGGGAATGGTTTGGTTACGCGGCACGATGCGCTCTACCAAACCGCCCATGGTTTCTATGCCTAATGACAAGGGGATGACATCTAACAACAACAACTCGCCGTTGGGGTTGTTGCCTGCTAACTGATTGGCTTGAATAGCAGCACCCAACGCTACGACTTCGTCGGGGTTCAAATTGGTCAAGGGTTCGCAGCCCAACAAGTCTGCAACCGCAGTTTGAATATGCGGCATGCGGGTGGATCCTCCGACCATCACCACGCCTTGGATGTCTTGTTTTTGTAAGCCTGCATCGCGCAAGGCTTTGCGCACTGCGTTGAGGGTGCGTTGCGTCAAGGGCTTACATGCTTCTTCAAACTGAGCGCGGGTCACTGTGCATGCCACAGCACCAATCGAAAGTGCTAAATCAAACTGCACGCTGTCTTGTGTGGACAGCGCCTCTTTGCATGCACGCGCAGCCACCATGACTTGCGCTTTATCAGAAGGAGTAGCTACTACGCATGATGTAGTGGAATGCACAAACTCCACCAAGGCGCGGTCGTAGTCGTCGCCGCCAAGAGCGGAGTCACCGCCCGTCGCGAGCACTTCAAACACACCGCGCGTCAAACGCAAAATAGAAATATCAAAAGTGCCACCGCCTAAGTCGTAGACGGCATACACACCTTCACTCGATTGGTCAAGGCCGTAAGCGATAGCGGCTGCCGTGGGCTCGTTGATCAAACGCAAGACGTTGAGTCCAGCGAGTTGCGCCGCGTCTTTGGTGGCTTGGCGTTGCGCGTCGTCAAAGTACGCGGGGACAGTGATGACTGCACCATACAAATCGTCGTTGAATGTATCTTCTGCGCGAAAACGCAAAGTGGCCAATATTTCTGCGCTGACTTCCACGGGAGATTTTTCTCCTGCGCGGGTTTGAATGGCCAGCATGCCAGGCTTATCGACAAACTGGTACGGCAGTTTGTCGGCATTGGCGATGTCTTTTAAACCACGTCCCATAAACCGTTTGACGGAGACGAGTGTGTTTTGCGGGTCTTCGGCTTGCGCACGCAATGCGTCGCTACCAATTTGTCTGCCATCATTCTCTAAATAGCGCACTGCTGAAGGCAAGATGACTTGGCCTTGTGAATCAGGCAAGCACTCTGCCACAGAGTTGCGAACGCTCGCGACCAATGAATGGGTGGTGCCTAAATCAATGCCCACCGCGATACGGCGTTGATGCGGATCAGGTGCTTGTCCAGGTTCGGAAATTTGTAACAACGCCATAGAAATGTATTGTCGCTTTAAGTATGGCTATCGAGAGTCGTCTAGGTGATATTTAGGCGGCGTCAAGTTGATCGAGACGTGTGTCAATGTCTTTGACAAAGCGTTCGATAAACATGAGCGCCCTCACCTGCTGTGCAGCTTTTGCAAAGTCTTGGGCAAGGTCAATCAAGGCTTCGCAATGCGCCAATGCTGCATCGCGGGTTTGTAAAACTTCTTGGTGCAAGTTTTCAAGCGAATCGGCATTAGTGGCGTCGTCCAACTCTTCACGCCATTGCATTTGTTGAATCAAGAATTCCGCCGGCATGGCAGTGTTATTCTCTGCATTAATTGACGCGCCAGCGAGTTCACATAAATACGCCGCGCGACGCAATGGGTCTTTAAGTCGTTGGTAAGCCTCATTGATGCGAACCGACCATTGCATGGCGACGCGCTGGGCAGCGGTGCCTTGGGCAGAAAATTTGTCGGGATGGGCTTCGCGTTGCAGGTTTTTCCAACGCGCGTCTAATGCAGTGCGGTCTTGAGCGAAGCGTTGTGGAATGTCAAAGAGTTCGAAATCGTTGACGGCAAGTTGTGCCGACAACGAACCAGTCGCATAAATCACGTTAGATGCGGAACGACTCGCCGCAGCCGCAGCGGTCGCGTTCGTTCGGGTTAGAAAACTTAAAGCCTTCGTTCAGGCCTTCGCGCACAAAGTCGAGTTGTGTGCCATCGATATAGGCCAAGCTTTTGGGGTCAACCAAGACTTTGACGCCTTGATCTTCAAAGATGACGTCTTCAGGTTCTGATGCGTCTACATATTCGAGTTTGTAGGCCAATCCAGAGCACCCTGTGGTTTTGACGCCCAAGCGCACGCCCAAGCCTTTGCCACGTTTGGCAAGGTAACGGTTGACGTGCTTTGCAGCAGATTCGGTCAGGGTGACGGCCATGGAAATACCTAGAGGGAATTAATGCGCGTGTTTCTTTTTGTAGTCTTCGACTGCGGCTTTGATAGCGTCTTCGGCCAAGATGGAGCAGTGAATTTTCACAGGTGGAAGCGCGAGTTCTTCTGCGATTTCGCTGTTCTTTAAAGCAGCGGCTTGGTCTAGCGTTTTGCCTTTGACCCATTCCGTTACCAATGAAGAAGAAGCAATGGCTGAACCACAACCATAGGTTTTGAAGCGTGCGTCTTCAATAACACCAGTGACGGGGTTGACTTTGATTTGCAACTTCATCACGTCGCCACATGCGGGGGCGCCGACCATTCCGGTGCCAACAGAGTCGTCACCCTTTTCAAACGAACCCACGTTGCGGGGGTTTTCGTAGTGGTCAATTACTTTTTCTGAATAAGCCATTTTTTGTCCTAATTTTTCTAAATGCTAATTAATGCGCAGCCCATTGGATGGTCGAGATATCGATACCTTCTTTGTACATATCCCACAGCGGGCTTAAATCGCGGAGTTTGGCGACATTGAGTTTGATGGTCTCAATCGCGTAGTCGATTTCTTCTTCGGTGGAGAAACGACCGACCGTCATGCGCAAACTGCTGTGGGCTAATTCGTCACTGCGGCCCAAAGCGCGCAACACATAACTAGGTTCCAAACTGGCAGAGGTACACGCAGAGCCAGAAGACACCGCCAAGCCTTTGATACCCATGATGAGTGACTCACCTTCCACATAGTTAAAACTGATGTTGAGGTTGTGGGGCACACGCTTATCTAGGTGCCCGTTGATAAACACTTGTTCGATGCCTGTTAAGCCATCTAGTAGACGCTTGCTCAACGCTTTGGCTTTGGCAAGGTCTTGAGCCATGTCAAGTTTGGCAATGCGGAAGGCTTCACCCATACCCACGCACTGGTGGGTTGGCAAAGTGCCGCTGCGCATACCGCGCTCATGGCCACCGCCGTGCATTTGTGCTTCTAGACGTACACGGGGTTTACGACGCACATATAAAGCGCCGATGCCCTTGGGACCGTAAGTTTTATGGGAAGCGAGACTCATCAAATCGACGGGCAAGGTTTCCATATCGATTTCCAATTTGCCCGTGGCTTGCGCGGCATCGACGTGGAAGATGATGCCTTTTTCACGGCACAGCGTACCTATGGATGGAATGTCTTGGATGACGCCAATTTCGTTGTTCACGAACATGACGCTGATCAGGATGGTGTCTTTACGAATCGCCGCTTTGAGAACGTCCATGTCGATCAAACCGTCGGCTTGCACGTCGAGGTAAGTCACCTCAAAGCCTTGGCGCTCGAGTTCACGCATGGTGTCTAACACCGCTTTGTGCTCGGTTTTGACGGTGATGAGGTGCTTGCCTCTGGTTTGGTAGAAATGCGCCGCGCCTTTGATGGCGAGGTTGTTGGACTCGGTAGCGCCGGAGGTCCAAACGATTTCGCGGGGGTCCGCGCCGATCAAGGCGGCGACATCAGCGCGGGCTTTTTCAACCGCTTCTTCTGCTTCCCAACCCCACGCATGGCTACGCGAGGCAGGATTACCAAAGTGCTCGCGCAACCAGGGAATCATGGCGTCGACTACACGGGGGTCGACCGGATTGGTCGAGGCGTAATCGAGGTAAATCGGAAAATGTGGGGTCATGTCCATGGTTTTAGCCGGCAGTTTTAGTTTTTAGCGAAAGCTTTGCCCAAGGCAAAGACGGAGTTAGGTGCGTTGACATGGATGGGCTTGGACACAGGCATGGCAGAGATGGCTTTGCGCATGCTGGGCTTGTTTTCGATCTCGATGCCATTGGCGAGTTGGTCGTCGACTAACTTTTGCAAGCTGACGGAGTCTAAAAACTCGACCATGCGTTGGTTCAAAGAAGTCCACAGCTCGTGGGTCATGCAACGGCCGGATTCGCCCATGCAGTTCTCTTTGCCGCCGCAGTGGGTGGCGTCGATGGGCTCGTCCACTGACACGATGATGTCGGCGACAGTGATGTCGGCCGCTTTACGACCTAAGGAATAGCCACCGCCTGGGCCACGGGTGGATTCAACCAGCTCATGGCGGCGAAGCTTGCCAAACAACTGCTCTAAATAAGAGAGAGAAATTTGCTGACGCTGGCTGATAGCAGCCAATGTCACGGGGCCATTGCTTTGGCGGAGCGCCAAATCGATCATGGCAGTGACTGCAAAACGACCTTTGGTAGTGAGACGCATGGAGAGCTCCTTAAAGTGAAATGGGGGCTTTGTCGACTAATTGAGTCAAGTATATCTAATCCCCACGGAATTGGTCAAGTAATACCCCTTCAAGCGACAACGTTGTCGTGGCCAGCCCCGCCAAAGGCCTGCGCGCGCAGGTTGGCCAGTTGGTCACGGACCCGAGCGGCATTCTCGAACTCGAGGTTGCGGGCGTGCTCCATCATGAGCTTTTCTAATCGTTTGATCTCTTTGGCGATGTCGCGCTCGCTCATGTCTTCGATGCGGGCTTTTTCAATTTCGCGCTCTTGCGCCTCTTTTCCAGCCTTCTCGCTGTAGACGCCGTCGATCAAATCGCGCACTTGCTTGAACACGCCTTTGGGGGTGATGCCATGCAAGCTGTTGTGCTCCACCTGCTTGGCACGACGCCGCTCGGTCTCGCCGATGGCTTTTTTCATCGACTCGGTCATGCGGTCGGCATACAGAATGGCTCTGCCACTGATATTGCGGGCTGCTCGGCCAATGGTTTGGATCAAGCTGCGCTCAGAACGCAAAAAGCCTTCTTTGTCTGCGTCCAAGATGGCGACCAGTGAGACTTCGGGCAAATCGATACCCTCGCGCAGCAAGTTGATGCCAACCAGCACATCGAAAGTGCCCAATCGCAAGTCACGCAAGATTTCGACGCGCTCTACGGTGTCGATATCACTATGTAAGTAACGCACTTTGACGCCGTTGTCGCTGAGGTAATCCGTCAACTGCTCGGCCATGCGCTTGGTCAGCGTGGTGATGAGCACGCGTTCTTTCAAATCTACCCGAATGCGAATTTCTTGCAGAACGTCGTCGACTTGGTGGGTAGCGGGACGCACTTCTACTTCGGGGTCAACCAATCCTGTGGGCCGCACCAGTTGCTCTACCACCCTGCCCGCATGCGTTTTCTCGTAATCCGCCGGAGTGGCAGAGACGAAGACGACTTGACGCATGCGCTTTTCAAACTCTTCTAACTTGAGGGGACGGTTATCGAGGGCACTGGGCAAGCGAAAACCGTATTCGACCAAGGTAGTTTTGCGCGAACGGTCGCCGTTGTACATGCCACCAAGCTGGCCGATCATGACGTGGCTTTCGTCCAAAAACATCAGCGCGTCTTTAGGCATGTAATCGGTCAAAGTGCTGGGCGGGTCGCCGGGTTTGGCGCCTGAGAGATGGCGGGTGTAGTTTTCGATGCCTTTGCAGTGGCCGACTTCTGAGAGCATCTCCAAATCAAAGCGGGTGCGTTGTTCTAGGCGCTGGGCCTCGACCAGCTTGTTCATGCCGACCAACTCTTTCAAGCGCTCGGCAAGTTCTACCTTGATGGTTTCGACGGCTGCCAACACGCGGTCGCGCGGAGTGACATAGTGGCTCGAGGGGTAAATGGTGAAGCGCGGAATTTTTTGGCGAATGCGGCCTGTGAGCGGATCAAAGAGTTGCAGACTCTCGATTTCGTCGTCGAACAATTCGATGCGAATGGCCAACTCAGAATGCTCGGCCGGAAACACATCGATGGTGTCGCCCCGCACGCGAAATTTGCCGCGCGAAAAATCTTGATCGTTGCGCTCGTATTGCATCCGCACCAACTGAGCGATGGCGTCGCGTTGGCCAATTTTGTCGCCCACGCGCACCGTCATCACCATACGGTGGTAGCTCTCGGGCTCACCAATACCGTAAATGGCTGACACAGTAGCCACCACGATCACGTCGCGTCGCTCCAAGATGCTCTTGGTACAACTCAAGCGCATTTGCTCGATGTGCTCGTTGATCGCACTGTCTTTTTCAATGAACAAATCGCGCTGCGGCACATAGGCCTCGGGCTGGTAATAGTCGTAGTAACTGACGAAATATTCAACCGCGTTCTTAGGGAAAAATTCGCGGAATTCGCTGTAGAGCTGAGCGGCCAAGGTCTTGTTGGGCGCAAAGATGATGGCGGGACGGCCCATGCGGGCAATCACATTGGCCATGGTGAAGGTTTTGCCAGAGCCCGTAACACCCAACAGGGTTTGAAAGACTTCGCCGTCGTTGATACCTTCGACCAGTTCGTTAATGGCGGTGGGTTGATCCCCTGCTGGCGGATACGGCTGAAACAGCTCAAACGGCGAACCGGGGTAACTGACAAAGGAAGCCATTTGCTGGGCGTTTAAAATATAGGGAAAACGCCTAAGCCTACCTCAGTCTGCGCTTTGTCCCCTCCAACTTCCCTTTTTACCCCGCTCAAGGACCCACGATGTCACTGTTTACCGCTGTCGAAATGGCACCCCGCGACCCAATTTTGGGCCTCAACGAACAATTTGCCGCCGACACCAACCCCAATAAAGTAAACCTAGGCGTCGGCGTGTACTTTGACGATAACGGCAA
>Ga0247831_1003465_pt1 | contig 22918 bp, 17 predicted proteins | sample LaCruzMarch2015__9_FD_192406 | JGI IMG/M metagenome (GOLD analysis project Ga0247831, IMG submission 192406) | Freshwater microbial communities from meromictic Lake La Cruz, Castile-La Mancha, Spain - LaCruzMarch2015_1m | ecosystem: Environmental > Aquatic > Freshwater > Lake | place: Spain...
CGGCATCGTCTATTGGCTGTTCTCCGGCCGGCGTTCGGGCGGGCGGCGTACCACGCGCCGTCTCGCGCGCGAGGCGGCTGACGCAGCAGAGCGCACGGCACCCAAGCCAGCGCCCCGCCCGACGGCAACCGCAACAACGGCCGTGCCGACGACCACCGCCGCCAGCAATGGCGCGAGCGTGCCACCGGTCGCCAAGGCCGCCCCGCCGGCTGGCAAAACCGCTGCCAAGCCGGCCGGCTAGCGCTGAGCCCAGCCCCCTTGCGACGTCCGACCGCTCACGACACGGGTGAGCCGGAATGCCCTTCGCCTGAGCAAATGGCGAACCACATGCACCATCGATAACGGTTGACGCAGGCCACGCCGGTCATGCTCAATCGGAGCGGGCAGCCGGTGTCGCACCAGTCGGCACCTCGACCACAGTCCGTCGCTTCAGGAGGAACCCGCATGCTCAATCGCTTCGTGGCCGCAGCCGCAGCGCTCGCAGCCGCCACCAGCCCAGTGCTCGCCGGCAAGAAGGACGACACGGTCCGGTTCGCCTACGATCAGGTGATCGAGAACATGGACCCGTTCTTCAACAACGTCCGTCTCGGCGTCATCACCGCCGCCAACGTCTGGGACACGCTCATCTATCGCGATCCAACGACCAGCGAATACAAGGGCCACCTCGCCACCGCCTGGAAATGGGTCGACGACAAGACGCTCGAATTCGATCTGAGGCAGGGCGTCACGTTCCATAACGGCGAGGAGTTCGACGCCGACGACGTGGTGTTCACGCTCAACTTCGCGGCCGACCCAGCCAACAAGACGACGCAGCAGAACAACGTCAAGTGGATCTCCAAGGTCGAGAAGCTCGACAAGTACAAGGTCCGCATCACCGCCAAGGAGGTGTTCCCGGCGGCCATCGAGTATCTCGCCGGCCCGCTGATCATCCACCCCAACGAGTACTATCAGAAGGTCGGCCCCAAGGGCATGAACGAGAAGCCGGTGGGCACCGGGCCCTACGTGGTCACAGAGCACGTCATCGGCAAGACCATCAAGCTCGAGAAGAATCCCAAGCCGTGGGCCGGCTCCAACAAGGCTGTGCCGAAGATCTCCAAGGTCGAGATCCGCATGATCCCCGACCGCCAGACGCAGGTGGCCGAGGCGCTGTCGGGCGGCATGGATCTGATCATGTCGGTCGCCTACGATCAGGCGCAGCAGCTCAAGGCCGCCCCTCAGGTCGCCGTGCAGGCAGGCGGCACCATGCGCATCGTGTTCCTGCTGTTCAACGCCGGCGCCGACACGCCGGTCAAGGAACTTCAGAATCTCAAGGTCCGTCAGGCGATCGCGCACGCCATCGACAAGAAGACGATGGCCCGCACGCTGGTCGGTGAAGGTGCGCCCGTCATCGACGCGATCTGCTATCCCTCGCAGTTCGGCTGTGACGACAGCCAGACCGTGAAGTACGAGTACAATCCGACCAAGGCCAAGCAGTTGCTCGCCGAGGCGGGCTTCGCGAGCGGTCTCACCATCCCGATGATCGGCTATCGCGAGCGTCCGCAGACCGAGGCGATGGTCAATTACCTGCGTGCGGTCGGCATCAATGCCGATCTCAAATTCATGCAGTACGCGGCGATGCGCGAGCAGCACCGCACCGGCAAGGCCGGCATCACGCACCAGACCTGGGGCTCGTTCAACATCAACGACACCTCGGCCTCGACGTCGGCCTACTTCAAGGGCATCGACGACGACAAGACCAAGGACCCGGACGTCATCGCCGCGCTGACCAAGGGCGATACCAGCATCGATCCCAAGGTCCGCATCGAAGCGTATCGCGCGGCCCACAAACTGATCAGCGAGCGCGCGCTCGCCGTGCCGCTCTATGCGCTCGTCACATGGTATGTTCAGAGTAAGGATCTGGTGTTCAAGCCTTATCCGGACGAGCTGCCGCACTTCTACGAGATGAGCTGGAAATAATCGCGAAGTCGCAGATTCGAGGGCGCTCCAGGCCGCAAGCACAGGCCGGAGCGCCCCACCCCGAGGTGCGGACCCCGAACCGATGCTGATCTACACGCTGAAGCGTCTCGCCCTCGCGATCCTCGTCGCGCTGTTCGTGTCGGCCGTAGCCTTCGTGCTGCTGCGGCTGTCGGGTGACCCGGCGCTTGCCATCGCGGGTGAAGGCGCACGCGAGGCCGACGTCGAGATGATCCGCAAGACCTACGGCCTCGATCGTCCGCTGCCGATCCAGTACCTCGACTGGCTGACGACCATTCTCAGGGGCGACCTCGGCCAATCGCTCTACTTCCGCACCAGCGTGTGGAGCCTGATCGTCGACAAGCTGCCGGTGACATTCCTGATCGGTGGGCTCTCGATCCTGTTCGCGCTCGCCCTCGCTATCCCGCTCGGCGTGCTCGCCGCCGTGTTCGCCGGCTCCTGGATCGATCGTGCGGCACTCGCCATCGCCGTCGTCGGTCAGGCGCTGCCGACATTCTTCTTCGCGCTCGTGCTGATGATGCTGTTCTCGATCCAGCTTCGGTGGCTGCCCGTCTCAGGCAGCGACACCTGGTGGCACTACGTGATGCCGACGATCGCGCTCGGCTACTACGTGACGCCGCCGATGATGCGCCTCGTCCGCGCTGGCATGATCGAGGTGCTCGGTTCCGACTACATCCGCACCGCCCGCGCCAAGGGCCTCTCGACGACGAGCGTGGTGTTCAAGCACGGACTGCGCAATGCGGTGGTGCCGGTGGTGGCGCTGGCAGCGGTGCAGCTCGGCTACCTGCTCGGCGGCTCGATCGTCATCGAGACGATCTTCGCGCTCGACGGCCTCGGCTACCTCGCCTACCAGTCGATCACCCACAAGGATTTCCCCGTGACGCAGGCGGTGCTTCTGCTGCTGTCGCTGCTTTACGTGCTGCTGACGCTCGCAGCCGACCTGCTGAACGCCTTCCTCGATCCCAGGATCCGAGTGGCATGATGGACACCGGCATCGCCACCCCCGCGCCGGCAGCCGTCGAGATCGCGTTGCCGAAGCCGCCTTCGGTCGCCAGGCGCATGTTCGGCCATCCCGGCCTTGTGATCGGGCTCGCGCTGCTCGGCCTGTGCGTCGCCATGGCGGTGCTGGCGCCGCTCATCGCGCCCTACGATCCCTACACCCAGAACCTCGACGCGCGGCTGATCCCGCCGGTCTGGTTAGAGAAGGGCAGCTGGGCGCACCCTCTCGGCACCGACAACCTCGGCCGCGATTATTTCTCCCGCACGCTCTATGGCGCGCGCATCTCGCTGCTGATTGGCCTGTCGGTGATGCTCATCTCCGGCATCATTGGCACCACGCTCGGACTTGTCGCGGGCTACTTCGGTGGCCGCGTCGACCTCGTCGTCAACTTCATCATCACGGCGCGGCTCGCCATGCCGGTGGTGCTCGTCGCCCTCGCCGTCGTCGCCATGATCGGCGGTTCGCTGCTGGTGGTGATCCTGACACTCGGCCTGCTCAAGTGGGACCGATTCGCCGTGGTCATGCGATCGGCGACCATGCAGGTCCGCTCGCTCGACTATGTCGCCGCGGCCGAGGCGGCAGGCGCCAGCCGCCTGCGCGTCCTCGCCGGCGAGATCCTGCCCAACGTGTTCCCGCACCTGATCGTGGTGGCGACCGTCGAAGCCGGCAGCGCGATTCTCCTGGAGGCCGCTCTATCGTTCCTCGGTCTCGGCGTGCAGCCGCCCCTGCCTTCGTGGGGGCTGATGATCGCCGAAGCGAAGAACTTCATGTTCTTCTCGTTCTGGCTGATCGCAATTCCAGGCACGGCGCTCGCCGCCCTGGTCCTCGGCATCAACCTCGTCGGCGACGGCCTGCGCGACGTATTCGCGCCGGAGGGCCGGGCATGAGCGGAACTGCCCTCACGCCCCGCCGCAAAGCCTCACTGCTCGAGGTGAAGGGGCTCACCGTCGATATCCGCACGCCATCCGGCCCGCTGCAGGCCGTGCGCGACATCTCGTTCGAGGTCGACCGTGGTGAGACGGTCTGCCTCGTCGGCGAATCGGGTTGCGGCAAGTCGATCACCTCACTCGCCATCATGGGGCTGCTGCCGCGCTCGGCTACGTGCCGGGCGGAGCGGCTGGCGTTCGACGGTATCGACCTGACGACGATCGACCGCCACCGCCGCAACGACCTGCGCGGCAATCGCATGGCGATGATCTTCCAGGAGCCGATGACGGCGCTCAACCCGGCCTGGACGATCGGCGAGCAGCTGATCGAGGTGCATCGCCGCCACATCGGCAAGGGCGACAAGGTCGCGCGCGCGCGTGCCGTGGACCTGCTGGCCAAGGTCGGCATCGCCTCGCCCGCCGAGCGCCTCGGCCAGTATCCACACCAGCTTTCGGGCGGGCTGCGCCAACGCGTGATGATCGCCATGGCGCTGATGTGCGAACCCGAACTGCTGGTCGCCGACGAGCCGACCACCGCGCTCGACGTCACCATCCAGGCGCAGATCCTGCGGCTGCTGGCCGACATCCGCCGCGACCTCGGCATCGCGTTGCTGCTGATCACTCACGACCTCGGCGTCGTTGCGCGCATCGCCGACCGCGTCAACGTGATGTATGCCGGCGCCATCGTCGAAAGCGCCACCGCCGCCGAGCTGTTCGCCGCCCCGCGCCATCCCTACACGCAGGGCCTGCTCGCCTGCCTGCCGCGGCCCGGCGTGACGATGGCCGGAGACCGGCTCGGAACTATACCGGGCGTCGTACCGTCGCTGGTCGGCGGCATTACCGGCTGCGCGTTCCGCTCACGCTGCGGCCACGCCGTGCCCGCCTGCGCGGCGCCCGTGCCGGCGCGCACCGCATCGCCGACGCACACCTTCACCTGCGTGCACGCGCACGTCGGCGAGCGGGAGCCCGCCTGATGAGCGACCTGATCGAGATCGACGACATCAAGCGCACGTTCCGCGTGCGTCGAGGCATGTTCACGCCGGCCGCTACGCTCAACGCCGTCGCCGGCGTCAGCCTCGCCGTCCGCAAGGGCGAGGTGCTCGGCATCGTCGGCGAATCCGGCTGCGGCAAGTCCACGCTCGCGCGCATGATCCTCGGCCTGTTGCCGACAACCTCCGGCGCCATCCGTATCGGCGGGCGCGACATCCGTCAGGTTCCGCGGCGCGAACTCGCCCGCCGCATGCAGCCGGTGTTCCAGGACCCCTATTCCTCGCTGAACCCGCGCCGGCGGATCTGCGACATCGTGCGGCTGCCGCTCGACGTCCAGGGCAACGGCACCCGTGACGAGCGCCGCGCGCAGGCGATCGCAGCCCTGGACAAAGTCGGCCTGCCCGCCCGCTACGCCGACAACTTCCCGAGCCAGCTGTCGGGCGGCCAGCGCCAGCGGGTCGCCATAGCGCGCGCCCTCGTCACTGAACCCGAGATCGTCGTCTGCGACGAGCCGACCTCGGCGCTCGATGTCTCGGTGCAATCGCAGATCCTCAACCTGCTGATGGACCTTCGCCGCGACCGCGGCCTCACGTACGTGTTCATCAGCCACAACCTGGCCGTGGTCGAGCATCTCGCGACGCGGGTCGCGGTGATGTACCTCGGTCGCGTCGTCGAGCTCGCACCGACGGCTGAAATCTTCGCAAGCCCGAAGCACCCCTACACGCAGGCGTTGCTCGCCTCCGTGCTGACGCCGATGCCGGGCCTCGGCATCCCTGACGCTGGCCTTGGCAGCCAGTCGCCAGACCCGCTCAACGTGCCGGCAGGCTGCCCCTTCCATCCGCGATGCCCGAAGGCGTTCGACCGGTGCCGCACGACAGTGCCGCACATCACGACGCTCGGCGCGGCAACCGTCGCCTGCCACCTCGCTGAAAACGCCCGCCCCGTTCAGCCGGCCATCGCGTGACCCCCTGCCCTGAGCCAGGCAGCGGCTCGGCGCCATTGACGCGCCGCCGTTGCCTGACGCACTTTGCCGGCCATCGAGGGCTACCCTTTGCCCTTTCCCCGATCCGACGACGGAGCCGCCCTCATGAGCGCACGCCTGTTCACGCCTATCGCCCTGCGTGAGATCACGCTGCCCAATCGCCTCGTCGTCGCCCCGATGTGCCAGTACTCCGCCGACAACGGCGTGATGAACGACTGGCACATGATGCACCTCGGCGCGCTGGCGAACTCCGGCGCCGGCCTGCTGATCGTCGAGGCGACGGGCGTCGAGCCCGACGGTCGCATCACCGACGGCTGCGTCGGCCTCTACGACACGGCGACGGAAGCTGCCATGCAGCGCGTCGTCGACGCCTGCCGCAAGTACGGCACGGCGAAGCTCGGAATCCAGCTCGGTCACGCCGGCCGCAAGGCTTCGTCGACCAAGCCGTGGGAGCAGGCGAGCCATGGCGAGCCGCTGCCGAAGGCGCGCGCCTGGCAGGCCAAGGCACCCTCCGCCGTGCCGGTCGCCGACCACTGGCCGCTGCCGACCGCCATGTCGGATGCCGAGATCGAGGCGCTGCCAGGGCTGTTCGCCGAGGCCGCCAAGCGTGCCGACCGCATCGGCTTCGATGTCGCCGAGGTGCATGGCGCGCACGGCTATCTGCTGCACCAGTTCCTTTCGCCGCTGTGCAACAAGCGCAATGACGCCTGGGGCGGCCCTCTCGAAAACCGCATGCGTGCGCCGCTGGCGGTGTTCGAGGCGGTGCGTCGTGTGTGGCCGGCGCACAAGCCGGTCGGCATGCGCGTTTCGGCGAGCGACTGGGTCGAGGGCGGCTGGACGCTGGAAGAGACGATCGAGCTCGCCAAGCGGCTGAAAGACATCGGTTGCGACTTCATCGACGCGTCGTCCGGCGGGGCGAGCCTCGCCCAGAAGATCGCCATCGGCCCTGGCTACCAGGTGCCATTCGCCGAAGCGTTGAAGCGCGAAGTCGGTATGCCGACGATGGCCGTGGGCATGATCACCGAGGCCGAGCAGGCGGAAGCGATCCTCACCGAGGGAAAGGCCGATATGATCGCCATCGCGCGCGCCTTCCTCGACGATCCGCACTGGGGCTGGCACGCCGCAATCAAGCTCGGCGCCGAGATCGAGTTGCCGCCGCAATACCGTCGCGTGCTGCCGAAGGCGTGGGACCCTGCGCGCCGTCACGCCACGCGCAGCTGATGCGCGTGACCTCGCCTGAAGCCGAGCGACAGCCATGACGTCATGGCTGTCGCCGTCCTGGCTCGCCGGGCTAACACCCGAGGCACTCGCCGCCGCGCTGAACCTGTCCGTCGAAGCGCTGGTACTGATCGCCGGTGCGTTTTTCCTCGCCGGCATCGTCAAGGGCACCATCGGCCTCGGCCTGCCGGTGGTGGTGACCGCTGTGCTCGCGGCGCCGCTCGGGCTGAAGACAGCCGTCGCACTGCTGGTGGTCCCCGGCTTTCTCACGAACGTCTGGCAAGGGCTGGTCGGCGGGCGGTTGCGCGAACTCGTGCTCCGACTATGGCCGATGCTGCTGGCGGCGATGGTCGGCATCTGGCTCGGCGTCAAGGCGCTCAAGGTGGCCGACGGGCGAATGCTCGTCGCGCTGCTGGGCACGATCCTGATCGTCTACGCGACGATCGCTCTGACCCGTGCCGAGATGCCGGCGCCAGGCCGGCTCGAGCGCTGGCTGGCGATCCCCGTCGGTGCGGTGTCCGGCTTCCTGTTCGGCCTTATGGGCAGCTACATGGTGCCGGGCGTGTTGTTTCTGCAGGCAATGCGGCTCGGTCGCGATGCCTTCGTGCAAGCGCTAGGGATGACCTTCTGCGTCATTTCGCTGACGCTCGGCATCATGCTCGGCGCGGAGCGCATGCTCGGGGCCGAACTGCTGCTGGTCTCGGCGGCAGCCCTCGCCCCGACCATCCTCGGCATGCTGGTCGGCCAGCGGCTGCGCCGTCATCTCGACGAGGCGCGCTTCCGCCGGTTGTTCTTCTGGGGCCTGATCGTCAGCGGCGTTTTCATGATCGGCCAATCGGCGTTTCGGTGACCTGACCCCGACAACACGCACCAGCCGATTTTCCATGTCGTCCGACACGGTTTGCCAACGGCGCCGAGGTCTGGATAACTGATGTTCAGTTCATTGCTCAACATGGGGAGCTGCAATGGTCAGGGCCGTTGCGCGTGCCGTTCTTCTCGTTTGCCTCGCGATCGCGCTACCGCGAGCGGCAAGCGCTGCGACCTTCGAAGTGATCACGCTCGATCGCTTCGACGGCCTGCACAACGGCTCCATCGACGTCGATGCCGGAACCGGCCACAACATGGGCCAGGAAGCCCCTCTGGTCTGTAACCTGCTGCTGCAGGGCGGCATCGAGAAGGGCGATGTCGATCGCCTGAAGGCGCTGATCGCCAAGCACCGCATCGATACGCACGACAAGGTGCCGCGCCTCTGCCTGCATTCGCCCGGCGGCTCCTATTCGGAGGGGCTCGCGCTCGCCGAGTATCTGATGGAGCACAACATCGGCACGGCGGTACCGGCGACGGCCGAGTGCTATTCGGCCTGCGCCATCATCTTCATGGGTGGCAGCTTCCCGTGGAAGGGCCAGATCAACCGCTTCCTCAATGCAGATGGCGTGCTCGGCTTCCACGCGCCGTTCATTCCAGATCGCAACGACGGCAAGCAGGTTACCGTCGACCTCAAGGATCTCCGGCTACTCTACTCCGACGGCATCAGGGCGATGGCGGCCTTCATGAAACTCGGCGTCGGCAACGACGTGAAGCGCATCACGCCCGAGCTGATGCAGGAGATGATCGAGAAGGGGCCAAGCGAGTTCTTCTATGTCGACACCGTCGGCAAGGCGATCCGCTTCCGCATCCACATCTACGGCGTCGACAAACTGCCGAGCCTCGACGAAACGGGCATGTGCAATGCCTGCGTGAACATGAACTACGGCGCCTACGAGCGCTACGGTCAGGGCGGCGAGACCGACCTGTGCAAGAGCCCCGGCCCGGCGCGGCGCCAGCAATTTCCGAACGGCCAGCGGCTGACCAACGACGTGGCCCCGCGCGGCGGCTCGTGCTCCATCGATGTGCTGCGCGAAGCCGACCGCATCCAGCGCTGGAGCTACGTCAACGACGACCGCAACGCGTTCGGCGACGGCCTGGAACTCGCCTACTGGTATCTCTACCCGCCGAATACCAAGCTGACGGCGCTCGCCAAGCCGCGAGAGACGACCCCGCCCGCCGAGCCCCCGCAGCGTGAGCCGCAACGCGAGAGCCAGCCCCGTCGGCCACCGCAGCCGGAAGCGCCGCCGAACCCGGAGCGCGACAACGAGGAGTTCCTGCGCCGCCTCGGCCAGTTCGTCGTCGTCTCGTATCTCGGCCACGGCAAGCGCGATCACGAGAACGACCCGGCGATCTTTGCGCCGCGCGTGGTCTACTTCAACAAGGGCACCATCTCGCGCGACGCGGTGATGGCCGAGAAGCAGACGTATTATCGGCGCTGGCCACAGCGCAGCTTCGAGCTGATCAAGGACACGCTGCGGCTCGAAAAGGGCGCCGACGGCTTGCTCACCGTCACGTTCCGCTACGTGTTCGACGTGACCGACGGCCGGCAGCGCCGGCGCGGCATCGCGTTCTCGTCACTGGGTGTAAGTGAGCAGGATGGCCGACTGATCATCGCGCGCGAGGACGGTGGCGTCGAGAAGCGGTTCTGATCTCTGACGTCGAGCCGCTAACGCTCAGCCCTTGCGCGGACGGTACTCGCCTGATGTCGGATCGACCTCCAGACTACCGAGATCGCGCGGTTCGCGAGCGGCACTGCGTTGCGCCTCGGCCTTCGCCGCTGCCCGCTCTGCGGCTTGCGCCACGCTGTGCGTGTAGCGCTGGAGCGCTCTAAGGCCGAGCAAGGCCCCGGCGCCGACGAGCCCGAGCACGATCAATTGGGGCATGGCGCAATCCTTTTGTCCGCCGCGCGCGTGGGGCCAGTCCCACGCGGCTCAAAGCCCATAGCGCTGCCAGAGCGCACGCTCCTCGAGCGTCGACAGTATATCGGTGCCGAGGCTGCTCTGGCCAGTGGCTGCCATCCCGGCGGCTAGGCTACCCAGATTTCCACGAGCGGCGAGGCTTGGCGCCCGGAACAGCCGTGATAACAGCCCGCCACCACCGAGTGGGATCGGCCGCAGACGCACCTTGTCGCCGTGCAGTTCTACCATCTTCGTGCGCAGGTCCGAAAGGCCGTCGACAAGCCCGAGTTCGACGGCACGCCCGCCCGACCAGAATGCACCGGAGAACAGTTCCCCGTCATCGCCCTTCAGTTTGCCACGCCGGCGCTCGGCGACGATGCCCTTGAACACCTCGTGCACGTCCTTCTGGATGGCGACGAGGCGGGCGACGTCGTCGGCCTTCTCCGGCAGGAAGGGATCGAGCGACCCCTTGTTGAGGCCGGCCGTGTAGACGCGCCGCTCGATGCCGAGCTTTTCGATCGCCTTGTCGAGCCCGAAGCCGGCCGAGATCACGCCGATCGAGCCGACGATCGAAGAAGGATCGGCGTAGATTTCATCGCCGGCGACCGCGAGGAAATAGCCGCCCGATGCCGCGACGTCCTCGCAGAAGACGTAAACCTTCTTTTTCTTTTCGTGCGCCAGCTGACGGATACGGCGGAAGATGAGGTTCGACTGAACGGGCGATCCGCCCGGCGAGTTGATGACGATGGCGACGCTTTCGAGCCGCGAGGCGGAGAACGCTTTCTCCAGCGCACCGGCTACAACACCGATGGACAGGCCAGGGCGAAGTGGCGTCGCCATTCCGATCGGGCCAGAGAAGCGCAGCACCGGCACTGTCGGTCGCGAACTGAACGGCCACATGTCGATTAATCCATCTGCGGTTGGAGTTCGGCTTCACCTTGGGCGCGACATCTAGGGGCGCAACTGGCCAACGGCAACTGCACCGGCCCGCGTCATGGACGCTGTGTGCGGCTGGTCCACCCGTCTGTCAGCTCCGGCGGACGCGCCAGCCCGTTGCCGTCCGAGCGGCGGGCCGGCTCCGAACCCGAAGCGCGCGGTGGCACGGCCGGTGGCGTTCCCGTGCGTGGCGGCGCCGTCACCCGGGGCGCGGCGCCCTGGATCTGGAACAGGTCGCGGAAGATGCCGGGCGCGATCATCGACAAGGGATGCACGATCACCTCGGGGCCGGACATCGGACCCTGGATCGCGAAATTCATCGCCCATACGCCGTCGCCACGCGGCCCCGTCAGCAACTGGCCGAGCCCAGGGATCGCGCCGAGCGCCGCGTTGAGCGCCTGCAGCGGCACATATGTGCCGCCGATATCGACCGTTGAGCGCAGGTAATCCGCCTTGCCCGACAGACTGGCGCCGAGCAGAGGGCCGCGCAGTTCGGCATCGCGCAGCACGAACTGGCCGTTGCCGACGGAAAACGGAGCGCGCAGCCGGTCGAACAGCAGTGACTGGCGAACGACCGCGCTCTGGCCGACGCGACGGCGCACGACACCCTGATTGGCATCCGTCCCCGAATAGCTTTCGACGACTTCGCCAAGCACCGGATCGCCCAGGATCTGGAAATTCTCCACCTGCAGCACGCCGGTCCGCTCGACACCGCCACGTTCGTCGAGATTGGCGTCGAGCCGCATTCGCCCGCCCTGCATGTTCGGGTAGAAGCCGACCAGCCTGAATGCCTGACCCGCATCGTCGCTCAACGCCACCAGACGACGCGGCGCGTTCGTCGCCGACTGCAGCCCGACCTCGAGCGACTTGCCGCCATCGAGTGTGCCGCGTGCAAACAATGACGACAGCTTACCGCCACGCTTGCCGAGCTTTAGTGTGACGCCGCGCCACGACGTCTCCGAAAAGCCGATCACGTTTGCGATGCGCGCTTCGAGGTCGAGACCCGGCGCGCCCTTCGTCGCGTAATTCTGCGGCTCGCTGGCGCCGCCGATCGCGAACAGCGCGCGGAAAACGTCCTGCCCGTCGTAGGTCGGCCCCTCGGCTGCCACCTTCCACACGTTGTCGCGCGTGAGTTCGCCCTTGAGCGCGAGCCGGCTCACCGTGTTGATCGAAAACTGAGGCAGCTCGAACTGGCGCAGTTGCCCCTTCGCGTCGAGCGCGGCGCTTCCGGAGATGGCGATGCCATCGCCGACGAGGCTCAGATTGCGCAATTCCGTGCGATGGCGGCTCGCCTTGTCCGCTTCGAACACGTCGAACTGCAGCGCCGCGGGCCGTCCGGGTGGCTTGGTCCAGGCCAGGCTCTGCAGGAAGAGTTCGGCCGTCGACAGATCGACGCGCACCCGTGCCTTCGCCTCGCCGGCCTTCGCCATCGGCAACGTCGCCTCGACGGCGACCTCGCCTTGCATCACGTGCGACAGGTCGATCCCGAGCTGGCGACGCTCTGCATTGTCGAGTGTCGCTGTGACACGTAGCGGCGGCTGCTCGCCAGCGCCGCCCGACAGGATGCGCTGCCAAGTGAGCTTGGCCGGTACCCCCGCGAGCAACACACTACCGGCGGCCGAGATTGCCTTGTCGGTCAACTCGAAGGCGACCGAGAGCCCGCGTACGTCGCTGATCGGGCCGGCATTGCGCAAGCGTCCGTCGACGATGCGCGCGCTGCCCTCGATCGGTTGGGCGGCACGACGCTGCGGATCGGCATAGAGCGCGAAGCGTGTCTGGAATTGTCCTTCGGCCTTGCCCTGCACGGTGGCGCCGGGCGGCAACGACAATCGACCGATACCGAACAGCGGCTGCTCGAGGAGTTCGATCGCTTCGGCGAGGCCGCCGGCAAGGCGGAACGCGACCTCGGCTTCGGCCGCCGGATTCCACCAATCGGCTGTCGCGACGCGCGCTCCACCGACCACGATCGAACGGCCCTCTCCGAGGTCCAGTCGCGCCTCGGGAATGGCGATCTCGAAGCCGGTGCCTTCGAGGCGGTATAACGCCCGCTTCACGTCGATCGGCGGAAGACCTGGAGCCGGGCGGAAACGCGCGGCGCCGATCTCGAGACTGAGCATAGTCGGCAACACACCGTCATCGCCCGGCGTGCCGCGGCCGACACCAGTTGTGCGGTCACCGCCCCGACTGACACTCAGGTCGCCATTTTCGCCGCCGCCGATCCGAAACGCGCCACCGGCGATTTCGACCGTCTCGACCTCGCTCGCCACCCAGTCGTAAAGCGCGGGCGACAATGCGCGCGGCCACAGGGCTTGCATTGTGCCACGGCTCATGGGGCCGATGCGTCCCTCCACATTGACGCGATCGGCGAGCCGCGCCCCATCGCCACCGAGCCAGCCGCTCGCCTCGATCGTCGTCCCGCCGACGGTCAATGCGCCACTCTTGATATCGAGCCTGCCGGCCGCCGCCATCAGTTCTCCGGCGACGCGGAGTTGCTCGATGCGTACCGGCGTGCCACCCCGCGCCGCCGACGCGAGTTCACCGTCGACACCGCCGATCTCGAACAGCCAGCGGCCATCGCCGGCGCCGCCCGAGGCAGGCGCCATCGCTCCGGCGAAAGTCAACCGCCCACCCGCCCATGCGAGCGTCGAAGGCATCAGGTCGATCTGACGGCGTCGAATATCATAGCGCAGGTCGAGCGTGCCCCCGCTCATGCCGGTGCGCAGTCCACTCATCGCCGCAAAGCTGACGTCACCCTGGCCGAGGGCGACGAGCGCCTGCCAGCTCTGAACGTCACCTGCGCGTGACAACAGCATGTTGGCATTGACGCCGACCGGCAGCTTCAATCCCTCCAATACGGTCCACGCCGGATGCAGCCGCGCCAGAGTGCCAGGCACCAGATCGCGCAGAGTCACGGTCAGTCGCACACCATCTGCTGCCGCGTCGTCGACGGCATCCAGCACGAGGTTCCAGGTCTGTCCTTCCGAAATGACGACGGCGTCGGCGGTGATGCGCGAGCTGTCCTCGAGATGGCGCAACGAGATCGACGCGGATGGCAACCGCCATGCCGTTCGCCGACCGCGGCTATCGAGTATGAGGCCGGCGTCGCGCACGCCGATCGTGCGCAGGAACGACGCCGACTGCGTGCCGACCCGCGCCCGACGCGCTGCATCGACCAGCGCCCGCGCGAGATCCAGGCGGCCGGTCTCGGCGCTGTTTCGTTCGCTTGCGGTCGTATCGGCCCCGGACGACACGTCGCCGCCGCCAGGCGCGGTGGCGCCTGATACAGTTGCGCCTGGTCGAGCAGCGCTCGGCACGCGCTCGGCCGGCCGCGTGCCCGTCCCTGGCTGGACGTCACGAGAGGGTGTGGCCGCTTGCGACATTGTCAAGGCGACGCGTCCGTCGTCGCCGATCGAGACCAGCATCCGCGGCTCGACCAGCACCACATGACGGGGGGCCAGACGCCCCTGCAGCAATGCCGACGCGCTGAGATCTATGGTGGCGAGCGGCGCCAGTGCCACGGTTCGGCGCTGTACGTCGACGAGTTTCAGACCAACCAGACGGACCTCGATGCCACGCCGGCCGACCGCAATCAGGGTATCGTCGATCTCGGCGCGCAGGCCGTCGAGTTCGGCGCTGATACCACGTGCAATCGGCTCTGACAGAAAGGACAGCGAGACCGGCCCGTTCGCCAGCCGCACGTAGCCGATGCCGGCGGCCACGGCGATCAGCAGCATCACCGGCAGCAGCACTTTGAATACGATGAGCGCGACGTGTCCGCCGAAGGTTTTCCAGCCAGAACCGACGCCTGCGCCCCTGTCTGACCGCCTCCCATCGCCGGACGGCGGGCGCCGCCGCGTTCGCGGTTTGATGGCGGTCGGTTCGGTATCGTCCGGCCTCACCTCAAGCCCTCTCGAAGACCAACGCTACCGCAGCACCGGCTTCGCCTAGCATTCCCCTTGGTCGCTGGTCGAGCTTGCACCATGATTCGGGGCACGCATGTGTTGTCGCACGGCGACCGGGGCTTGCCGAAGTACCCCGTGTCAGTGTTGGTGAACCGAACTTCGCGGCCAAACGTTGGCGACCGGCGAGAACGGCAGTCTCACATCAGCGGAAAGTTCAAGACCATGTCAGAGAGTATGCCGCAGAGCGGCCCGGCAGTCGGCAAGAAGGCGCCCGATTTCAAGATCGCGCTGGACGGCGGCGAGACGCTGAAACTCTCCGCCCTCAAGGGCCGCACGGTGGTGCTTTATTTCTACCCGAAGGACGATACCACGGGCTGCACGCGAGAGGCGCTCGACTTCACCGCCCTCGCCGACGCATTCGAGGCAGCCGGCGCACTGGTCGTCGGCGTATCGCCCGACAGCGTCAAAAGTCACGACAAATTCAAGGCGAAGCATGGCCTCACCGTGCGGCTCGCCGCCGACGAAGAGCACGCCGTCGCGGAGGCCTATGGCGTTTGGGCCGAGAAATCGATGTATGGCCGCAAATACATGGGTGTCGAGCGGACCACGTTCCTCATCGACAAGACGGGCAAGGTCAAGGAAATCTGGGCGAAGGTGAAGGTTCCCGGTCACGCCGAGGCGGTGCTCGAAGCCGTCAAGGCCTTGTGAGTGGCGGCGGCAGGCCGCTGTCAACGCCCAAGCCCGCCCTTGGCCGGTGCCAACCACAATGACCGAAACCTCAACCGAGACGCCGGCAGACCAAGCCGACAATCTGGACCGCGCCGAACCCGGCGATTCCGATGCCGCCATTGAAACGCTATTCGATGCCGGTGGGCTCGCGCCTTCGGCCCGCGCCATCGTCGCCGAGACCGATCTCGCGCTGAAGGTTGCGCGCGCCAAGTCGACGGCGAAAGCGTGGTTCGGGCGACGCTTGTCGCTGGGCCATCTCAGCGATCGCGCCGGCATGCCCGAGCGGCCCGGCAGGCCGCCACGACCGGAGTTGCGCATGCCGCGCGACATGCCGCGTCGCTCGGCACACGGTCCGGCCGGTCGTTTCGCGCTGCTCCACGCGCTTGCCCACATTGAACTCAATGCCATCGACATGACGTGGGACCTAGTCGGCCGCTTCGCCCGCGAGGCGATGCCGCAATCGTTCTTCGACAACTGGGTACAGGTCGGCCTGGAAGAGGCCAAACATTTCGAAATGCTCGCCAAACGGCTTACAGCACTCGGCGGAAACTACGGCGATCTGCCGGCCCACGATGGGCTGTGGCAAGCGGCACAGGCGACCGGCCACGATCTCGCCGCGCGCATCGCGGTCGTACCGCTGGTACTCGAGGCGCGCGGCCTCGACGTAACGCCGGGCATGATCGATAGCCTGACCGCCGCTGGCGACCAGCCATCGGCCGCCATCATCGAGATCATCTACCGAGACGAGAAGCGGCACGTGGCGTTTGGTGCCAAGTGGTTCCGTTTCCTCTGCGAGCGCCAGGGTCTCCCGCCGGAGCCGACGTTCCACAAGCTGGTGCGCGACAATTTCCGCGGTCCGATCAAGCCGCCGTTCAACGATCGTGCGCGCTCGGAGGCTGGACTGACCCCCGGATTCTACAAGCCGCTTTCAGCACTCGGCACGTCGCGCTGAGCGCCTGTCGGGCGCAGCCGATCCCGCACTGGTATAGCAGCCACGGCTCCCGAATGGGGTGGTGCACCGCGCTCCGGCGCATTGTCGTGTTTGTGCCACGGAGATCGGCCATAAACCGCGTCGTCAAGCAGGTTCGCAGTTGACTCGCCACTGCGCCTGTCGTGATGTTCTGCCGAACGTTACGTCAAGCGCGAAATGCCGATTTCGGTGGATGATCTGCGTTCGTCTTGCGAAAGAACCCGCCCACGATGCTGGCCTGCCGCAGTTGAGACGGGGAAGTCCTGGGCTGAGGAGGGGTCGGACCGATGCTGTCGAGTTTCACGAGTAAAAAGCCTGAGAAGGAAACCACTGCCGTGAGTGCAACGCCCAGTCTGGTGACGACTCCCCCGCCCGCGCCCCAATCGTCTGGCCTCAATCGCCCGATGGCACCAAGGCCGGGCGACCGCGCTATGCCGTCGGTCATAGGCGCCGATCTGGTGATCATCGGCAACATGATCTCGAAGGGCGAAGTACAGGTCGACGGTGAGGTGCAGGGTGACCTGCACGGCCAGCTCGTCCAGGTCGGCGAGCGTGCACGCATCACCGGTGGCATCATCGCCGACGAGGTCGTCGTGCGCGGCCACGTGATGGGTTCGATCCGCTCGAAGAAGGTCATGCTGCAGGCGTCCAGCCACGTCGAGGGCGACATTTACCACCAGTCGCTCGCGATCGAGCAGGGCGCGTTCTTCGAAGGTAAGTCGCGTCGCTCGGACGACCCGACAGCCGGCGTCCAGCGGCCAGAGCTGCACACCCCGGCGAAGCCCGCGAACGGTTGAATAGAGGACCCGGGCTAACGTCCGTCGATTGATCGAACGGTCAGGGACATGCGATGCCGGCACCCGCAAGGTGGCCGGCATTTCGTTTGCGCGAGCTGCGCGCCGACAGACCACGCAATGCGACGTCTCTCAGGCCGCCGCCCGCTGCCACGCCGACTGCGTGAGCAACCGGCCGCCGTGCCGCTCGGCGAGCGCACCGACGCTCTGCGCGTGGCAAGTCAGCACGATCACCTGATGGTGGCGGCTCGCCTCGGCGAGCACGGCGATCATCGCGTCGAGCCGGCCGTCGTCGGCGAACACCAGCGCATCGTCGAGGACCAGCGGCACCGGGTGACCGGCGTCGGCCAGCACGCGGGCATACGCAAGACGGGCAAGGATCGCGAGTTGCTCGCGCGTGCCATCCGACAGGCGCCCGACGGCTTCCTCATGCCCCGCCCGGCTGAGACCGGTGAGCGTGAACGTCGCGTCCATCGCCACGCGGGCATCGGCCAGAACGCGGGGCGCGAGCCGCTCCAGCCGCGCCGCCACCGGAGTCACGATCGCTGCGCGATGGACGGCACTTGCCCGTTCGAGTTCGCCGCCGAGCAGGCGCAACGCACCGATCTCGCGCTCGAAGGCGTCACGCCGCCGCTCGGCCGCCGCGAGTTGCTCGGCGACCTCGATGGCGCGCGCCCCGATGCCCTCCATATCGTCGCGAGCGAGCCCTGCCTCCAGCCGCGCGATTTCCTCCCTCAGTCGCGCGATGTCGACGTCGGCCGACTGCTGATCAGCCAACGCCTTTGCGGCCTTGGCCTCCAGTCCGCGCATGCCGTCGGCGTCAGGCACTCTTTCGCGCAGCGCACGCACTTCGAGCGCCGCCTCGTCGGCCGCTTGTCTCGCCGACGCCACCAGCCGAGCCGCCTCGGCGAGCGCTGCGTCCCGCTCCGCAACGCTCTGCGGAAGGGCGGCCAATTCCTCGCGCCGACGCTGTTCGGTTGCAAGCTTCGCTCGCTCCGCCGCAAGCCGCACGTCGATCGCAGCTACCTCCGCGGCAGTGCGATGGAACGCATGTGTGGCAAGGGTTGCCTCACGCTCCAATTCTTCGAGCGCGCTTTCGCCGTATTCGCCCTCGTCGCCGATGCCGCGTAACGCCAGCTCGCTGCCACCCGGCAGGCCGGCGAGCGCCGCTGCCGCCGCATCGCGCTCGCGCACCAGCGCCACACCGGACGCCGCGAGCTTTGCAACGCCGACACCACGCGACAGCGCCCACAGCTGAGCCTCCGCCTCGCGTAACTCCGCCTCGTGCGCGCGCCGCTGTTCGAGCAATTCCTCGGCCTCTGCCAAGTCGCCGACGCCCGCTGCGGCAAGGCCATGCGCCAGCCTCGCACGTGCCGCGCCGAGCTGACGATGTCGCTCGGACAGCGCGCCTCCACCCGGCGTGACGCGGATGCGCCCGATGCCGGCGACTACCAGCACCAGCGGCCGATCGAGCGCGATAGCGGCGTTTGCGGCGATCGGCGTGCCGTCGACCGTGATCGCCCCTTCGCGTCCCGCCTCGTAGGCGACGGCGACCTCCCCCGCCTCGGCGGCAAGGGCCCGCTCGTCGGCATCGATGGCACGACTGGCGTCGGCGAGAGCCCGCATCGCCCGCTCGTCGATGCGGATCTCGGCGAGCCAGGCTTTGATGTGCGCAATACGGCGCACGGCGTCCTCGGCTTGATCGAGCGCCTCGCGATGCTCCGCGAGGCGCTGTTCTGCACGCGCGAGGCGCACGCCGGCGCGGACGGCGGCGAGCCGTTCGCCCGTGGCCGTACTGTGCGCCTCGGCAGCGCTCCGCGCCACGCGTGCGTCCTCGACCTGCTTCACGAGTTGTCCGGCAGTTGCCATCGCTTCGGCTATGCGGCGCTCGGCCTGATCCAGCGCCGCAATGTCAGCTGCTATTCGATCATACGCCGCACGTGCCGCCGCCTCAGCGTCACTGGCGGCGCTGCGAGCAGCCTCGGCTGCCGTGAGTCCCTGGCGGCCTTCGCGCGCGACGCTGATCGCCGCCTGCGTCTCCTCGACCCAGCGGACCCTGGCGGCTTTCGCCGAAACGTCTGCGAGGCGTGCGAGTTGATCGTGCGCACGCCCCACTTGCGCGCGCGCTTCAAGTGACTGCGCGGCCTTGAGACGCGCCGCCTCAGTCTCTCGGCGAAGGGCCTCTACGTCAGCCAGGGCCTTCGCGTAAGCGCTGCCCGTCCGCGGCCGGCCAGCTTTCTCTGTCAGATGGCTCGCAAGTTCGCGCTGCACCCGCGCCGCGACATCGGCGAGCCGGCCGGCGCCACTCGCCGCCTCGATCTCGCGCTCGATCAACTGCGCGATGCGCTGGTGGCCACCGGCATCAGGCTCGGGCAGTTTAAAGCTATCGCCCTGCGCTACCCACAGCATCGTCAACATGGCGCGCGGGCCTGTCGCGCCGTCCATAAGTGCAACAAGCTGGTTCTCGGCATCGGCGCCACGCCAGCGCTGTCCCGAGTCGCGATCGACAAGCTCGGCCATCGGCGCCGCCAAGTAGCGTTTAGCAAGCCGATAACGACGACCGCCCTCCGTGAAATCGCATTCGACGAAAGGGGCCCCGCCGCCATAGGGCCGCAGATCGCGCAGGTGCTCCGTGTTGGCCCCGTGCTTTGTTTTGAATACCGTTTCCAACGCCCTGAACAGCGTCGACTTGCCAGCCTCGTTCGGGCCGACGAGCACATCCAACCCGCCGGAGAACCCGTCGAGCGTGACGGCCTCGCGATAGCGGCCGACCTCCGAGAGCCTGATCGCCTCGATCTTCATGCTGCGTTCCTCCCGCCGGCCGCGTCGGCGGCGAGTTCGGCGAGCCGCCGCAATGCGTGGCGCGCGATATCCTGCTCGGCCGGCGTTGCAGCTGCCTCGATACGTGCCGCGAGGCTCGATGCGACGGCACCCAGTGCCTCGTCGCCGAACAGCGCCGCGTCTGCACCGGCGACGCTGATGATGAGGTCGTCGAGGCGCGCATCGAGATGCAGGAGCCGCGGCGCCAGTGCCTTGATGCGCGCGCGCAGCGCCTGATCCTCGGCGAGCGTCACGCGGCCGGTGATCACCAACTGCAGGAGTATCTGATCGGCGCCGGCGCCCAAGGCCGCCACCTCGCGCTCGATCGCCGCCAACGGATCGCCAACGCCGGCCGTCGCCTCGCGCTTGAGCCAGGCGTGTTTTGCGACGGCGTGCCGGGTGACGACGCAGGCGTCGGCCGCCTCGATTTCGACGGCGAGCACGAAGCCCGGATCGTTGTCGAGGAAGCGATCAGGCTCCGGCGTGCCCGAGTACCACGTGCGCGGCGCCACCTCGCGGGCACCGTGCCAATCGCCAAGTGCGAGATAAGAGAGGCCGGCCGTGCGGGCGCGATCGACCGCCAACGGCATGCTTGCCTCGCCCGATGAGCCGAAGCCCTGCACGGCGCCATGCGCGAGGCCGATACGACAGACGCCGGCACGCGTTGCAGCGCCGTCCATCCAGGCGGACGGGTCGCTGGCGACGTGGCGCGCGGCGAGCGGCGCCGGCAGTAGCACGACGTGAGGCGCAAGTTCGATCGGAACCGCCTCGCGATGCACCACGACGTTCGCCGGCACGCCGATGCGGGCAATGCGATCCCAGATACCGCCGACCGTGGCCGCGTCGTGATTGCCGGGCAGCAGGTGCCAGATGATCGGCGCATGCACCTCGAGCTTGGCAAGTACCCGCCGCAACGGCTCGTCTGCAATACCGGGCCCATCGAATATGTCACCGGCCACGAGCACAATTCCCGCCCCGGTTGCCCGGGCCACTTTCGCAATCTCGTCGATTGCGCCGAAGCGCGCCTCGCGCAGCCGGTTGGCGCGCTCATCGTCGAATGCGCCGAAAGGCTTGGCGATATGCCAGTCGGCGGTATGCACGAACCTGAACGACATCAAGGCACCCCGAGAGCATCTGCCGAGCGCCGGAGACGCAGCGAATCGCCCCCGGTGATGTGGAGTATAGTTCTGTTTTTGTTCTCATCAAGCCCTTCATCCACAACTCCGCATTCCAGAGCTGGACTGTTGCGCTCAAGGCGGGGATGGGCAGGATTGGCGGATTGGTGCACACAGCCGCCCGGCGCGATGTGCGAAGCACGCCTGCGCGGGCACCGAGCGGACGACAATCACGGCAGGACGGCGAGACCATATGGCAGCGGATATCGAGACGATTGTCGTCGGCGCAGGCGTCGTGGGGCTGGCGATCGGGCGCGCGCTGGCGATCAAGGGCCACGAAGTCATGGTCGTCGAACAACACGGGCTGATCGGCTCGGAGACGTCCTCGCGCAACAGCGAGGTGATTCATGCCGGCATCTATTACCCGCCGGGCAGCCTCCGCGCAAAGCTGTGCGTCGACGGCAAGCAGGCGATGTACCGGTTCTGCGACGAGAACGGCGTGGCCTACGCCCGCTGCGAGAAGCTGCTGGTCGCCACCGACGAGAGCCAGCACGGCAAGCTGAAGTCGATCGCCGAGACGGCTGCGAGAAATGGCGTCGTCGACCTGATCGAACTGACCGCTGCCGAAGCGAAGCGCCTCGAACCGGCCGTCGCCTGCACGGCGGCGCTGCTGTCGCCCTCGACTGGCATCGTCGACAGCCACGGTTTCATGACCGCGCTCGAAGGTCACATCAGCACGCACGGCGGACAGGTAGTGCTGCAGAGCCCGGTGACCGGCCTCGCGCTGCGCCTCGCCGGCAACGAGCAAGTGTTCGCGGTCGAGATCGCCGGCGCCGATACTGTAACCTGCCGCAACCTCGTGCTGTCGGCCGGCCTGCACGCCTCGAAGCTCGCCCGCCATCTCGATTTTGCCAGCGGCTATCGCGTGCCGGAGACCTTTTACGCCAAGGGCCAGTATTATGCGCTGTCCGGCCCCTCGCCGTTCCAGCGCCACATCTATCCAATGCCGCAGGGCGCCTGGCTCGGCCTGCATGCGACCGTTGATCTCGGCCAGCGCTGCAAGTTCGGCCCCGACATCGAGTGGACGCCCGAAATCGACTACTCCTTCCAACCCGAGAAGATCGCAAAGTTTCTCGATTTCATCCGCACCTATTATCCCGACCTCGACGCGACGAAGCTCCATGCCGACTATACGGGCGTTCGCCCGAAACTCTATCGCGAGGGCGAGCCGGTGCCGGACTTTCGCTTCGACGGCACGGCACAACACGGCATCGATCGCCTGGTCATGCTGTTCGGCATCGAAAGTCCCGGCCTCACGTCGTCGCTCGCGATCGGCGATCACGTCGCGGCGATGTTGTGATCCAGGGCCCCGCGTAACCTGTCGTTATCCGCAGTGCGCTAGCCTCGCCTCCAGGCTTGGAGGATAGCAGATGGATACCACGGCGGGGACAAAGGGCGGCGATCGCGCGCGCGCCGCGTTCGGGCATCTTGTGCCGACCGCGCCGGAAGAACCGCGGCGCGGCGCGCGGGTCTCCCGTGTTGCGTTTGCGCAGACGACCGCGACGGTCGCTGCCTCACCTGAGGCGCGGCCCGCAGCGGCGCCCCATCGTACGCTGCCGGTCCAAGCTCCGCTCCCTGTCGAGGCCTCGATGGCCGAGACGACGGTGCACCCCACTGCCCGGAAGCCTTCGGCCAGTGGGCTCCTCGCGTTCGCCACCCCGTCCGCACGACGCTACGCCATCATGGCGGCAGTCGCGCTGCTCCTCTCGGTTCCTCTCGCACGCAAGCTCGGCCTGT
>Ga0247831_1003467_pt1 | contig 22914 bp, 24 predicted proteins | sample LaCruzMarch2015__9_FD_192406 | JGI IMG/M metagenome (GOLD analysis project Ga0247831, IMG submission 192406) | Freshwater microbial communities from meromictic Lake La Cruz, Castile-La Mancha, Spain - LaCruzMarch2015_1m | ecosystem: Environmental > Aquatic > Freshwater > Lake | place: Spain...
CTAAACAACCATTTGATTTGAACTTGCCGGTCATCAATGGAGAGACTGTTGGCGGTAATTGTGATCTGTGTTTTTTGAAGTCATTGCCGAAGGTTGTGTCATTGATTAGGGAAAAGCCAGAACTTGCGACCTGGTGGATAAAAATGGAGGCTCTTATACCAACGGTTGCGGACGTTAAAAAGCTTGGAAGTGGCAACAGGTTTAGACTGGATAGGCCGTCCTACCAAGATTTGCTAAACAACAACCATAATCAAAAAGAGTTATTTGACGATGGCGATATAGCTTGCTTTTGTGGTGATTGATATGGGCGAGCCAGCAAAAGTGATCGATTTCAAGCTGCCAAAGCGCCCACCCAAGATTGTGGAGAGGGACGCGCCACCGGATCAGCGCAGCTTGGCGGTGGTGCCACTGCGAGCTATCCGAGACCGCGAGCTCACCGATGGTCAGCTGCGAGCTCTGGCCATTCTGTGCAGCTACTGCAACCGGGCGGGGATAACGTGGGTGAGCCAGGGCAGGCTGGCCAAGGATATGCAGGTGAGCCAGCAGTCGATATCAAAGCACCTGAAGGCTCTGGTGGCCGCTGGATACATCGAGGTGACGGCCAAGGGATTCAGGGGAGAGCGAGCTAACACCACGCGTGTTATTTACGATCCCAATGTTACGTCCCAGGACGCGATAGCTATCACCAGCGGGCAAGAGGACACCAGGCCACCACACCAGGCCAGGAAGGAGACAGCGCAGGCAATGGAGCCAGAGTTCACAGAGGAGCAGATGGCGGCCAACCGCAAGAGGCTCAAAGAGATGCTGGGGGGACTAGCAACCAGGGACGGATTTCACTACAACAGACCAGAGAGGATAGGAGACATCGTGGCAAGGAAACCAAAGGCGAAACCAGCACCAAAGGACACCACTCATACACAACCTAATGTGGTTGTGAATGAGAAGGGCTCCCATACACAACCACATACACAACCTAATACGGTTGTGGAAACACAGAAGAACATAGGTATAGATAGGTTGTTTATGTCTATAGGTTTAGAAATAAATAAAGAATTAAAAAAGACTTTAGAAGATTGTTTAGATTCTAAGATGATCTTTACAACCTTCGAGGAGTTGAAGAATCGATACGCAGCCGAGAGCTTGCCAATGCCCAAGAGCCCGGAGACCATCGTTGAGATGATGATCCTCATAGGCGCCGATGCCTCTCTGACGCGATCTGAGGCTCCTCCATGCCGCTGAAACGGGGTAGGGTAGGCAAGGGTAGCCAGCACACAACGCGATCCCGTCACAGCGCCTCTAATCCAATCTGTTCAATTGCCAAACGAACGTATGGCTTTTGTACGCAGCCAGGGGTACGCTGCGTGTCAGGCGATTGGCGGCCAGTAGGGGCGTGGTGGTCAACCTTTTGCGGTGGACATGGCCTGGGCTGGCTGTGGGAAAGACACCCCTTCCCTCCCCCCCGTCCACACCGTAGCGGGGGTGTCTCTCCGAAATTTTCCTCAACTTTTCTTGGAAGGAGTTTTTGATGGCGTATGAGATGAAACCTGGGCAGGGCTCTGCTTTCCCAAACGAGAAGAAGGCCGAAGATTGGCACGCCGACTTCCGTGGCAAGGTAATGCTCCCAGATGGCAAGACCCACTGGCTGGACATTACAAACAAAAAGACCAAGGATGGGAAGGCGTATGTCACCGTCAAGATTGGCAACCAAACCCAGCAACAGGGCGAAGCCTACTCCGCAGCTCACAAACCATTTCCGGCCCAGGACAGTCACAACAAGGCCAAGGCCAATGGGTTCGTGGACCTCGATGAAGACATTCCGTTCTGATGACCAGGCCCAAATCCCGTATATCCGAGCAGGTGCCCAGCCTCAAGAACTGGGGTGGGGTGCGCTCTATCCAGCGTCGCATGGAGCGCTCGGCCACGATTACGGAGAACCGAGAGGCTATTGCGTTTTCCCTGCTGTGCATGGCCAACACCAAGATCACAGATATCCTAACGTGGGACGAGGACGGAAATGTCAAGGTTAAAGCGGCAAGTCAAATTCCTGACCACGCCTTGCAAGCAATCAAAAATATCAGGGTCAGGCGTGAGAAGGATGGTTCGCAGACGCTGGACGTTGAACTCTACGACAAGGTTGGCGTGCTCCGTCTACTTGCTAAAGCGTCTGGACTACTTGATAACCCGGACGATGGATCAGATAAACCGTCGGTGCTAGATGTCAACGTAATTGCGCCTCACACCAACCAAGAGGAGGGGTAAACAAAGTGGACTTCACTAACCGCAACTTTGATTCTTGGGTAGCGTCCAGGCAAGACGCCAAGCACTGGTCAGAAGACGAGCTGGCCTGCGCCGAGGTGGCCTGGAAAGAGTGCCAAAGGCACTGGGAGGGCGTGTGCCAGATGCACATGAACCGCGTGGCAGAGCTCGAGCGCTCCGTGGCCTGGCAAGATCACCACATCTGGAACCTAGAAAACCGTAAGGAGACCAAAACATGAACGACCTTGGGTGGTTTTTTCTGTATTCCGTGTCCTGGCTTGCCTTTTCTATGTGGGCGGCGTGGAGGATGGACCAATGAGCCAGGCAAACGACAGGCAAGAGGGCGGCAGTCACTACAAAACCAAGGCAATCCAGCCCTGGGACTACATTGTGGCCAACGATCTGGGGTTCCTCGAGGGCTCAATCATCAAGTACGTCACCCGATACAAGGAAAAAAATGGGGTCTACGACCTAAAGAAGGCCGCACACTTTCTCGAAAAACTGATCGAGGTGCAAAGTGGCAAGAACTAAGGAGCAATCCACCAAGGCCGTGGCCACAACTGGCCTCAACCTAGACTTCTCTAGGTCACCAACCGTCTACGACTTCATTGGGTCCAACGCATTTGTGCAGGGAGTCATGGGCCCGGTGGGCTCTGGCAAGAGCTACGCGTGCGCGGCCAAGGTAATGATCAAGGCCGTCAAGCAAAAGCCATCCCCTATCGATGGCATCCGATATACGCGTTTTGCAATTGTACGCAATAGCTACCCAATGCTAAAAACCACAACCATTAAGACCTGGTTGGACCTCTTCCCAGAGGCAACCTTCGGTCCCATGCTGTGGACGCCACCAATCACGCACCACATCAGGTTGCCGGCCAGGGACGGGGCAGCTGGAATCGACTGCGAGGTGATATTCCTTGCCCTCGATCAGCCTAAAGACGTGCGAAAGCTGTTGTCTCTGGAGCTTACCGGCGCCTGGGTCAACGAGGCCCGAGAGCTGCCAAAAGCGGTGATCGATGGCCTCACCCACCGGGTCGGCCGATACCCAACTAAGAGAGATGGTGGCGCCACCTGGCACGGTATTTGGATGGACACCAACCCCATGGACGACGATCACTGGTGGCACAAGATAGCGGAGAAGGAAAAGATGTCTGGCCAGTACGCGTGGAAGTTCTGGAAACAGCCAGGTGGCATCGTCGAGGTAGACCCAGAGGAGCTGCCAGATAACCCAGAGGCAAACGACCACATCTTCTCAGCTGGCAAGTGGTGGAAGGTCAACCCAAAGGCAGAAAACATCAACAACCTGCCACCCGGCTACTACCAGCAGATGCTGCTTGGCAAGAACCTAGATTGGATCAAGTGCTACGCGGGTGGGATGTACACCTACGTCCAAGAGGGCAGGCCAGTTTGGCCAGAATATAACGACTCGACCATGTCTGGCGACACCACGGTCAACCCGCAGGTGCCAATCCAGGTGGGCCTGGACTTTGGTTTGACACCAGCTGCAACCATTGGCCAGAGATTGCCAAACGGAAGGTGGGAGATTCACCACGAAATTGTCACCTTCGACATGGGACTCGAGAGGTTTGGCCACCAGCTGCTAGCCGAGCTCAACGCCAGGTACCCAAACCACCAAGTAATGATCTGGGGCGACCCGGCAGGCCAGGCCAGAGACGCCATCTACGAGGTCACCGCCTTTGATTTCCTAAGAACCCTTGGTCTCAAGGCACAGCCCACAGCGTCCAACGACTTCAAGGTCAGGCGAGAGTCATCGGCTGCCCCAATGCAGCGACTCATCGAGGGAAAGCCAGGTCTCGTGGTGAACCGAGAGTGCAAGCTGCTGAGAAAGGCGCTAGCCGGGGGGTATCACTTTAAGCGGGTCGCAATTGGCGCAGGCCAGGAGCGATTCAGAGACGCCCCAAACAAGAACGAACACTCACACATTGGCGATTCCTTTGGGTATCTACTGCTTGGTGGTGGCGAATACAATCGAATGACCAGGAGCCACAAACTAGGCGGCCAACCACAGGGCATGATTGTGGCCAACACAGACTTTGACATCTTTGCGTGAGGTGATTGCACAGTGATATCGCTGGTATTGCATACCGATCAAAGACCAATAGAATAAAAGCATGAGTGGCTTAGTCATCTTCGAGAGCGGAGAGCTGTCAGTCGCAGATCAACGCGAGCTGGTGATTAAGATGCAGGGCGAGCTGCTCGATATGGAGCAGGCAAAAATTGTAACGTCTCATCGATTCTTGCCTGGCCTGTACGAGCGCACGATTACGATACCACCGTGGACTGTGTTAACTGGAGCTGCACACAAAACGCAATACAGGGTTCGACTTGAGAGTGGAACCATCGCAGTCAACACAGACAGTGGAGTAAAAGTGCTGGTGGCCCCAATGGAATTTGATGTGCCAGCTGGTTTTCAGAGAGCTGGTAGGGTGTTCGATGAAGAGGTTGTGTGGACTGACATATACGAGAACCAGGACAACTGCCGCGACATTGAATTACTTGAGAGTCGGTTGTATGAGGTTCCAGCGTGTGGGCTGGGTGAAAATCGTAGGTTGAAAGGGGAACTAATATGGCGGGATGGGTCGCAGGCGCAATTATCTTAGGCTCTGCCTACACAGCAAACGAAGCTCGCAAGGCTAGAAAAGACGCTGAGGGCCAACAGCGGCAGGCGCTGCAACAGCAGGCATCAGATGCAGCTGCAATGCGCGAGCAAGTTGCAAAGCAAAACGAGATTTACTCGATGCAGGCAGCTAGCCTAAAAGAGCAAGCAGACGTTGCTCGCCAACAATTTGAGCAAGGCTCGCTGCAATACAAAGAAAACAAGTTGGCCATGGAAAAGAAAGCCGCAGAGGTGCAGGCCGCAGCTGACGAGGAGCGCCGAAAGGCAGCCGCAGCCGAGGCGTCAGCTCTAAAAGCTAGAACTAGGGGTGGGCGTCGAGCTCTTTTATCTCAAGAGCGACTAACACCGGAGCTTGGAATTGAGAGTCCACAGCTTGGAACGAGGGCGATGGTGTAACCATGGCGGCGCCGACCCTATATCAAAAACGCACAGCCGCAAAGCGCGGCTCAAGAGATATAGCTCGCCTAGCTGAACAATATAAGCGCGGCATTCAGTCTGTGTCGTCTGAGTACGAGCAAGCATTTGGCGCATACCAAACTAAGACAGCCGAGACATTGGCGCCATACGAGGCCGCTGTTAAGAAATACCAAGAGAGCACCCTACCTCAGTACGAAAGCGCAGCTGCCGCATACGAGACCAAGGCCAAAGAGTACCAAAGCAAAGTATCAAGCTACCAGGATTTATTAAAAAGCTATGTTGTCGACACAAGCGGAAACCTAGCAAGATTTGAACGGTGGGCGTCTTTTATTGATCCAAGTGTTTTTAATATTATTGGTAGCCAGCCGGTCAATTTAGAAGAGAGCGCGTACTACGCAGCGCAGTTTCCTAGTCGAGTCAGACCGGATCTAGGTAAATATCAGTTTGTGGTAACCGGGGCCAGGCAAGAGGGTCGCACAAGTTTGCAGCAGGGGTACTTAAAAGCTGCAACCGCAACGCAGCCATTTGAGCAATTTACGCAGCGCACGGCGCCCGGCGCGTTTACAGAGAAGGCCCCAGCTACGCCAGAGGCTCCACCATCTGCGCCAACAATTGAGTCATTCTCTGATGAGCCATTTCAACAAAAGCGAGCTGCGCTAGAGAGTGAGTTTCAAAGGGAGCTTGGCGAGCGCAAGTCTGCTCGAATATCAGCTGTATCACGCCGCTCTGCGCGGCCACTAATGCAAGGGTAACCATGGACAAAGTTGAAAAGGTGATGGGTGAATACAAGCGCGGCAAGCTCAAGAGCTCATCTGGTGACAAAGTTAAAAGCAGAAAGCAAGCGGTGGCCATTGCGCTATCTGAGCAGCGCCGGGCTCGCAAGGGTGGTCTTATGAAGGAAGCAAAATATGGATAAGGAAGTGTGGGACAAACCCAGGCCAAAGAGCGCTGGCAAGCCAGAGAAACTTACGCCATCTGAAAAACGTATGGCCATGCGCAAAGCTAAGAAAGCTGGGCGGCCATATCCAAACCTAATTGATAACATGATGGCGGCTAAAGAAAAGTGAGCAAGTACAAGGACCCGGAGGGCGGCCTCACCGAGGCTGGCCGGCGAAAGTTTGAACGATCAGGCGAGAGCAAGAATCTCCAGCCTGGCGTCAAAGAGGGCTCCCCATCTGGAGACCGAGCCAGGCGCAAGGGTTCGTTTTTAACTCGCTTTTACACCAACCCGAGCGGACCACTGGTAGACGACAAGGGCAGGCCAACGCGTCTAGCGAAGGCAGCAAATGCTTGGGGCGAGCCAGTGCCGCGCACTAGAGCTTCAGCTGCAAGATTGGCCGCCAAGGGCCGCAACCTGCTTGAGAAGTACAAACTGGAAAAGGACTGACAGATGGAAATTAGTTACTACGACAAGAAAGCTCCGGGTGGTATTCGTTTGTCTCCTGACGAAATAATGAAGCGCCAGGAAATAGCTCAAAAGAAAAAAGACGAGTTCCAGCAGCTGTATCAAGACGCCTACGAGTTTGCCCTGCCACAGCGCCAGCTATATGGAATCTGGGAGGGCGGCACGTCGGGCACTAAAAAAATGCAGAGAGTATTTGATTCGACAGCAATCAACTCTACCCAGCGATTCGCTAACCGATTGCAATCTGTGGTGTTTCCTCCCCAGCGCAAGTGGGCCAGGCTAGAGCCGGGTCCGTCTATTCCCATGGACAAGACACAGATGGCGCAAGCTATCTTGGATGTCTACCAGGACAAGATGTTTGCGGCTCTGCGTCAATCTAACTTTGACATTGCAATCGGAGAGTTTCTTTTGGACCTCGCGGTTGGCACGGCCTGCATGATGGTCCAGCCGGGCGACGATATTAGCCCAATCAACTTTGTGCCGGTGCCGCTGTTTCTGGTCGCATACGAGGAGGGAGCCAACGGCCAGGTCGACAATGTCTACCGTCGGATGCGCATGAAGGGCGAGAGCATCGAGCGCCAGTGGCCAGATGCCAAGATGCCAGACGACATGGTTCGGCGCATTCAAAATAAACCCACAGACGACGTGGAGCTGCTCGAGGCAACCATATTCGACGCCAAGAGAGGCGACTACTGTTACCACGTTATCGACAAGGTATCCAAGCAAGAGATTGTTTACCGCAGGCGCAAGACATCTCCGTGGGTAATCTCTCGATACATGAAGGTGGCGGGTGAGATTTACGGTCGCGGTCCGCTAATGACGGCGCTGCCAGACATTAAAACCCTAAACAAGACCAAGGAGCTTCTGCTCAAGAACGCCTCTATGGCGGTCTCTGGTGCATACACCGCAGCTGACGACGGGGTCTTAAACCCGAACACGGTCAAGATTGTCCCTGGCGCAATTATTCCCGTGGCGCGTAATGGTGGGCCACAGGGTCCCAGCTTGCTGGCGCTGCCAAGGTCTGGTGACTTCAACGTCTCCCAGCTGGTAATTAACGACATGACAGCTAGCATCAAGCGCATTCTCCTCGATGAGTCTTTGCCACCAGACAATATGTCCGCAAGGTCTGCCACAGAGATTGTGGAGCGCATGAAGGAGCTGGCACAGAACCTGGGCTCTGCCTTTGGCCGACTAATCAACGAGACCATGATTCCTTTGACGGCCAAGATTCTTGAGGTTATGGACGAGCGCGGGATGATTGATCTGCCGCTGCGGGTCAACGGCCTCGAGGTTAAGGTTACCCCGGTGGCCCCTCTTGCCCAGGCCCAGGCCATGGACGAGATCAACGCCATCTTGCAATACTCGCAGCTGATGCAGGGCTTTGGCACAGACGGTGCCGTAGCTATCAAGACAGACCTGGTTGTCGACTACATTGGCGACAAGCTAGGGGTGCCAGCTACTCTGAGAAACAACCAAGCAGAGCGAGCGGTGCTCATGGAGCAGATGCAGCAACAGCAGCAAAGCGCCTTGGCCATGCAGGCCATGAGCGCCCAGATGGCAGCCAGCGCAGAGCAGCCCATGGTCCCACCTGAGATGGTGCCGGCATGAGCTGGGAGGATCTCGATGAGCCGGTCCCAGCAGATATTAGGGACGTAACTCAACAGCGCGAGGAGCTGGCCAAGCTGTGCCTGCGTATATTTGCGACCGAGGACGGGCAGAAATTGATGACCTGGCTTCGGGCAACCTATGTCGACGTGCCTGTCGCCGCGCCTGGCACCGACGCCTCATTCGCTTACTTTGTCGAAGGGCAGAGAAACGTGGTGAGGGATCTAATGTCGCGGATTAACCAAGCAAGGAAACTATGAGCGAAGACACCAACATCGAGCCCGGAGAGACCGGCCTACTTGATAACGTGCAACTAGAGGACCCAAACGCAAACAAAGAAGTAAACCCATCGGCAACCGAGGTTGACCACAAGGCAGCGCCGCCAGGCGAGCCAAAGCCAGAGGGCCCGAAGGACAGGCCAGAGTTTCTCCCGGAGAATTTCTGGAAAGACGGCAAAGCAGACTACGAAAGCCTGGCCAAGAGCTGGAAGGACCTACGGGCAAAAATTTCCAAGGGCGAGCACAACGCGCCAGCTGATGGAAAGTACAAGCTCGAGGCATTCGGAGAGGGCTACGACGACCAAAACCCAATTGCTGGGACACTAAGCAGCTGGGCCAAGGAGAACGGACTATCTCAGGCTCAGTTCGATGACCTGGCCGGAAAGCTATCCTCCCAGGCCAGAGAGCTTATGCAGGGCGAATCGATTGACCCAGCCGAGGAGCTCAAGGCCCTTGGGCCAAACGGCAACGCCATCGTTAACGGCATGGTTGATTGGGCCAGGGGGATGGTCAATAAAGAGATTCTATCGAAGGAAGACTTTGAAGAGTTTAAGATTATGGGCGGCACAGCTCGGGGCATTAACGTACTTATGAAGATTAGGTCTGCCTACGAAGGTAGGATGCCAATTGACCCGGCACCGCTCGAAGATGGAATGAACCGCAACAAGCTCGAAGAGTACATCAAGGACCCTCGGTGGAACAGCGACCCGAACTGGAGACAGTCTAGGGAGCGCGAGTGGTTTTCCTCACAGAGATAGATTTCCTCCTCCCCTCTCCTTCGGGGATTTAACCCGGCCACAGCGCCGGGTTTTTTTTGGTGCTTGCATTTTGTTTTTTAACAAATAGAATAAAACTATGGCCCACCGCTTTTGATAGCGACCCTGACCGCAGTGAGATGCTGACGATTGGCTGCCGTAAGTAGCAAGCACAGGCCCGGAGTATTGGCTCACCGACGCGATTAAACCCTTTTTTTTGACTAATTCAAGGAGCACAAAATGGCCGTTTCTCTTTCAAACGCCTTCGTTACGCTCTTCGATGCTGAAGTCAAGCAAGCCTACCAGGGCAAAGCAATGCTGGTTGGTGCGGTTCGTCAGCGTCGTGGGGTAGAAGGTTCTACAGTTAAGTTTCCCAAGGTCGGCAAGGGCGTAGCCACAGCTCGCGTAACGCAGACCGAAGTTACTCCCATGAATGTGGGGTTCTCTAACGTAACTTGCACGTTGCAAGATTGGAACGCAGCAGAATATTCTGATGTGTTTTCGCAACAAAAAGTAAATTTTGACGAGCGCTCTGAGCTGGCCCAGGTAGTTGGCTCGGCTATTGGGCGCCGCCAGGATCAAATTATTTTGGACGCGTTGAATGCAGCTTCCAGCACGGGAACTGTGGCCAACAGCATTGGCGGGTCAAACACCAACATGAATATTGCTAAGTTGCGTGATGCCGCCAAAATCTTGAACAAGAACAACGTGCCATCCGACAACCGTCACATTATCATCCACGCTAACAGTTTGGCATCGATGCTCGAGCAGACCTCTGTCACCAGCTCGGACTTCAATACCGTTAAGGCTTTGGTGCAGGGTGATATCTCGACGTTTATGGGATTTCAGTTTCACGTTCTAGGTGATCGTTCTGAGGGTGGCTTGCCGCTCGACGCATCCAATGACCGCACGCTGTATGCTTTCCATCGTGACGCAATTGGTTACGCAGAAGGTATCGCTCCCCGGACAGAAATCAACTACATCGCCGACAAAACAAGCTGGTTAGTAAATGCTTTGTTCTCTGCCGGCGGTATTGCGATTGACTCCGAGGGTATCGTTAAAATCACTGCTCGCGATACTGCAGCAGCGGCCTAATAGGAGAATCTAAACATGGCATATTCTGCTGATGGTTTTGTGACCGTATGTGCATCGAAGGCTGGAAACGCGCCATCGATGTATTTGTATAAAACCGCTGACACGCAAGCTACCGTTAACACCGTTAGTTATTTTGATAGCATTGCATCGCTATTAAAAGTTGGCGACATTATATTTGTCTACGACTCAACCACGCCCAGCCTGGTGTTGACTTATGTCAATGCCGTGTCTTCTGCCGGTGTGGTTGACATCGCTGATGGCACCACCGTAAGCGCAACTGACACCGACTAATTGGTGCAGTTGTAACCGGGCCAGCCACTGAGCAATCGGAGGCTGGCCTTTCTTACACTGAGGGGTTGAAATGGCGGCAGGTGATACCGGAATACGGATTTGCTCAGATGCCCTGCTTATGCTGGGGGCCAAAGCAATCACATCTTTTAATGATGGAACAGACGAGAGCTCGGTCTGCGACCGACTCTACCCAAATGTCCGAGACTCCACGATTACTATGTACCCGTGGGGATTTAGCCTAAAGAAGGTGCAGCTCTCGCAGCTGATCACCACTCCCAGCTCTGTGTGGAAATACGAATACCAGCTGCCAGGTGATCGGCTAGCCAGCCCCAGGGCAGTATTTGAGACCAGCGCTGTTGGCAGCTACCCAGTAAAAGATTGGGAAATACAAGGCGACAAGCTGCTTGCCAATATTCAATCCGTCTATATCGACTACCAATACTCCGTGCCAGAGTACGCAATGCCGTCATATTTTATTCAGCTGCTCAAATATCAAATGGCCTGGCACATTGCAGAGACCGTTACGGAGCAGCAAGAAAAATCTACCAAGTGGCAGAGAGTCGCGCTGGGCGATCCATCCGAAAATATGCGAGGTGGGTACTTTAGGGTTGCCGCTAACATTGATGGCCAAAACCAACCCACCAGGGTAATTGAAGACTTTAGCTTAATAGCAGTGAGAAACTAATGCCGCGCTTTGTCGAGTTTCAAACCAACTTCTCAACGGGCGAGCTCGATCCCCTGCTGCGCGCCAGGGTAGATTTGCAGTCATATAACAACGCGTTAGCAAAAGCCACAAACGTCTTAATACAGCCACAGGGTGGCCTGCGTCGCCGACCAGGCACAAAGCACATCCTCGAGCTACCAAACAGCTCCACGCCATCAGCTGGCAACGGAGTGCGCCTGGTGCCGTTTCAATTCTCGGTCGACGACAGCTATATGTTGTGCTTTACGCACCAACGTATGTACGTCATCAAAGACGGCGCTGTAGTTACAGCGATTAACGGCGGCGCCAATAATTACTTAACGACATCGATTACCAGCGACATGGTGGACGATATGTGCTGGACGCAATCTGCGGACACGCTAATTGTTGTCCACCCAGACCTGCAGCCAACCACAATTGTGCGCGGAGCCACAGACGCAACTTGGACGGCGTCAACTATTAGCTTCGACTCTATTCCAAAGTACGCATTTAATTTGCAAGTATTTACCCCGCTAGCAACTATTACGCCATCAGCTGTAAGCGGCAACATTACTTTGACGGCGTCTGCGTACACGGGCGACACCGGAAGTTGCCAAGGAGCTACGGCTGGAACGCTGACTCTTAAAGCATCAGCAAGCTCAACAGACGACATTTATGTTGGGCTGTGCGTGCGCATGACATCTGGGTCGCAGTCTGGGAAAGCTCGAAAGATTACCGACTACAACGGCACCACCAAGGTTGCCACTGTGTTTCCAGATTGGGACACGCCGCCAACAAGTGGGAATGGGTACAAGGTTGTTCCATTTGCCAACGAAAGCGTGTATCAATACATCAACGCATCTCCGCAGGGCAGGGTGCGCATTACAGAGTTTGTTAGCGATGATGTGGTCAAGGGCATCACCGAGTATCCATTCTTTGACTCTAGCGCCAGAACAACAGGCAACTGGACGGTTGAGTGTTTTTACGAAGATGTCTGGAGCTCAACTAGGGGCTGGCCAAGAACGGTCACATTTCACGAGGGCCGTCTATTTTTTGGTGGATCAAAGAGCAGGCCGTCCACGATTTGGGGATCTAAGATTGGTCTCTTCTATGACTTCGTTCCAAGCGAGTCTTTGGACGACGACGCGGTCGAGGCAACACTAGATACCAACGAGCTCAACGTCATCACGGACATTATCAGCTCGAGGGACTTCCAGGTATTTACTACTGGGGGCGAGTTCTATGTGCCGCAGCAGGGAACCGATCCTGTCACCCCGCTGACGTTTACATTTAAGAACGTATCGCGTAATGGTACAAAGCCAGGCACCAGGGTGCAATCGGTCGAAACCGGGTCGGTCTACATCCAACGCCAGGGCAAGTCTCTCAACGAGTTTGTGTTTTCTGACACACAGCTCACATACATTACGCAGCGCATCTCGCTGCTTTCTGGCCACCTTCTCAAGGGGCCGCAACGTATAGCTATGCGTCGTGCGTCTTCCACGGAAGAGGGCGACTTGCTATTGATCACAAACACGGACGACGGGTCGATGTCTGCGTTTGCGATTATGCGCAGCCAACAGATTACTGCGCCATCTGAGTTTACAACTGACGGTGAGTTTATAGACGTTGGCGTAGATATCACGGACATCTACTGCGTGACAAAGCGCGTATTTAGTGGAACCACAAAATACTTTGTAGAGCTATTTGGATACGACTACTTTACAGATTGTGCTTTTGTTGGCGCATCCGCAAGTGGGATTGGGTCTGGGCTGCCGCATATCGGCAAGAGCTTAAACGTCATCTGCGACGGAGTGCCACAGTCTAACGAGACCGTCTCCGCTGGCGGCGCAATTACATTTGACCGCGAGTCAGTCACAAGCTACGAGGCTGGCCTGCCAATCCCGGTGTACGTTAAGACCATGCCGGTAGAGATCAAGCTGCAAACTGGCAGCCGGGTCTCATTCAAAAAGCGCATTGTGGAAATTAGCGCAATCGTGCAAGACACACAAAACTTAGAAGTTAACAACCAGCTCATCGAGTTTCGCTTGATGGATAACCCGCTGTTAGATTTGCCGGTCCCAACATTTACCGGAATCAAGCGCGTCAACGGTGTGTTGGGATATCAGCGCGAGCAGGCAATTGAGATTGAACAGACCCTGCCGTTGAAAATGAACTTGCTGGGCCTCGATTACCGCGTGGCCGTCAACTCGGGGACATAGACATGGCAATCACAGCTGGTCAGATGTATGGTGTAGCTGGGCTAATTTCTGCCTACGGCCAATCGGAGGCCATGAAGGCCCAGGGCATCTACAATCAAACCGCATACCTTCTGCAGGCAAGAGACACGCTGGCCATCTCTGGGGTTCGATCGGAGATGGATTTGCAATATGCAGAGATCCAAGCTGGCCGTCTGCTAAAGAAAGCAGAGGTCGAGGCACAAAATTACACCATCGCTGGAAACTCACTGCTCAAAAACATGAGGGCCACAAATGCGGCCATGCGCGCCAGGGCAGCCGCGTCCGGTGTCGCCTATGGCGAGGGCTCGGTTGCCGCTGTACAGCGAGAGAACGTGGCGGCCACATACCGAGACGTTGGCATCACAGACCTTAACGCGTTGACCGCCAGGGTGATGGGATTCGAGGACGCATCCGCAATGTTGCAATCCGCGGAGCTGCAAAACATTTTGACCCAATACTCAGCGCAGCGCCAGGCTGGCCAATACGAAATGGCAGGCGCAGCTGGCCGCAGAATTAGCGGTCTCATGGCAGACGCAACCCTGGTCTCTGGAGCAATTCAGGGCGCCAAAACAATTTCAAAGGTGTAAAACATGGCAGAGCAACGAATTGAATCTGGTCGCGCACAGATTGCTGGCGTGGGTGGGGCACCACTGCAGCGCGTTGCTATGGCCCCGGTTGACTACGTTGGGGTTCGCGCAGAGGGGCAGGCAGCTGGGCAGCTCTCTCAGATGCTAGAGAGAATGAGCTCGACACTGTTTAAGGAAGCAGGCGAGCTGCGCCAAAAAGAGGGCCTAGAATTTGTGGCCACAAACCCTGTTACCACAGAGCAGCTAGAGGCCGCCAAGGGCGGTAACATGGGACCACTTGATCTTGGCAAGGGATTCTCTATCTTTGATCAGGCGGTTCGCAAGGCCAGGGCCATGGAGATTTCTGGCCACTTTGAGATGGAGGGCCGCAACGAGCTCACAAAATTGCTTGTAGATGTTGAAACCGGCAAGGCAACATCAGCTGACGTTGAAACAAAAATCAAGGCTTTCACAGACGGATACACCAAAACAATTTCAACGATTGACCCAGAGGCGTCGTTTAAGTTTCGGGCCACGATGGCCACCCAGGGCAACGCGGTGCTTAAGTCAGCGTATGAGCTAGAGCTCAAGCGAGCCAAGAGCCAGCGCGTAGTTAAGTTTGATATGGACTTTGATAATCAAATGAGATTATTGGAGGCAGCCGTTAGCCAGGACCCAAACAATATAGAGGGTATAGCTGATGTAGTGCGCAAAAATATTGGAATGCAATCCATGGTATTTGGCGACGCATCAATACAGAAAGACTACTCCACCAAGTTTGAGGCTGGCCTGCGCAACGCAAAAATTAACGCGCTCACCAAGGTGCTGACCTCAGATGAGTTTATGGTTAACCCAGACGATACCTTGGCAAAAATTCGCAAGGGCGAGATTGGCAACTTGAGCCCGGTACTACAGCAGCTGATTAACTCAGACTTCGACGCGGTCGCAAAGGTAACGGCCAACTTTATGGTTGCGGCTAACCAGCGCGAGACACTGGCCACACAGAAAAGTGACCGCAATAAACGAGATGGCGAGGCAGCTGCAATTAACCTGCTCGAGCAAATCTTCCCGCTGTCTGAGGGAGACCCAAAGCGCAAGGTCCTGGTTGGCCAGCTCATGGATCTTCCACCTGGCTCTGTACCAATTGGCACCATCAAGGACCTGCTAGATGTCAACGTGCGATCCAACCCAATGGTGCTTGGAAACGTATACAACCAAATTGACAAGGGCGTCATCAACACCAAGGAGCAGATCGACGCATACGTTGGCAAGGGCGTCGGTGGCCAAGACTATGTGGCGCTGATTAAGTATCTTAACGCCGACGACAGGCGCGACAAGCGAGATCTGCAACAGGGCATCTCCAGGCTCGCTGGCATCCCAGTTATACCTGGCCAGATGATTGTGCTTGATCCCAAGGGAGCCGAGTTCCAGAGGCGCCAAGAGCTCGAGTCCGAGGCCCTTCGTATTCAGGCAGACGCGGCCAAGGGCGGGATATCTTTAACAACGTCGCAGATTCTGCAGCAGCTCGAGACCAACATTGCGGCCAGGCGCAAAAGTGAAGCTGCCGTTAGTGCCGCCAAGGCCCTTGAGTTCTACGAGAAAAAGGATTGGATTGGTGGCCCAATTACTAGAGAAACTCTGGCCGCGCTTGAGCGCAAGGCTGGAACAGATAAAAATAAGTTAAACGAGCTGCGACGTATTAAGACGCTGCTTGACCAAAAAGAAGGCATCGCGCCTGGAGGTGCAAGATAATGTCGTGGTCTGAAATTGAAAACGCATACCTGGACCGTCTAGCGGCCAATGCATTTCCTGGCACGCCACCAGAAGATCAAGAGCCAGTTAAAGCTGCAAGCACAGCGCAGCCAGCTGCGGCACCAGCTGAGATGAGAGCTATCCCCAAAAACGAAACACTGGGCGCTGTCGCTGACTTTGTGGGCCGGGTGCGGGAGATGGCCAACCAATACGAGATTAAGGATTGGGTGCCACTTCTTGGTGGCCTGGGCGTTGGTGATTTGCTGGTGGGCAAGTCCCCAGAGGAGATTGAAAACTGGGCCTATGGCAACGCGCCAATGCGTATTCCAGAAATGAGCAACGTGCCCATTGTCAAAACAGGTCGCAAGGAGAGTCTGGCAGACACCGCGATGCTAGGGCTCGACGTTGCTGGTCCAGCCGTTGGTGTTGGCAAGCTAGCCAAAACAATGGCCACCGAGATTGCTACGACACCACCTGTGGGCGCAATCAATATCAGTTCATTTAACCCGCAGCAAGAAATTAAAACAGCTGTAGATTTGGTAGCTCAAAATCCAGAGACATCTATTTATGTGCCGCAAGCAAATCGCGCACCATCTGTTGCGCTATCCGTTACCAGGCCAGAAATTATTGGAACTGGCAGCAAAGGCATTATTACTGTCTCTGATGCCGGTAAGTTTTTAGAGCAAACCCAAGTTACATTTAATGGTGGCAAAACATTAGATCCAACTAATCCACAAGATTTAACGCGCATGATCGACTCTGCGTCAGCTGAAGCAGAATTTCAGCTATCGCAGCCAATTAGCGGCGCTACCTGGTACGAAGACGATGTGGCCACCGCATTTAAGTTGTCATCTAAGATTGTTCCAGAGCTGGCCACGGATGAGCCATTGCGTGTGTTAACCACAGCGTTTGCGGCGTCTACCAGCTACAACACAAGAGCTGGAGCAAACTGGGGCATAGCTACAAAAATCTCTGATCACTTAATCAAGACCGGAGCAATAGCTGCACGCAATCCAGAAAATGGAAAACTATGGGGTGGCACTACCGGCCCAATCATGGAACAGCAGCTCAAGCTCCACGAATACATGATTAAAAAAATGGGGTTAGATGGCTACGCTAACTGGCTGCTTACACCCCACACAGTTAAAGAAATCACTCAGATGAAAATGGAATCCGGTCTCTATAAGAGCGCAACCACTCCTGGCAAGGCAACAGATATGAAGATGGGTGCGTTTATTATGGGCGAGAAGGGTGGTGCGTTTTTCTTAAATCTTAACGGCATCAAAGAAACCACCGCAGATAAATGGTTCACCCGTACATTTAACAGGCACACAGGAACTCTGACATCTGGCCCGGTATCTGAGCAAGGATTAGTTGATGCACCGCGCAATGAGGCAGAGCGCTCAGTAATGAAAGCCTGGAACCGAGCTGTAGCTCAAAACGTCAAGCTAGATGAGCAGGCAAACCAAGCTGTTCTTTGGTATTTTGAGCAAAACCTGTATTACAATTTAGGTGTTAAATCAGCAAGATCGGAGAGCTTTTCAGATGGAGCCAAAAACCTACTCAACGCCAGAGGAATTGCCATCGACGAACCCACAGGAGCTGCAGCTGCAGGCGGCAGCAATGCGGGTAAAGCTAGAGCAAAACAAGCTGGCCCAACAGCAGCAGGGAATTCAATCGGTAGCGGATCGCCTGCGGCAGATGCAAACACAACAAACGTAGAGCGGGGCCAGGCTCCCGCAATGGGAGCTGAGTAATGGCCATCAAACCACTTGAGCAGCGCTTAGAGTCAATTCTGCCGGCTGCAGATCAGATGGCATCTGATCCCATGGCCCCAGTCGAGCCAATGCCTGGAGAGGCCATAGAGGCCCCACAGATGGAACTGCTGTCTGGTGAGCCAGGCACGCCTAACATGGAAGACACAACCCAGGTCGCTGGGTTATTTGACAAGATCATTCGTGGTGGAGTCGGCTCGGTTACGCGCAAGGCACCAAAGGCAGGGCGCCAGATTGTGCCACAAAGTAAACCCGGTGTGCTCCCGGAGCCAGAGAAGATTGGGCGCTTCAAGGTAATCCCAGAGGCAGACGAGCAGCTGACCAAGCAAGTTGGCGAGGCCATAGAGACCCGCCAGGTCTCAGGTAAGGTAGCCGGCAAGCCACCCGAGGAAGCATTTAATCTGTCTCGGTTCCAGACCGAGGACGCAGCTGCGGTTGTGGGTGGGGTGGCAGATGCACTAGGTATCAAGACCAAGTCTGTGACCTTTGATGAGATCAAGGCTAAGGCAAAGGAAAGCGGAATCTCCGAGGCGTTTCTGTCCAGGTTAGTTGCGGCAGATGGCAAGATGATGCCGTCAGCTGTGGAGACATACAAGGCGCTCGAGGTTCTAGAGACCTCGGCCAACGAGCTGGACCGTCTATTTAAGTTGGTCGCAGATGGCAACGCCACAGACGCACAGAAGCTGCAGCTGCGCCAGCAGGTGGCCTTCCACGGCCTGGTGCAAAAGGGTGTCAAGGGAATCCAGACAGAGACGGCCAGGGCGCTGGCTGTGTTTCGCATTCCCCGAGAGGGCAACGCAGATGTCGTGCGCCAGGTGCTAGAGGAGTACGGCGGCGACCGCTCATTGCAAGACATGGCCAGGTCCTATCTGACCATAGAGTCTCGCGCAGCTCGCAACCAGATGGTTGAGAAGTCGATGTTCTCCAGCCTCAAGGATGTGTGGTTTACGACATACATTAACGGCCTGCTAGCGAGCGCGGTGTCCCACGCCAAAAACATTGTGGGCAACACAATGTTTGGTCTGTATCAGATACCAGAGCGCATGATGGCTTCGCTCTACTCTAAGTATTTGCCTAAAGCTGCCCGAGAAGGTGCGGTGCCAAAGTGGATGGGCGGCAGCTCCGTGTGGGGTGACCTGGTACCAGGAAGCGCAGCTGACAAGATAGCGCTAGACGAAGCGCTGACCATGATTCAATCTTTGCGCAATGGCGTCACCGAGGGCCTGCAGCTATCCGCTACATCTTTTCGAACAAATCAACCCAGCGACCTTGCGCAAAAGGTTGAGCTGCAGCGTATGCCCCAGGAGGCCCTGGGCGAGACGCTACAGCGGATCACCGGCGTTGGCCAGGACACCTGGATGGGCAAGGCCATGGACTACTACGGCACAGCTGTTACCTTGCCTGGCCGGGCCCTGATGTCCGAAGATGAATTCTTTAAGGGCGTCTTCTATAGGATGCAGCTCAATACTTTAATTGAGCGCAGGGGCAAAGGCGTGTACCGAGACGCAATTGCAAACGGCGCATCAGAGACGGACGCCATAGCGCTCAAGCAAGCAGAGATAGACTCTCTGTTTTCAAATCCACCAAAGGATTTAGACGACGCCGCGATGGAGTTTGCTAGGCGCGGCACGTTTACGGGTGAGCTGCCACCAAACCTGGCCGCGCTGCAGAAAGTATTTAATCACCCGGCCCTAAAAATTGTGGTGCCGTTCTTTAAGACCCCAGCCAACATTGGCCTCGAGGTAATCGAGCGCACGCCGTTTGCTCCGCTGTCCTCTAGGTTCCGTGAAGACATTGCCAAGGGCGGCATTTACCGAGACATGGCCCTGGCCAAGGTAACCCTTGGGTCTACCTTGCTGGCCACATTTGCGCTGATGTCTGGGGAGGGAGAGATTACCGGGGGTGGACCAAAGCGTGCGGCACAGCGCCAGGCGTGGGAGCGCACCGGGGCAAAACCATATTCGTTCAAGATTGGCGACAGCTACTACAGCTACCAGGGCCTCGAGCCAATTGGGGCATTTATTGGCATGGCCGCAGACTACGCAGAATATGCTCTGGAGGAGCCAGATGCCGACAAGGTAGAGCAGGTCTTCATGGGGATGGCATACGGCCTCTATGAGTACATGAAAGAGCAGCCATACCTACAGGGTATCGCGGAGGTAACAAAGGCACTGGGACTCGCTAGGGGCTCCGGGGAGGTAGACGGAGCAAAGGTTGTCAACGAAATCACCAAGCAGCTTGGCCAGTTTATTATTGGTGGTTCACCGCTGCCTGGAACCTCCGCTCTTGGCGGCGCCGTCGAGCGCCTATTGGACCCTCGGGCCACCAACGTAAACGCAAGCCCGGACCTGCCCATGGGCCTGCGCGGCCTGGTCACATCGTGGAACCGCTACCGCTCGCGGTTACCGTACTACAACCAGGACCTACCAGAGGATCTAAACTTGTGGGGCGACCCAAAGATGCAGGCCAGCGAAAACCCAGCCATGCGTATGCTTGGAATGGTGCTACCTACTAGGGTTTCCCCTGATCAGTTCTCAGATGTGGACGACGAGCTGGTGCGCTTGGGCTCACCCATTGGGATGCCAGAGTCCAAGGTTGGGTTTCAGATTGGCCAGGGCGAGGGGGCCATCTCTGGGAACGTGGAGCTGGACGCCAACCAGAGTCACCGGTTGCTGACCATCTATGGCAAGGAGACCAACGCCAAGGACGACATCTTGCGCCTAATCCGCACGCCTGGATTTGATCTGCTATCGAAGGCAGACCAGCAGCAACAGGTCCAAAGGCTGCACTCAAAGTATATGAATATTGCCAAAATGCAGCTTATGTCTGAGGACCCAGGCATCGAGGCCAAGATCATTGAGCTCAACGAATTGCGCCAGGCCCACGGAAACTACTACAAACCTTAATTGTGAACCAATAGAATCCATACAGGAAGGACCCGATCATGCCCATTCAGATTAACAACGTCTCTCGCCGAGCTGTGTATGCGCCAACCGGAGCTGGTGGCGCCGGCCCTTATTCGTTCACCTTCGAGATCCTGGCAGCCGGGGACATCGCGGTCTACAAGGACGACGTACTCTTAACCCTGACCACCCACTACACGGTATCGATTGCGGCCAACGGGACCGGCACGGTAACCATCACGGCAACCGGCCTGGCCCTGGCCCCGGTGAGCCCAGCCCAATATGCAATTGTTGGGAATCGTACGATAGCGCGTACGACTGACTATGTGACAGGCGGCGACTTCTTCGCCAACACTCTGAACGACGAGCTGGACCAGCAGACAATCTTTGCCCAACAAAACGCGGAGGGCATAGAGCGCTCTCTGAAGGCGCCACAGACCGACCCAACCTCAATCAGTATGACCATGCCTAGGGCCTCTGCCAGAGCCGGAAAGGTGCTTTCCTTTGATGCCAACGGCAACCCGGCTGCGGTTGATTACATTGGAGAGAACCGTGGAAACTGGGCGGCAGGCGTAGCGTACAACCAACGTGACATTGCCAAGGATACGACCAACGACAATATCTACCAGGTTCTAACCCCGCACACTTCAGCCGGTTCCTTGCCAATTACAACCAACGCCGACAGTGCCAAGTGGGCGCTGCTGGTTAATGCCGCAGCTGCCAACGCATCTGCCGTGGCTGCCGCAGCCAGCGCATCTGCCGCCTCAACGTCTGCGTCCAACGCCTCAACGTCTGCCAGCAATGCCAGCACCTCGGCAAGCAACGCATCGACCTCTGCATCCAATGCATCGACCAGCGCATCTGCGGCAGCGGCTGACGCAGCATCGGCTGCCTCTGCCCTGGCCCAGACCCTGGCGGCATACGACAACTTCGATGATCGCTACCTCGGGACCAAGGCCAGCGACCCAAGCGTGGACAACGACGGCAACGCTCTGGTAGCCGGTGCGCTTTACTTTGATTCAACCACCGGGGCCATGAAGGTCTACACGGGTAGCGCGTGGGTGGCAGCGTATGTGTCTGGTGGGGCTGGGGTTTTGCAAGCAGCTAACAACCTATCTGACGTTAGCAGCACAACCACGGCCAGGACCAACCTTGGGGTTGGCACGGGAGACAGTCCACAGTTTACAGCTGTCAACATTGGCAACGCATCTGACACAACCGTGACTAGGGTCTCAGCTGGGGTCATCGCGGTCGAGGGCAGCAACGTGCTACTGGCGTCCAACATTGGAACCACAGTACAAGGGTACGACGCGCAGCTCGCAGACATCGCCGGTTTAACGCCAACAGATAATAACTTTATTGTCGGAAACGGAACCAACTTTGTCGCAGAGTCTGGCGACACTGCTCGCACTAGCTTGGGCGTTGGTAGCGGTGACAGCCCTCAATTCACGGCAGTGAATGTTGGCCACGCGTCAGACACAACTGTAACCCGTGTATCTGCCGGGGTGATTGCGGTTGAGGGTAGCAACGTCTTGATGGCCAGCAACATTGGATCAACCGTTCAGGCATACGATGCACAGCTAGCTGACATTGCAGGGTTGACCCCGACAGACAATGGCGTGGTAATCGGCAACGGTACTAACTTTGTAGTCGAGTCTGGCGCAACGCTAAAGACATCGCTTGGCCTGACCATCGGCACGGACGTGCAAGCCTATGACGCAGACACAGCCAAGACAGACGTAGTCCAGACATTCACAGCAGCCCAGAGCTTTAACTCTGGCAACCTTAAACTCAATGGCTCCAGTAGCGGAGCGTCTACTCTTAATGCTGCCGCTGCCGCTGGTACTACAACCATTACTTTACCTTCTCAGACTGCAACGCTAGGCTACATCAATATCCCGCCAGTAGGAACCAAGACCGGCTCCTACACTCTTGCTACCTCTGATGTTGGTGAGTACGTCCAAGTAAGCACAGGGGGTTCAATCACAATCCCTGACGCTACGTTTGCCGAGGGCGATGCGGTCTCAATCTTCAATAACACAACAGGCGCAATCACAATCACCTGTACCATTACCACGGCTTATATCGCTGGGACTGATACCGATAAGGCTACTGTCAGTTTAGCAACCCGTGGCGTAGCAACAATCCTATTTATCTCTGGAACCGTCTGTGTAATCACAGGGAACGTGTCATAAATGACGGGCATCTTTCAGATTCTTCTTGCTGGGCAGGGTGCGCCGACTATCCTTGCTGACTACC
>Ga0247831_1003470_pt1 | contig 22884 bp, 19 predicted proteins | sample LaCruzMarch2015__9_FD_192406 | JGI IMG/M metagenome (GOLD analysis project Ga0247831, IMG submission 192406) | Freshwater microbial communities from meromictic Lake La Cruz, Castile-La Mancha, Spain - LaCruzMarch2015_1m | ecosystem: Environmental > Aquatic > Freshwater > Lake | place: Spain...
GAGGCACCTTGCAAGGTGGCGAGACGATCGAGCGCCGCCTGGTACTCGCCAGCCTCGTAGTACTTGGTCGACTGGCGCAGCACCGTGGCCACGCGGCGTTGCAGGAGCAGCGGGTCATTGGCCGGAGAGGTCGTGTCCTGCTGCCCCGCGACCGGCGCGGTTGCAAAAACCATACAGAGCAGGCCGGCAGCCGCGCGGTTCATTTGGCGTCTCCGAGGAACAAGCGTACCGGATTTTCCATCGCTTCTTTGACCCGGACAAGAAAAGTCACCGCTTCGCGGCCGTCAACCACTCGGTGGTCGTAGCTCAGCGCGAGGTACATCATGGGGCGAATGACAACCTTGCCGTCGACCGCCACCGGACGCTCCTGGATTTTGTGCATACCCAGGATACCGCTCTGCGGCGGGTTGAGGATGGGTGTGCTAAGGAGGGATCCGTAGACACCGCCATTCGAAATGGTGAAAACGCCGCCCTGCAGGTCTTCGATCGTGATGGCACCTTCACGGGCTTTTTTGGCGTAGTAGGCGAGGTCGTTTTCCAGTTCGGAAAAAGTTTTACGGTCGGCATCGCGGATGACCGGAACGATGAGTCCGCGCTCGGTACCGACGGCCACCCCGATGTCATAGAAGTGGTTCCGCACCAGCTCGTCGCCGTCGAGGCGCGAGTTGAGCTGCGGCTCGGACTTGAGGGCGTCGACCACGGCCTTGATGAAGAAGGACATGAAACCGAGCTTGATCCCGTATTTGGCCTGGAAACTTTCCTGGACATCGGCCCGCAGCTTCATCACCGCGGCCATGTCGCACTCGTTGAAGGTGGTGAGAATCGCGGCATTGCGCTGGGCAGCAACCAGTTGGGTGGAGATTTTTTTGCGCAGCGGGGAAAGTTTTTTGCGCGTGACGCCGCGTTCCTGGGGATCCAGTGCCACCGGGGCGGAGGGAACGGATGGGGCAGGGAAAGAAGGAGTGGCCGCGGACGGGACAGAAAGGGCCGGCGGTGCGGCGACGGGGACTGGAACAACCGGGGCGGAGGCGGGCGCAGGGGCCTCCTCGATCAGGCCGACCACCTCGCCGATTTTCACTTCCTGGTCGGCGGGAACTTTGATCCGCACGCGGCCCGCGGACGGCGCGGCAACTTCGGTCGAAACTTTGTCCGTATCGAGAGTGAAAAGGGCGTCCCCGGCGCGCACATAATCGCCGTCTTGGCGGTGCCAAAGGGAGATGATCCCGGAAGAGATCGATTCCCCGACAGCGGGGACTTTGATTTCGGCGCTCATGAAAATGTGAACCTATACTTCGAAGGCGCGGCTGACGAGTTCCGCTTGCTGGTGCCGGTGGATGGCCAGCGCGCCGGCGGCCGGGCTCGGGCTTTCCGGGCGGCCGGCATAGTGGACATTGCAGCCGAAAAGTTCGCGCAGCTTCATCGCCATGTAGGACCACGCGCCCATGTTCTGCGGTTCCTCTTGGCACCAGACGATACGCTTGAGATTCGGACAACTGCTGAAGATGCGTTTGAGTTTTTCGGTGTGCAGCGGGTAGAGCTGCTCGACGCGCAGGAGGGTGGTATCGTTCGCCCCGCGCTTTTCCTGTTCTGTCTTTAGGTCGTAATAGACTTTGCCGGAGCAAAGAACGAGGCGGGTAACCTTCGCCCGGTCCTCCGGCAAGGGATCGGCCAGGATGGCAAAGAAGCGGCCCTCGGTGAAATCGTCCTGTCGCGAGACGACGAGCGGATGCCGGAGCAGGCTCTTCGGCGTCATGATGACAAGCGGCTTGCGGTAGTCCCGGTGAATCTGGCGCCGCAGGGCGTGGAAATATTGCGCAGGGGTGGTGAGGTTGCAGACCTGCATGTTGTTGTCCGCACACAACTGCAAGAACCGTTCGAGCCGCGCGCTGGAGTGCTCGGGACCCTGGCCTTCGTAGCCGTGCGGCAGGAGGAGGACAAGTGAGCTGGGGCGTTGCCACTTCGATTCAGCCGAGGCGATAAACTGGTCGATGATGACCTGCGCTCCGTTAACGAAATCGCCGAACTGGGCTTCCCACATGCAGAGCATTTCCGGGTAGTCGGTCGAATAACCGTAGTCGAAGCCGAGGACGGCCGCTTCGCTGAGCAAGCTGTTGTACACGCAGAAGCGGGCCTGGCCTTCTTTGAGGTGGTTGAGCGGTACATGATCGGCGCGCTGCTCGGCGTCGTAAAAGGTCGAGTGCCGCTGGCTGAAGGTCCCGCGACGGCTGTCTTGTCCGGACAAACGCACGGGTGTGCCCTCGACGAGGAGCGAGCCGAAGGCGAGCGCCTCGGAAAACGCCCAGTCATAGGGTCCGCCATCGCGCAGGATTTCGAGCCGGCGGTCGATAAGCATGCGGCGCACTTTGGGCAAAATGTGAAAACCGTCCGGCACACGGCAGAGCCCCTCGACCACTTCACGGAGCAGCTCCGGCCTGATCGCCGTGCGGACCGGTTCGTAGGAATAGGGCGGCTGGAACACGGCGGTGGAACCGGCAAAGCGTCCGCCTTCCTGACGCGCGCTTTCTGATTTTTTGACAATGTCGAAGGCTTCCTCGAGGTCGGCCGCCGCTTCTTGTTTGATCAGCTCGGCATCCTCCCGTGTCACCGTGCCGAGGGCGGCAAGTTCGTGGACGAAGATCTCGCTGGCCAGCGGGTGTTTCTGGATGGAGTTGTATAGATGGGGCTGGGTGAAAGTGGGTTCGTCGCCCTCGTTGTGGCCGTGTCGGCGGTAGCAGAAAAGATCGATGACCACATCGCGGCCGAATTGCTGGCGGAAATCGAGCGCGATTTCGGAGACCAAGGCCACGGCCAACGGATCCTCGCCATTGACGTGGAAAATCGGGGCTTCGATCATTTTGGCCACGTCGGTGGCGTAAAGGCTGGAGCGCGCGTCGGCCGGGAGCGTGGTGAAGCCGATCTGGTTGTTGACGATGATGTGCAGCGTGCCGCCCGTCTTGTAGCCGGGAAGTTGCGACATGTTGAAAACCTCGGCCACGATGCCCTGCCCGGCGAAGGCGGCATCACCATGGATGAGAAGCGGGAGAACTTTCTGGCGCTTTTCGCTGTCACCAAGAATGCGCTGACGGGCGCGAGCCATGCCTTCGACCACGGGATCGACCGCTTCGAGGTGGCTTGGGTTGGCGGCGAGACGCACCCCGACGGCGTAGCCGGTCTGGCTGATGCGCTCGGCGAGGTAGCCGAGGTGGTATTTGACGTCGCCATTGCCGCCGACCACGTCGGGGATGAAATTTTCCGAGAACTCGTTGAAAATGAGTTCGAGGGGCTTGCTCAGGAAATTGGCCAGGACGTTGAGCCGGCCGCGGTGGGCCATGCCCATGACAATTTCCTCGATACCGACCGCTTCGCAGCGCTGCAGCACGGTATCGAGAATGACGAGGAGCGACTCGGCGCCCTCGAGGGAAAAGCGTTTTTGCCCGACGTACCGCGTGTGGAGGAAGTGTTCGAAGGTTTCGGCCTCGTAAAGCTGGCGCAGGATGGCGCGGTGCAGGCCGGGGTCCTTTTTGTGATGGTCGCCGCGGTTTTCAACGCGCTCGCGGATCCAGTTGCGGAGGCGCGGATCCTGGATGTGCATGAACTCGGCGCCGATGGTATCGCTGTAGATGGCGCGCAGTTCGGCGAGCATCTCACGCAGCAACATCGGCTGTCCGTCGCGGAAATATTTCGAGGAAACGGTGCGCTCGAGATCACTCTCGGTGAAACCGATGGTCTTGAGCGAGAGAAGCGGGTTCTCCGGCGGGGCGGGACTGAGCGGGTCGAGACGCGCGATGGTATGACCAAGGGTGCGGTAGGAGTAGGCCAGCGAATCGGCGCGGCGTTCCAGGGCGACATCTTCCGGCACGGCGGCACGGGCCCCTTCCGCCAGTTCTTCGGATTGGGTCAACCCAAGCTCGAAACCCTCGAAAAAGGCGTTCCATTGCGGAGTGACCGATTCGTTGTCTTTTTTCCAGCGCTCGTAGTTTTCTTCGAGCAGTTCGGAGTTCCAGTTACCCGACAAAGATTGGCTCATGGATGCGTCGAACGGGAAGAATCACCCGAACCGGCCCTTCTTGCAACACAGAGACGAGGGCCGTGAGGAATTTTTATGTTGGCCGGCAAGCGGCACGCCAGCTTGCCAGCGCCCCCGAACCGCGCCATATATGCGCGTTCGGCCCGGTCCCGGAGGAAGGAGCAGGCCTGTGCGCTATGATCAAGGTTGAAGGACTGACCAAGAAATATGCCGGTATCACGGCGGTGAATGACCTGAATTTCACGGTCGAGAAGGGCGAAATCGTCGGTTTTCTCGGTCCCAACGGGGCAGGGAAAAGCACGACGATGCGAATCCTGTCGTGTTACCTGTCCGCCACGAGCGGGAAAGCAAGCGTGGCGGGGTTCGACGTGGCCAGCCAATCGCGCGAGGTGCGCTCTCGGGTCGGCTACATGCCGGAAAATGTGGCTCTTTACCCCGAAATGCGGGTGCAGGAATACCTCGAATACCGGGCGGCCCTCAAAGGCGTGCGCGGGCGGCGCAACCGCCAGCGGGTCAATGCGGTGAAGGAGCTCTGCAACCTTCGGGATGTGGAGCAAAAACTGATCGGGGCGCTGTCGAAGGGCTACCGCCAGAGGGTGGGCCTGGCCGACGCGCTGCTCCATGATCCCGATCTTCTCATCCTCGACGAGCCGACCATCGGTCTGGACCCGAACCAGATCCGGCAGGTTCGCCAGCTAATCAAAGATCTGGGCAAACGGCACACCATCCTGCTCTCCACGCACATCCTCTCGGAAGTGGAAATGACCTGCAGCCGCGTGCTGATTATCGATCGTGGTCGTATCGCGGCCTCCGATACCCCCGAAGCGCTGGCGGGTCGGGTCCGCACGGCGGGGGGCATCCGCGCCGAAATCCGCGCGGAGGCCGGTGATCTGGAGAAAGCCCTTGCCGCGTTGCCCGGCGTGCGCAAAGCGGAGGTCGAGGAAATGCCGGACGGCTGGCACGGTTGCGTGCTGCGGACCGATGCGGAGCATGATCCGCGCGAAGAAGTGGCGCGTTTGGCCGCAGCCCGCGGATGGGCCTTGCGCGAACTCGGCCGCGAGCAAGTGAACCTCGAACGGGTCTTCGCCGAAATCACCCAATCGGAGGAACTGCGATGAACTTTTTCACCCTGCTTAACCGCGAAATACGCGCCTATTTCCTCTCCCCCGTGGCATGGGTCGTCATGTTCTTTTTCCTCCTGCTCACCGGGTTCAATTTTTATGCCGGGGTCGCGGCGCTGAACCGCGGTCCGAGCGAGGTGACCGTGGTCGAGGCGTTTTTCAACACGGTGTTCTTCTGGTTCGGATTCGTGCTGATTTTCCCACTGATCACCATGCGTTTGTTTTCCGAGGAATACAAAATGGGAACAATCGAGCCACTGATGACCGCGCCGGTGCGCGACAGCCAGGTGGTGCTGGCCAAGTATGGCGGGGCGCTCTTCTTTTACATCGTGCTGTGGTTGCCGAGCCTGCTTTATTTCGCGGTCTTCACCCGGGTGACGCGCCTCGAAGCGGCGGGTGCGGCCGGACCGTTTCTCGGCGCCTACATCATGTTGTTGCTCATCGGAATGTTTTATCTGGCGGTCGGCTGCCTCGCCTCCGCCCTGACACGCAACCAGATCGTGGCGGCTATCATGTCATTCACGGTGATTACCTTGTTTTTCTTTACCGGACTGCTGAATTTTTTCCTGCTCAATGTGACGCCGGCCTTGCGGGAATTAACCGCTTATTTTTCCGCCCTCGAGCACATGAGCGAGGCCTCGCGCGGATTTTTCGATTCGCGACCGGTTGTTTTTTACCTGTCGCTGACCGTCTTCGTTCTCTTCCTCACGTTCCACGTTTTCCAATCCCGCCGCTGGCGCAACTGACATGGCAATTCCGCAAGAATCTTCCCGACGGCGGGCCGGCATCCGTTTCGGAGTCGCCTTCCAAATCGTGCTGGCTTGCGTGTTGCTCGGCGCGGTGAATTACGCGGGCTTCCACTACTACCTGCGCAGCGACTGGTCGCCGGCCCAGAAATACCGTCTCGGCGAGCAGACGACCGGCGTGCTCGGGCAACTGCCGGCCCCGGTCACGGTCTACGTGTTTTTTTCCCCGACCACGGCGGCGCCCGGTTTCGAGATCTACGGCGACGTGATGAATCTGCTGAAGGAATACCAGTTCGCAGCAGGCGACAAATTGACCGTGGAATACATCGATCCGATGCGCAATCTGGGGCGGGCCCGCGAACTGCAGGCGCGTTTCGAATTCGGACCGGAAGAAAATCTTGTCGTGGTGGAAAGCGGAGGCAAGACAAAGCAAATCAGCGCGGTCGACATGGCGGAGTACGATTTTATCCCGCAGCTGAGCGGAGACCCGCCGCGCGTGGTCGCTTTCAAAGGAGAGCAGGCTCTGACCAGTGCATTGATCGAGCTGGGCGAGGAAGCCCAGCGCACCGTCTACTTCCTGCAAGGCCAGGGTGAACCCCGCGTCGGTGGAGGTTCCACGCTCTCGCTCCTGCAGGAATACATCGCACGGCAAGGCGTGCGCGTCGCCCCGCTCAACCTCGGGGTGACGGGTGGGGTGCCGGAAGACGCAGCGGGGATTGTCATCGTCGGCCCGCGCTACGATTTGCCCCCGGCCAGCGCCCAGTTGCTGGGCGACTACTGGGCCAAAGACGGACGCATCATGGTGCTGCTCGACCCCGCGGCGGAAACTCCTTTGCTCCGGGAGTTCCTCGCGTCGGCCGGAATCACCCCGCTCGACGACCGCGTGCTGCGCACGGTGGAACTCGGCTTCGTCACCGGCATCGTGCGCGACGTGGTCGGGACATTCTCCGCAGTGAACCGCGTGACCCGCCGCCTGCAAGGCGCCGAGGCCCTGCTGCCGGGCGCGACTTGTTCGCTCGGACTGGACGAGAAGAAAGAAGGAACGCTCGTTGAACCGCTCATCACGGCGGAAGAGCCGTTCTGGGGGGAGAAGGACCATGTGACAGACGAAAACAAAGGCGTGGCCTTCGACGCGGGAGCCGACACGGCCGCCCCGCTGGTTGTGGCGGCCATGGCCGAACGCGGCGGCGTGGCCGACGAGAAAGTCGATGTGGGCTCCGCGCGGCTTGTTGTGGTGGGCAACAGCGAATTTGTGTCCGACGGAATCGTGACCGAACCGAACCTCGATTTTGGTCTCAACGCCCTCAATTGGATGCTCGACCGCGGTCACCTCGCGGGCATCGCCCCGAAAACGGTGCGCGCTTTCAGTTTGAATCTCACCGATTTGGAGACCGGACGCATCGCGCTCTACACGCTGGTCTTGATTCCGGCGGCAGCCGCCCTGGCCGGAATCGTCGTGTGGTGGCGCCGGAGGCGCTGAACGATGAACCCCCGCGCGACCATCGCCCTGCTCCTCGTCACCTTGCTCGCGGTCGGCGGCCTTTATTACCTCCGCAAGATGACACCGGCCACGCGCGAGGCTGAAGAACTGCGGCGCTACGCAACAGTTTTCGAACCGGACGAAATCGCGGAAATCGACATCATTCGCGGCACGGAAACGGTCAGCCTCCGCCGCGAAGCCGCTGGTTGGTTGATCGTGGCCCCGGTGGAAGACCGCGCCGCGCCCGAAGAGGTCGATCGCCTGCTCACAGCGCTTCGTTTCCTCACGGTGCGCGATCGCCGGGTCCGGCCCGAGCCGCCGGCCGTGGCGGAGGCAGGGCTGGCCGCGCCGCGCTTGCGCCTCGACCTGCGGGGCGCGCAACCACTCCGCATCGAGTTCGGCGCGAACACTGCCCTGCCGGACGAAGTATTCGCCCGGGTCGGCGGAAAACCCGAGATTCTGCGGGTGCCCGCTACGGTCGTGGAACTGGCCACCGGACCCGCCGCAAAATTCCGCGATCCACGCCTCACCCAATTGACGCCAGACGATGTCGAGAAATTCACGGTGCGCCGTGCCGAAGGGGAAATGACGGTCCGGCGCGTGCGGGGACGCTGGTTCATCGAGAAGCCGGTGAACGCTCCGGCCGACCCGCAGGCCGTGCGCTCTTTTCTTGACGCGCTGCTCGGTTTACCGGTGGTGAGATTCGAGGCACCGGCACCCGAGGCTGCTCTGCTCCCCGGGCAGACTGCCTCCATCAGCCTGACCCCCTTGGGCGGCGGTGAATCGCTCAATTTGGAGGTAATCCGCGGGGCAGACCCGGCGGCTGAAACGCTGACTGCACGATTTCCCCCGCGCGGAGGATCGGTTGAGGTCGGCGGGGCGGCGCACCTACTTTTCGAGGTTTCGCCCGAGGCGCTGCGCGACCGGTCCCTGGGATACGTCGAGCCCGACGCGGTCGACCGGATTGCAATGGAAAGTGGTGGCCATGTGCTCGAACTCCGGCGTCAGGGGGAGGTTTGGATCGATCCCGAACGCGGCATCATGGTGACCGACGAGGAAATCGTCCAACTGATCGAACTCTTCAACCGCACACGCGCCCTCTCTTTCCAGCCGGGACTGACGGCCCAAGACGCCGGCCTCGAGCCACCTGCACAGCGCCTGCTTTTTTCGGCCTGGCTGTCGGAAAATTCCGCGGAGGAGGCGGCCGGAGGCCACCCCATTGCCGGGGTCGAACTTGGCGCAGTTGGCGCGGAAACCTGTCCTGCCCGGGCCACCGGGACGGAGGAGATCCTGATGCTACCGCCGGACTTGGCCCGGGCAATCCGGCAAATCGCAGAACGTTCCGCGGCAACCGACACGGCCCCCTAACAAAACCTAAAGTAACCTCTGGCGACCGGGGCTGCAATTTCCTTGCCGCGGGGGGCGTAGGAGGTTTATCTCTGTTCTTCAGTAAAGGGTTAGCAATCACCAGTCTCGGCCCCGGCCGACCCCACTCCATATGTTTAGAAAGTTTTTCGGCCTCTTCTCGAGTGATATCGGGATCGATCTCGGAACGGCCAACACCTTGGTCTATGTACGCGATCAGGGCATCGTGCTGCGCGAACCCTCCGTGGTCGCCGTGCAGGCCGGCACGAACAAAGTCCTCGCCGTCGGCAATGAGGCCAAACGCATGCTCGGCCGCACGCCAGGCAACATCGTCGCCATCCGTCCGCTCAAAGACGGTGTCATCGCCGACTTCGAAATTACCGAGGCCATGCTGGCCCATTTGATCAGCAAAGCGCACGGCGGCCGCCGCATGGTGCGCCCCCGCGTGGTCATCGCCGTCCCGTCCGGGATCACGGAAGTGGAAAAGCGCGCGGTCAAAGATTCCGCCACGCACGCCGGTGCCCGCGAAGTTTATCTCATTGAAGAACCGATGGCCGCAGCCATCGGTGTCGGGCTCCCGATTCAGGAGGCTGCCGGCAACATGATCATCGACATCGGCGGCGGAACAACCGAAGTCGCTCTTATTTCCCTCGCGGGTATCGTTTTCAGCCGCAGCGTGCGCGTGGCCGGCGACGAACTCGACGAGGCCATCGTCCAATACCTCAAACGCAACTTCAACCTGGCCATCGGCGAGCGCACCGCCGAGGACATCAAAATCAAGCTGGGCTCCGCCATCAAGCTACCGAAGGAAACCTCGATGGAAGTCAAAGGCCGCGACCTGGTGGCCGGGCTGCCCAAGACGGTCACCCTCACCTCGCAAGAGGTGCGCGAGGCACTTGCCGAGCCGCTCAACAGCATTGTCGATGCCGTCCGCACCACCCTCGAACGCTGCCCGCCCGAACTCTCCTCCGACCTGGTAGACCGCGGCATGGTGCTGGCTGGCGGGGGTGCGCTCCTGCGTGGCCTGGATCAACTGCTGCGCGACGAGACGGGTTTGCCTGTACACATCGCCGACGATCCATTGAGCGCCGTGGCCGAGGGAACCGGTCGTGTGCTGAGCGAGATCGAGGTGCTGCGCAGCATAGCGCAGAACAACGTCCGCAGCAGCCAGCACCACGTCAATTGATCCTGCTTCCAACCGGCACGGCCGGAAAGATGGTCCCGCAACCATGAACAAGCTGCACTTCATCCTGCTCGGCGTGGCGGTCCTTACTGCAGTAGTTTTCCTCAGTTTTTCATCCGAGCGCATGCGTTCATGGCAAAGCGGCTACCTGCGTGTCTCCGGCCCCGCCTTGCAGGCCGGATCGGCCATCAGCGGCCGGGTGGCAAAATTGCAGAAAGGCCTCAAAACGCTCGACCAACTCGAAGAAGAGAATGCCGCGTTGTCCGCGCAAAACAGCGAACTGCGCGCCTCGAGCCAGCTGTCCGGTGACCTTGAAAGTGAAAACAAACGTCTGCGTGCGGCCCTTGATTACCGCGAGCGCTCCGCCTTCAAGCTCCTGCCCGCGCAAATCATCGGACGTGACGCTTCGAGTTGGTGGAACACGGTCAAAATCAACCGCGGGTTCGCGCAGAAAGTCGATGCCGCGCAACCAGTCCTCACGGCTGAGGGACTGGTCGGTCGCACCACAACGGTGTCCAAAGATATTTCCATCGTCCTGCTCCTCACCGACGAGAACTGCCAAGTGGCCGCCCGCGTCGAAGGCACCAACGAACAGGGTATTCTCAGCGGCCAACGCGTGGCGGGAAATTCCTCACCCGAACTGGTCCTCAACTTTCTCAACCGCGACGCCAACCTCCAACCCGGCATGAAAGTGTTCACAGCCGGAGTGAGCGGCGCGGTCTTTCCCGCGGGCATACCGCTCGGGGTAATCAAGGAATTCCGCGCGCGCGAACTTGATGGCCAGGCCATAGTGGAACCGTTCGCGGACTTCTCCAGACTGGAAGACGTCTTCGTCGTCCTGGGAAGCCAATGATCCGTTCCGTCGCCCTTTTTGCCGCTATTTATCTCGCGCTGGTCGCCCAGGAGTTCATTCCTCCTGTGCCGTTCCTCGGCGGGGCGCATCTTCTCCTCGTGCCCGTTCTGTTCTGCTACGGCGCGCTCTGGCTTCCTTTCCCCGCCATGCTCGGCTTGTCGCTGTTCACAGGACTGCTCAGCGATTTGGCTTTCCTCCACGTGGTGGGCGACCGCGTTGAAATCGGCCTCGGGTGGTCTATGTTGTTCTATGTTTTTCTCGGCACCGCCTTGCGTCCGCTGCAACCCCTCTTCCTGCAAGGTCGGTGGGAAGTCCATTGTCTCGCCAGCGGGGCAGCCACGCTCTCTCTTCTCCTCCTGCAATACATCATGGTCTGCCTCCGACGCGGGTCATTCCTCTTTGATTGGAATGTTTGCTGGCACATTGCCGGGCCCGCCGTGCTCGCACTCTTGCTCGCCCCGCTGGTTTACTTCTTTTTCAAGCTTCTTCCCGCCGGAATACCCCTTCGGGGCCGCGGCGGCCAACACCTGACACGATGAACCGACGCTCCGATGAATTCCGCATTGCGGTCCTCGCCTCGCTGGTACTGGCCGCCATGCTGCTGCTGGCCGGAAAACTTTGGTATGTGCAGGTGGCTCGCGGCGAGGAGTATACTTCGCGCCTCCGGAACAGTTCGCAGGTCAGCGTGCGCCTGCCCGCCGTGCGCGGCGAGATCATCGACCGCAACGGTATCCCGCTGGCGCGCAATCGTGCCAGTCTGGCGGTGGAATTCTATCTGCCAGAAATGGTGCGCGATTACCGCGCGCGCCACGGAAATGTTCCAATGCGCAACTACCGTACAACGGTACGAGGCATGATGACGGAGAAATCCGAGCCCGACATCGTCAAGATCATCAATGAGGCGGTCATGCCGCGCCTCACCCAGCTCGGGTTGGCCCGCGACTACAACGCCAATCAATTGCGGCTCCATTTCCGCAACGACACCGAGGTGCCTTACACCTACATCGAGGAAATGGATTTCGATACCATGGCACGTTTTGCCGAGCACGATGTGGGCCTCACCGGGGTCAATATCACGACCCGGCCGGTGCGCCGCTATGTTTACGGAGCCCTCGGCTCGCATTTGCTCGGCTACGTCGGCACGCCGTCCGAGATCGACAAGGAAGAAGCTGGCCGGTTCAACTTTTACCAACCCGACACCGAAGGCAAAGCGCAGATCGAACTCGCGCTCGACGCCGATCTCAAAGGCACAGCCGGTGCCCGTATCATGCAACGCAATGCCAAGGGGCAGATCGACGGTGAAATCGAACGGCGCGCGCCCCTGCCGGGCAACAACGTGCAGCTGACCATTGACGCGCGCATCCAGTACATCACGGAAAAAGCCCTGCGGGCAGTCGGGCGCGCGGCAGCCGTGGTCATCGATCCGCGCAATGGCGACATCCTTGCCATGGCCAGCGTACCTTCGTACGATCCAAACAGTTTCATTCCGGTCATCTCCTCCGCCGGATGGGCCGAATTGACGGGCGACGCGACCGATCCGTTGATCAATCGCGCTCTCAGCGCCTACGCGCCGGGGTCGACCTACAAGATTCCCGTTGCCCTCGCCGGCCTGCGGGCCGGTCTCGACGAGCGCCGTCTCAACTGCAGCGGTGGGGTGCGCTACGGAGACAAAGTAATGGCCTGCTGGATCGCCTCGAAAAACGGGGCCCACGGCACCCTCGACCTTCAGTCCGCCATCCGTGTGTCTTGTAATGCTTTCTTTTACCAATACGGCAATGCCGCGGGCATCGATGAAATCGTTGCCGCCGGCCACATGCTCGGGCTTGGCGAAAAATCCGGCCTGCCCCTCTCCGCCGAGGCACCCGGCATTTTACCCGGGCCCGACTGGATGCGGGTCAACCGCCCGCGCGAACGGTGGTCGAGCGGGCAGACGGCCAACGTTTCCATCGGTCAGGGCTACGTGCTCGCCTCGCCGCTGCAGATGGCCATGCTCACCGCGACCGTGGCCAACGGTGGCACCAGCTATTTCCCGCGCCTGGTCGACAAAATCCTCGCGCCCGACGGCTCGGTGGTACGCCAGGAGCCGGTCAAAGTCCGCGCCAATCTTCTAGAGCAAGGTCTCACCACAGAGCAAATCGAGAAAGTGCGGCGCGGGATGTGGGATGTGGTCAACCGCGGCGGAGGCACCGCTCCGGGGGCGCGCCTCGCCGGATACGAAGTGGCCGGCAAAACGGGCACGGCGCAATTCTGGCGTGGTGGCATCAAGGACAACCACACCTGGTTCCTCGCCTTCGCCCCCTACGACGAGCCGCGTTACGCCGTCAGCGTCATCGTGCAGGGCGCGCAGTCCGGCGGCGGAGTGGCCGCACCCATCGCGGCAAAAATTCTTTCCGACGTGTTCAAAATGGAGGAGGGCGCACCGGTGGAGGTCGCTTCACTCGATCCGGCCAAAGGCAGTTTCCAATTCGTCTCCAGCGTCGACTTCGGCCGCGCCATCCCCGCCGCGCTGGCCGACGCCCCACCCGAGGAATTCGCCACGTCAGAAGGCGTGGTCGATGCCGTCCCTCCCACCGTTCGGCCGGCCGCCGACGACGAGGGAACCGTAGAAGGCAAGAAACCCAATATTTTCCAACGAATTTTCGGCGGCAACAAGAAGAAGGAGAAGACACCTTCGTCGCAACGCCCCTGATCAACCCACCCCACTCCATTATGATTGAAAAAGTAAAAAAACTCCTCGGTTTGCCGACCAAATCCAGCGGCGGCTCCCGCCTCATCGTCAACGCAGAAAAACTGGAAAAGCGCGTTGCCGTGCTGGAGGACGGCAAGCTCGAAGAATACAATGTCGAACGCGTCAGCGATCGCAACATCGTCGGTTCCATTTACAAGGGCCGCGTCAAAAACATAGAGCAAGGCCTCAAGGCCATGTTTGTCGACATCGGCTTCGAGAAGAATGCCTTCCTGCATTTCTGGGACGCTATTCCCGCCGCCTTGGACAGCGGAATCGAGGAAGTGCGCCGTAATACAAATAAAAAACTGCCGAAAAAAATCACGGCCAAGGACATCCCGACAATCTACCCGCCCGGCTCGGACATCATGGTCCAGGTCAGCAAAGGACCGATCGGGACCAAGGGCCCGCGTATCACGACAAACATCAGCATGCCCGGTCGCTATCTCGTCCTTATGCCCTACAGCCCGCAGTGCGGCATATCACGCAAGATTGATGATCCGAAGGAACGGGAGCGCCTACGCAAGGTCCTCAACGAACTGGAAATCCCCGACGGCATGGGCGTCATCATCCGCACCGTCGGCGCTGGCCAGCGCTCGCGCTTTTTTGTCCGCGATCTCCATCTGCTGCTCGAGCAGTGGAACGACATTGAGAAAAACATGGAGGCACAGCGCGCGCCCTACCAACTTTTCGAGGAACCCGATCTCATCGAGCGCACGGTGCGCGATTTTCTTACCGAGGAGGTAGATGCGGTGGTTTGCGACGATCTTCCCTCCGTCGAGCGGATGCAGGAACTGGTCGCGCAGGTTTCCCCGCGCTCGAAGAAACGCATCCAATTCTACCAGGAAGAGCAGCATATCTTCGAAAAATACGGCGTCGACAAACAGGTCGAGAAGGCTTTCCACCGCCAGGTCTGGCTGCCTTGCGGCGGATACATCGTGATCGACGAGACCGAAGCTCTCATCTCGGTCGATGTCAATACCGGCCGGAACAAAGGCGGCAAAGACGTGGAGCGCACCATCCTTCAGACCAATCTGGAGGCGGCGGACGAAATCGCCCGGCAAATGCGGTTGCGCAACATTGGCGGTCTCATTGTCGCCGATTTCATCGACATGAAATCGCGCAAAGACCAGCAGGCGGTCTACCAACTCATGCGGCAGCGCCTCAAACGTGACAAGGCCCGGACCCACGTCCTGCCCATCTCCCAACTTGGGCTGATGGAAATGACCCGACAACGCGCCGCCGAAAGCATGCGTATGTCCCAGTTCGACCCGTGTCCATATTGCGAGGGACGCGGCCTGATCAAAAACACCATGACCATGTCCGTCGAGTTGCAGCGCGCCCTCCATGGTGTGATGCGCAGGAACATCGAGACCATCCACGAGATCAAAGTCATCGTCAATCCCGACCTCCTCAACCGCCTCCGCACAGAGGATGAAGAGCTGCTTATCGACATCGAACGCCGCTACGGCGGCCGGCTTTCCTTTAAACCCGACCCCGCGCTGCACCGCGAAAAGTTTGTCCTGACCGATGCCACGACCGGTGCGGAGCTGAAATCTTGAGCACGTCCCCGCACCCGTGACCGATCGAACTGGTTTCGGGTGGCCGTGATGAGAAAAGGTAAGTTCGCCCTCTTGCTGCACGCGCATCTGCCATATGTGCGACACCCGGAGCACGCGGACTTTCTCGAGGAGGACTGGTTTTACGAGGCGATCGTCGAGACCTACGTTCCGCTGCTCCGTGTCTTCGAGCGGTTGGCGGCCGAACGGGCACCGGTGCGGGTCACCATGTCGATCACCCCGACCCTGGGGTCGATGATGGAGGACCCACTGCTCCGGGAGCGGGCAGCGCGCCATCTCGACCGTTCGGTCGCGCTGGCCGAGAGCGAGGTGTCGCGGACGGACGGCGATACGGCGGCTCGGGGATTGGCGGAATTTTACCTGGAGCGCTTCCGGAAGACGCGGGACGATTTTTCTGCGCGGGGCGGCCGTCTCATCCCGGCCTTTCGCGCCCTGCAGGACGCGGGGCTCCTCGAAATTATCACCTGCGCGGCCACGCACGGATTTTTACCGCTCATGGCCGAGCACCCGGAGGCAGTTCGCGCCCAGATTCTGACCGCGTGCGATTATCACCGTGAACTTTTCGGGCGCAAACCGTCCGGCATCTGGTTGCCGGAATGCGGTTATTTTCCGGGGCTGGGGAACTATCTGGTCGAGGCAGACCTGAAATGGTTCGTGCTCGATGCACACGGGCTGATGTTCGGAAAGCCTCAGCCGCGTTTCGCGATTTATGCGCCGTGCTACACGCCGGAGGGACCGGCTGTTTTCGCGCGCGACCGGGACTCAAGCCGGCAGGTCTGGAGTCAGGAGGAAGGATACCCCGGGGACCCGGCTTACCGGGATTTCTACCGGGACATCGGCTACGACCTGCCGTTGGATTACCTGCGGCCATTTCTCGGAGGGGATGCGCAGCGCAAATTCACCGGACTCAAGTACCATCGCATCACCGGCCGCACGGGGGACAAGGAGCTGTATCAACGCCCGTGGGCCGAGGCGGCGGTCGAGGCACAGGCTTCGGATTTTTTGGCCAGGCGCCTCCGGCAATTCGAACCCTTGTGCGCGGAAATGCCGGTCGAACCGGTCATCATCAGTCCTTTCGATGCCGAATTGTTCGGTCACTGGTGGTTCGAGGGACCGGAATTTCTCGACCTTTTCCTGCGCAAGGCGGCTTATGATCAGGATGTCTTCGAGCTGGCCACACCGACGGATTACCTGACCGGCCATGAGATCCTCCAGGTTGTCGAGCCGTGCGCATCGAGTTGGGGAAACAAGGGTTATTGGGAGGTGTGGCTCGACCGGTCCAATGCGTGGATCTATCCCCATTTGCATGCCGCGGCCCGCCGCATGACCGAGATGGCCCGCCGTTATGAGAAGACCAAGAGCAAAGAGACAGAAGAGACTCTCCGGCAGATGGGGCGCGAGCTCTTACTCGCCCAGTCAAGCGACTGGGCTTTCCTCATGCGCACGGGGACGGCCAAAGACTACGCGGCAAAACGGACGAAGGACCACCTGCTGCGTTTCAATCGTCTCTACGACATCTTGCGGAACGGGCGGACGGACAAGGATTTTCTGGCCGCGTGTCGAGAACGTGACAACATCTTTCCCGACCTCGAATGGCGCTATTACCTCTAGCTGTCGCCGTCATGGTGTGCGCGACTGTTGCCCTGGCGAACCCGCCGGGGGAAACGGTCCCGCACGACACGTCGATTCGATTTGTCCCGGCCGCCGCCAGCGGGATGGTGAGCCTCGGCATTTATGACCGTCAGGGGGCCTTGGTGCGCGTGCTCTGCGACGAGTGGCCTTTCAGCCGTTTCCGCATCGGCCTCAACGGGCTGTCGACCAGTTGGGATGGAAATGACCATGCCGGACAGTCCGTGGCAGCAGGGACATATACGGCGCGCGGCTTCGTTGTCGGCGACATCGCAGTCAGCGGCGAGGCCTTCCATTTCAACGATTGGATCGAGGCTGCCGATTCTCCACGCATCGTTTCGGTGGCGGCGACGCAACTCGTTTCCGGCGGCGACATCCTGCTCTTGGCAGGGTTGGCGGGTGAAAGGGGGGCGCTTGTCCGCTATTCACCGGAGACCAAAGCGCGCTGGAAAACAATGATCACCGAACCGCAGACAGTGCCGGCACACACCGCACAGCTGGCCACCGGCAACCACATCGCCTTCGCCCTGCTCGATGGAAAATTGCGGGGTGTGGGATTGGAAGATGGTGCGGAAGTCCCGTTGCCCTTGAAAACAGATGAAATCGTGGCTGTGGCCGCGCGGGGGGATCGTCTCGCCCTGCTCGAGGCGGAAGCGGTGCGGTTCTACGTTCTTCCCTCCTTCGCTTCACAAGGTGAAGCGACCAACCTTCCCTCACCACTCACCTCACTGGCCCTGCTCGACCAAGGTGCTGTGGCGGCGGGTGCGGATGGCTCGGTTTGGCGCTGGCAAGCGGGCTGGTCGAAGCTCGAGATGCCGGCGGAGGCCAAAGTGCGGACCGTCTCGTCCGGGCGGGACAATACCTTCTGGGTCCTCGAGGAACGGGCCGATGGTTCGACCTGCGTGGCACAATACGGACCGGAAGAAGGACGACTGGCCGAATGGAGTCCACCGGCAGGCGGAGGAAACATCACCTCGCTCGCCGCAACGCCGGAGGAGGATTATTTCTTGGCCACGCTGGCTGTTCCGGACGGTCAACGCACCGTGGCCATCCGGCGCCGAGGCGATGGCGATGGTTGGGAATATGTCTTCGACAAAAAGATCACGGATAGTTCGGGCTTCGGATGGCGTGACGGGGCTTTGGCCGCTTCGGATGGCGAGATCCCGGCCGAGGTCACGGTGCGTCTGGTCGAAAACCCGCTCGACCCGGGTGCCTCACGTCAGTTGGTCCTGTGCGCCACGCCCCACGAAACCGGACCAGTACTGGAGACGACGGACGGTTTGCCGCTCTTGCGCGTGTCGACTGGAACCGGGGACAACCGCGTGATGATGGTGCCCGGAGCGAATGAGAACACGGCACGCTTTTTTCAAGGCGACGGATCGTGTGTGGAGGAATACGCGCTCTCAAACCTTGGGGACATCACGTCGTTCGACGCGGGGACGATCAAGACGGCGGGCGGTGCAGAATAGTCTGGTCTGGCCGACAAGGATCCGGAGTAAGCTTCGTGCCTGTTGTAGCGGCGGTTAGAGATCGCCGCTACAAATTCTGTCTGCATCCAAAGCGGCGTCATGCCGCCGTACTCCATAGCGCATTCACCTCGCGCCACCCCTTTTTGACGTGCCGTGGCACAGGTGCGTCCGGATTAGCCTCGCCGCACAGCCGACACGAGGTCGCGCATTTTGGCGGTATCTTTGATTCCCGGCGCCGATTCCACACCGCTGGCTGTATCGAGGGCGGCGGGTTGCACCTGCCACACGGCATCGGCAATATTCTCCGGATTCAATCCACCCGAGAGGACAACCGGGCATTGCGCTTGTTGCGCCACACGGGCGGCCAAGGACCAATCGATCACCCGGCCGGTGCCCCCGAATTCCCCGGGGGCGTGCGCATCAAGGAGGAGGCACGGCGCGGGATCGGCCAAGGCGGCAACCGCGGAGTCTTGATCGGAGATCGGGCGGGCCTTGATATAAAAATCCCCTCCCCAACGCGCACAGATTTCCGGCGCTTCGCCGCCGTGGAATTGGAAGGCATGGAAGAGTCCGCTGGTCTGCAGTTCGTACAGGAGCGTTTCATCCGCGTTAACCACCACGGCGACGCGGCCGACTTCTTCCGGCAAGCGCGCGATCCATCCGGCCACGTCCGCCAGCGGAACGTGACGTTTTGATTTGGGATAAAAATTGAAGCCGAGCGCATCAATCCCGGCCGTGATGGCCGCCAAGGCATCTTCCTCGCGGGTGATGCCGCAGACTTTGAGGCCGGGTCGTCCACCCTCCAACCACCGCCGCAAGCCCGCGGGCACCATGATCAGTCGAGGGTGCGACCCCGCGCCTGTTTGATCACCGTGTGATGGGTGAGCGGATAGATGCGTCCGTCGCTACCGCGGAAAAAAGCACTGAGTATCCAGCTGATTATGCTGATGACGAGACCGCCCCAGAAGGCAGCCCAAAAGCCCGACACGGTGAACGAGCTGCCCGGCAAAATTCCGGCGACGAACCAGAGGAGGAGGGCATTGAGCACGAGGATAAAGAGGCCCATGGTGACGAGGATAAGCGGCAGGCAGAGGATGAGCAGCAGGGGGCGCACCAGGGCATTGATCATGCCCAAGAGGAGCGAGGCGAAGGCCAGACCAGTGAAGCTGGTGTAATCGATCCCGGGCACAATCCAAGCCGCGACAAAGACCGACACCGCGGTGACGAACCACCGGATGAAAAATTCGGCCAAGGAAATACCCACATCCCCAGCCTAAACCCGCGAACGCAGGGTGAAAGCCGAAAAAACTTGGCCCCCGGCAGGCCTCCCAAGTTAACTAACCCCTCAACACACATCTGGAATATGCCCAAAAAAGTCAAAAAGTCCGCCGCCAAGCCGGCCAAAAAGGCGGTCAAAAAAACCACGGCGCGCAAACCGGTCGCCGCCCGCAGCCGCGCCTCCATCGCCGCCCCGACCCGGGTCATGACCCGCCGGGTGGGAGGAAAATCGGAAGTGGTCGGCCTTGTCGGTTCGGTCACCATGAAAGACATCTCTCTCAAGGCCTACTATCTCGCCGAGCGCCGGAAAAATCTCGGTTTGCCGGGCGATCCGGAGTCCGACTGGCTGCAAGCCGAGCGCGAGTTGCGCGGTTAAGAGGACACCGAATCCCGGGCCACTGCGCGGGACGTAAATCTTTATGATGCTGAACGTCCCAAGCACGCCAAGAAGCGATCCCGCCGCTGTTTGGTTGCGACGCTCCTCGCCGTCGGCGGAAAGCGTGCGTGCCTTCCTGCAGTCCGGTTCGCTCTTTGCCTGGTCCGAGGACCGTTGGATTATCGCATGGGGCGAACCGGTGAAGTCCGCGCAGCCGCACCCGGACCATTTGTCCTTCTACCGGCCGGACTTCATGCTGCGCGACCTGCAGCCTTGGCGTATCTACCCGCACGCCGCCGCCGTTTCGCCCGACGGGCTGGCGCAGCAATTGCAAGGTGAGACGTCCGTGCGTACGTGGCGCGAATTCGATGTCACCGCCTTCGCCGCGACTTTCCATGCCGTGCAGGCGGCCCTGCGGCGCGGCGAATTATCGAAAGCGGTGCCCGCCGTTTTTGAACAGAGCGCCGGCCCGCTGCAGGAAGCCGAGCTCGAGCGGGCCCTGCGTGCGCTGGCAAACCTCCCGGCCGGATTGATGCCCTACGGATACTGGGATGCGAACGGCGGTTGCTTGGGAGCCTCGCCGGAATTGCTCTTCGCCAGCGACGGCGTGGAAATCCATACCATGGCCGTGGCCGGCACGGCGCGGGCCGGACGTGCCCCGGACGAGATGATGGACGACCCCAAAGAGCGGAACGAACACGCGCTCGTGCTGGAGGATTTGACCGCGCAGATCGCGCCACTCGGCAGCGTGACCCGCGGGGCGACCAGATTATGGCGCATCGGGATTCTTTCCCACCTGCGCACCGACCTGAGGGTCGCGCCCGCGCAAACTCCGGCCTTTGCGGACTTGGTGCGCCTGCTTCATCCCACGCCGGCCGTGGGCATCGCTCCCCGCGGAGACTGGCGTCAGTGGACGGAGCGATTGGACGGGACGGAGCGCGGGGCTTTCGCCGCGCCTTTTGGCTTGTCCCTGCCCGACGGCACCGCCCGCTGCCTCGTAGCGATCCGCGGTGTGCAGTGGGACCGTGAATCGGCGCGCTGCGGGGCCGGATGCGGTCTGGTCGCGGGCAGTGACCTCACGCGCGAGACGGCCGAGCTGCGACTCAAACTCGCCGCCACCCGCGGCAACCTCGGACTTTGAACGCGGCGCAAACGAACCGCGCGCTCTCCGCGGAAATTCTTCTCGCGCTGCACGCGGCGGGCGTGCGCACGATTTGCCTGTGTCCGGGCGGGCGCAATGCCCCCCTCGTGCTGGCCTGCGATGCGGCGCGCGCATCCTTCGAAGTGGTTTCATTTTTCGAAGAACGCAGCGCGGCTTTTTTCGCGCTCGGGCGGGAAGCGCGCGACGGGCGGCCGGTCGCGGTCATCACCACTTCGGGCACGGCAGCCGCCGAGTTGCTGCCGGCCATGCTCGAAGCGGCGCACGGCGGACGTCGTCTCATCGCCGTGACGGCAGACCGTCCCCGCCGGTTGCGCGGCACGGGCGCGCCGCAGACGATCAACCAGTTGCCGCTCTTTGCCGCCGCCGCCGTGCCGGTGGTCGACATTGACACGCCGGGGGAACTCGAAGGTTTGCCCCCACGACACGGACCCTTTCATCTCAACGTGTGCTTCGAAGATCCGCTGGTGGAGGGCGCGGTCGAAAGCATCGCCTTGGGGAGTCCGGAGGAACCGCCGCGCGAAAGACCATGGATGGACACGCAGGGTGCCCGGCGGGCTTGCCAAGACTTTTTCCGGAAAGTGCGTCATCCGCTCGTGCTTGTCTCGTCGCTCGATCCGCAAGACGCGCACGCGCTGGCACCATGGCTGGCCTCGCTGGATAGCCCGCTCTACCTCGAGTCGATTTCCCAATTGCGCGATCATCGCAACCTGCAAGAATTCAGCCTTCACTCCGGCGAACGCCTATTGCTTACGCCGGAATGCCGCGCGGCCTGCGATGGTGTGATCCGCATCGGCGGGGTACCCACCCCGCGCTTCTGGCGCGAATGCGAACACTGGAACGTGTTGCACGTCTCGACGGTGAACTTTCCCGGTCTGGCCACCGCATCACCGGTGGTGCCACTGGCGGCTTTCCGCGAAATCTGCGCGGATTTTGCACCGAAGGCCGGACGAACGGGTCCGCTTTTCTCCCGCGACCGCGCGGCGGCGGAGCAACTGGAAAAAATGCTACGTGCGGAACCGCGCAGCGAAGCCGGATTGGTCCGTATGCTGGCCACCCGTCTGGCCGATGATGCGCGGGTCTTCCTCGGGAACAGCCTGCCGATCCGCGAATGGGATCTGGCCGCACCGCGTACAGAAAACCATCGCACGATCCACGCCAACCGCGGCGTCAATGGGATCGATGGTTTGGTCTCAACCGCCCTCGGGTTGGCCGGAGCGGATCGGCCGACCGCGGCACTGCTCGGCGATTTGTCGGCGCTTTACGACCTGGCCGGACTGTGGCCGTCCGCGCAACTCGGTAAAGCCGAGATCACTCTGGCCGTGATCAATAACGCTGGCGGACAAATTTTCGACCGTATGTTCAAGCACGCGGCGTTTCTCAATACGCACCAACTGCGTCTGCGCGGCTGGGCGGAAATGTTCGGCTGGCACTACGGGGTCGTGGCAGACCCGGACGACACGTTTCCGGCCGGATCACCGCGCCTCGTGGAGGTGTTGCCCGACGCGGAAGCGACACGCCGGTGGGCCGACGCTTACGCGGACCTCTGGCGCTGATACTGCGGGAGGATGCGCATAGCACTGGATGCGAAAGCCATGTGGGGTTAAATTATGCCTTCATGGCCAAGCGCATCATCTGGATCTCGGCTGCCACGATTTTCCTCTTGGCTGCGGCGGCCGCCGTTTTGCTTCTGGCCGATAAGGATCCCTTCTACCGCCTGACCGCATGGGCCGGTTTCGGACGTCACAGTGCCTATGACGACAAAATTGCCGCGGCCGCGGCGCGAAATGGCGTGGACCCTCTCTTGGTCAAGGCGGTCATCTGGCAAGAAAGCCGTTTCCACCCCGACAAGCTCGGCGGTCACGGCGAACGCGGATTGATGCAGGTGACCGA
>Ga0247831_1003472_pt1 | contig 22875 bp, 22 predicted proteins | sample LaCruzMarch2015__9_FD_192406 | JGI IMG/M metagenome (GOLD analysis project Ga0247831, IMG submission 192406) | Freshwater microbial communities from meromictic Lake La Cruz, Castile-La Mancha, Spain - LaCruzMarch2015_1m | ecosystem: Environmental > Aquatic > Freshwater > Lake | place: Spain...
GGCGACGCGCGTGTGCAGTTGGAATTTCACGCCTGCCTCCACGCACATCTCCTCCAGCAGCAGCTTCATGCCTTCCGGCTCGTAGCAGATGCTCTTCTCGCTGGTGCCACGGCGGATGCCACTCTCCTCCAGCCGCACTTTCAATTCCTTGGCAAAGCCCGGCTGATCGAAGTCCAAAAGGTAGCCAAGCAAGCCCGCCGTCCACACACCGCCCAGGCAACCGCGCCATTCAAACAAACGCACCCGCGCCCCGGCCCGGGCTGCTGTGATCGCGGCGGAGACACCCGCAGGACCGGCACCGCACACGATCACGTCCACATCATTCACCATTAGCAGCTCGCGCTCGGGCTCGGTGAAGGTGCCGTCTTTTTTCGCGGCGGCCTTCTCGGTGGCCAAGACCAGCGCCGGGGCGCTAGCGGCTCCGGTAAGGGCGGTGGTGAGGAAGTGGCGGCGGGAATGAGTGCTCATGGTGCGAGAAGGGAATCGGTGGTGTGGTCGACGGTGTTGCAAAGAAGTGTGTCACGCCGTGCGCCCCAGAATGGCAAATACTACGGCGGTGAGCAGCAGTAGCGCGCCCACCACACGCAGCGCGTAGCCATTGCCGCTCTGATGGCGCTCATGATTGCCAATCAGAGGGCCGAGCCATGCGACGATGAAGAGGCTCCACAGGCCGCGTGTGGCATACACCACATTCACACCCACAGGATCGTCGAAAAAGCCCAGCGCGCTGCCCATGAACAGGCTCTGCACGCCCACCAATGAGCTGCCGAGCACCGCCCAGCGCAGGGCAGGGGTCCAGACCAGCTTCGGCAGAGATCGGCTGAAGGTGCACACCGCCAGCGACAGCAGGCCGGAGGTGAGCATTTGCATCGTGAGGAAGGCTTGGCGGCCAAAGTCTGGCCCCCACTTCATGATCAGCACGTCCGTGCTGGCGAAGAGTGCGGAGCTGATCAATGCCATGCTCACCGGCCCGGCTAGCCGCTTGCCAGGCGCGCTGTGCATGTCCGTCAGGCCCATGAGCAGGATGCCCAGGGTGGTCAGCAGCGCCGCCGCCCAGAGCAGCCCGCTCATACCGCCACCGATCAAGACCACCAGACCGATGGCGGCAAAGATCACCTTGGATCCCATGAGCGGCGTGACCAGGGACACATGACCGCGCTGCATCGCGGCAAAGGTGAACCAGCAACCCGCGAAAAAGAGCGCGCCGTTCAGGGCGGGGTGGTGCCACTGCTCCCAGTGCACCGGCGTCTTCTGGAACAGGATCATCGGTAGGAAGCAGACCATGCCCGAGAAGTTGTTGATGTGGAAGCACCAGCCTGGATGCGCGCCCTCGGCCAGGGCCTTCTTCAGGAACATCGACGCGATGGCGTAGCCGACGGCAGCGATGAGCGGGAGGATCAAGTAAACGGGCATGGGCAGACGGGTGTTGTAGCGACAAATGCCGCCCGGTCATCCAAGGAATGATTTTTACAAAACGACTGGCACGCCGAAGCCACAGCCTGATAAGCTGCATGCATGAGCTTCTTTTTGATCTTCGTCACGTCCATCTTGGCTCTGGTCTTCCTGCTGGCGGTCATCGCCATTCGGTTGGGTGGCCAAGGCAAGCCCCTCCCGCCTTTGGCCCGAGGCAGTGATGACCACAAGCACCTGCTCTCGCCCGCCGCCTTTGACGTTTCTTCGCATCATGCGGCGGCCCCAGCCCAGGCACCGGACTGCCAGCAGGAGTCGCCGTCCCACGAAGGCCACCTCATCATGCCCGAAAGCAGCGTGCCAGACTGCGGAAGCCCGAGTGCCAGCTTTGATGCCGGGTCGAGCAGCTTTGACTCTGGTGGCGGCAGCTTCGACTCGGGCTCCAGCGGCGGCGGCTCTAGCGGTTGCGATTAGCACTGTGCGCCCGCTGCAATTCCGAATCCAGGCAGCGGATGCGCGATTCCAGGGTGCTGTGGCAGCTCGTCAGTCGGCTCACCTCGCACTGAAGGCGGCTGTTCTCGCTGCGAAGGCCGCTATTGTAGGACTCCAGGCTGAAGTTGTCGGATTGTAGTGAGCTGATGCGGTTCCGCTGACGAGCGATCTCGCTGTCCATCTGGCGGTTCTCGTTTTCCAGGCTGCTCGCCTTGCGATTCAGTGCATCGGCCTCGCGCTCCACCGCCGTCTTCGCCTGAGCCAGCGCGCTGATCTGCTGCTGCGCCGTGGTGCGCTCAGATTGCAGATTCTCCTGCACATTGACCAACTGAGTGCGCGTGTTGCCGAGGTTGCGCGACAGGTCCTCGCTGTAGCTGGCCCACTGACCGGCGACTTGCTGGGCACGGCTGGCAAGTTTATCGTGCTGCTCGTGCCACTCATTCAATTCACTGCGCAGGACGACGCGATCTTTCTCAGATTTTTGCAGGATCTGGACCAAGCCTTTGCGATCCTGGTCCATGCGTTGCGCGTCAGCACGCAGTTCTTGCAGATCATCGAGCACCTTGTCCGCGAAGGCCCAGGAGATTTCGACATCGCGATTGGCGGTCTCGGCAGCAGCGCTGGCTTTCTGCCACTGCCAAAAGGACCAGAGCAAGAGCAGCAGCAAGGCGAAAAGGGCGGCCGACATGCCTTCAAACCGAAGGGACTGCCGGGGTGGCAGCGGTTTCGATTCAACGAAGCGCGCTGGCTTGGAGTGCCCACGCAGACTGACCTGACGGGGTTCACCGCGCACGATGACGAGGTCGGTCTCACGAATCCTGGGAGGGGAAAGCATGGCGCATGGACGGCGCGCCGTTTGGTGCTATTCACTGGCAAACCTATTTTTTCCAACGCCATGACTGCCTCTCTCAACACCACCATTCTCGGCCAGGAGGTGCCCATGTCGCAGGTGACCAAGGCGCTGCACGACCTGTGGGCTGACGAGTCAGGGAAGACCCGCGCCTCGCTCATGAACCTCGCCATTTACAGTGAGGACCCCAGCTCGCTGGAGCGCAACACGACGCTGCTCGGCGAGTTGACGCGCGAGCACTCCTGCCGTGCCCTGCTAATCCTCAATGTGCCCGGTGAGGCCAAGGCCGAATCCCGCGCCTGGGTCACCGCGCACTGCCAGCTCTATGATGGCAAGCGCGCCGTGTGCTGCGAGCAGCTCTCCTTTGTGATCGAAGGCGGTACCGCCTCGCAGGTGAGAAACACGGTCTTCGCCCATCTCGACAGCGACTTGCCGCTGGTCGTGTGGTGGCAGGGCGAGCTGACCGACCGCTTGGACGAGCGCTTCCTCAGTGTCATCGACGGCCTGATCGTGGACAGCAGCCAGTGGTCGCAGCCCGGGCCGTCCTTGCATCGCTTATTCAATGCACGGGCGGGCCGCACCTCCCGTTTTCATCTGACGGACCTCGCCTGGATGCGCAGCCACTCCATGCGCACTTCACTCGCCAATGCCTGCCAGGATGCTGTGATGCTCGCTAGCCTGCCGCGGATGAATCGGCTCAGCATCACCCATGGTGCCGGGCACCGAATGAGTGCGATGATGTTCGCCGCCTGGGTCGGCACGCAGCTCAAGGCCATGCTGGGCGAGGGGATGGTGCTCGAGCGCAAAGACGGCGTGACTATTCAGGTCGAGGTGCACGAGGGCTCCGCTCCCTGCCCTCTGCAAGCCCTGGAGCTGTCGGGCAACGGCTCCGTCATCGCGATCAAGCGTGAGCCCTTTTCAGCCTTTGTCCATGTGACCCTGAAGCACCCCCAGCGCGAGAGCGAAACGGTGCAACCCGCCGATTGCACTAGCGACGCGGAACTGATCAGCGAGCAGCTTAGCCGTCTAGGCGGCAGCACGCGCTACTTCGAGATCAAGCCGCTGTTGTTGCAGATGCTGGAGGCGTGAGGTGCTGCGAAGTCTTTTCCCTCACCCCTTCCCCTCTCCCGCAAGCGGGCGAGGGCGAACACGCTGAGAACCCTCACAGTCCAAAGTCGTAACGATGCAGACGAATGCGAGGACTTGGTTTCGTTACCGTGTTTCCAAATGACATCGCCGTGTTCGCCCTCACCCATGAAATGGGAGAGGGAAGGTGTGAGGACAGAGCGACGAACACGCGCCAACTCTCCGTCACAGGGACGACGCGATCTTCTCCATCCACATCTTCGCCTTGGAGGCAAAGGGTATGTTTTCATCTGCGTAGAGGATACCGCGCGAGACATTGACCAGCATCGGGGCATTGCGCTTGCTGCCTTTGAGAGCGTCCAAATCACCGCCTTGTGCGCCTAGGCCTGGAACAAGCAAGGGCACGTCAGGGATGCGCTTGAGCACGTCTTTAGAGGCATTCGTCAAGCCCACCACCATGCCGACTTGCGGGCTGGCACTGGTCATGTCGGCCACGATCTCGTAGACATGTTTGCGGCCCGCTTTTTTCAGTTCGATGTCCACCGCCCCAGGGTTCGACGTCACGCCGAGCAGGTAGAGGCCCTTGTCCTTGTATTTCAAAAACGGCTCCAGTGTGTCGCGGCCCATGTAAGGGTTCAGCGTGACGGCGTCGACGTCGAATTCTTCGAAGCAGGCCTTCGCGTAGTAGGCTTGGGTCTCGCCGATGTCGCCACGCTTCACGTCGAAAATGATGGGGATGTCTTTGGGGATCTCCTTCAGCACCTGCTGCAGCATCCTCATGCCTTGCCAGCCCAGCGCCTCGAAGTAGGCCGAGTTGGGTTTGAAGGCTGCCGCGTAGGCCGCTGTTTCCTCAATCACCTGAATGATCCAGCGCTTGGTTGTTTCATCGGCGGCCTTGGCACGCACGTCGAGACCGACACAAAGATTGGAACCAGTGGCAGCGATACGGAGGGCTAGTTTTTGACGAAAAGGCATGAAATTCCTCAACTTTCGATAAAGCATAACATTGTCTATGCAACTACGCCGTTTTTGTGACTGGGTTTATTGGGGTATGTTGGAGTATTTTTGAGGGGGGTCGTGAGGTTGTTTTGCGGCAGTTGACGTCGCGGCTGCCACGGGCCAAACGTGACCATGAATCAATCCTCCAGCACGTCACCCGTCGTTGGCATCATCATGGGTTCCAGCTCTGACTGGCCAACCATGGAGCACGCCGCCAAGGTGCTGGCAGACTTCGGCGTGCCCTTTGAGAAGAAAGTGGTGAGCGCCCACCGCACCCCGGAGCTGCTCTATGATTACGCAAAGAGCGCGGAGTCACGCGGGCTGCACTGCATCATCGCAGGCGCAGGTGGTGCTGCGCATCTGCCCGGCATGGCCGCCAGCATGACAACGGTTCCTGTGCTTGGCGTCCCTGTGCAAAGCCGCGCACTCAGCGGCATGGACTCGCTGTATTCCATCGTGCAAATGCCCGGCGGTATTCCTGTCGCCACCTTCGCGATTGGAAATGCCGGCGCGATCAATGCCGGCCTCTTCGCCGTAGCCATGCTCGCCCGTCACGACGCTGCCCTTGCCGAAAAACTGACTGCCTTCCGCGAGCGCCAGAAGCAGAAGGTGCTGGAGAGCCAGGGCGAATTGGAAACCAAGCCCGTCGCTGGATGAGCGGAAGTCATAAGTCGTTAGTGCGAAGTCCTGACTTCTCCCTTCACCAACGTTTTTGCACCAAATACCAATGACTGACTTCTAGTTATTGATGACCCCTCTCCTCCCTCCTTCCACCATCGGCGTCCTTGGCGGCGGCCAGCTTGGGCGCATGTTGGCGCTGGAAGCTCGGCGTGCGGGCTATCGCGTGATCATTTTCACGGATGAAGCCAGTGGCTGCCCTGCTGGGCAGATCGCCGATGTGGAAATCAATGCGCGCTACGATGACACAGAGGCGCTGGACCGCTTCCTGGCGCAGGTCGATGTCGTCACTGCTGAGTTTGAAAACATCCCCGATGCGTGCCTGCAAGCGGTCGAGGCCGTGAAGCCGCTGCGCCCCAGTCGCAAGGCCATCTACACCACGCAGCATCGCGAGCGCGAGAAGCTTTTTCTTCGCGATCAAGGCATCGCGTGTGCCGAGTTCCGCATCATTGAAGATTTTGCGGGTTTGAAGAAGGCGGTTAGCGAACTGGGCCGCCCTTGCGTGATCAAGACCGCTGCCTTTGGCTATGACGGCAAAGGCCAAGCGAAGGTGAATGCGGAAACGGACCTCGCCGCCGCATGGAAGGCATTTGAGGGCCATCATGCCGTGGTCGAGCAGTGGGTGCCGTTTGTCTGCGAGGTGTCGGTCGTCGGTGCGCGAGATGTCGCGGGCCGCACCGCCGTGCATGGCTGCATCGAAAACTTGCACGAGCAGCACATCCTGGACCTGAGCATTGCCCCTGCGCGTGTGTCCCCCGAGATCACCGCTCAAGCCCTGGCCCTGTGGCAAGCCGTGGCCGAGGGCCTAGATTACGTCGGCACAATGGCGGTGGAAATGTTCGTCACGGCAGACGGCAAAGTCTTGGTCAACGAGATCGCGCCGCGCCCGCACAACAGTGGCCATCACACGATTGATGCCTGCCTAACAAGCCAGTTTGGACAACAACTGCGCGCCGTTTGTGGTCTGCCTTTGGGCGATGGCACGCAGCACACGCCGGTGGTCCTGGTCAATTTGCTTGGCGATGTCTGGCCTGATGAAACCGTTCATCCTGACTGGTCGCCTGTGCTCACGCATCCTCGCGCCAAGCTTCATTTGTATGGCAAGCAGCTCGCCAAGCTGCGCCGCAAGATGGGCCACTTCACCGTGCTCGCAGACACGATTGAGAAAGCCGTGCACCAGGCGCAGGCGATCAAGCGTGAGCTGATGAAGACCGCGAGAGGCTAAGGCAGACCCCACGGCGCACGCAGCGCGGCATAGTCCGCCTTCGGCAGCAGCACATAGTGCGGCGAGGCGGTCGGGTCGAGCCAGCGGATCATGGCTTCCAGATTCTCCACGGCCATCGTCGTGCAGCCTGCGCTGGGCTTCGTGGGTCCCCGGCGCACATGGAAAAAGATCGCGCTGCCGTAGCCTGGAGCAGCCGGCGCTGGATTGTGGCGAATCTCCAGCATCCACTTGTAAGCGGAGTCGCCCAACCTCATGCGCTGCTTCTCAAACCAGGGCGGAATATTGCGCGGGTCCACGCGGACGTGCTGGTTGTAATTAGGGCTATGGGAGTCGTCGATGAAGGCGTCATACGGCCCGACCTGCGTGTATGGCCAGCGCGTGCCACGCGGCGGGCTGGCTGCATAGCCAAAGAGCTTGCCGAGCTGGAACACACCCGCTGGGGCCTTCCAGTCCTTCTCCACCTTCCAGGGGATACCATTGCTGGGCGGCGGGAAAACACCGCGTCCCCAAGCTAACCCGGAACGCCCGAGCAGGACAGGCACTGGATTATTGAATAAAGGCTGCCACCCCGCGCGACCGGAGGTCCGCTGGTAGCACTGCAAAATGGCCGTGGTGGAATCCCAGCCTGCACTTTGGGCGACGATGATTTGTCGGACCGAAGTATCGAGTTGAGCTTGGGCTGAGTGGGCCCCCAGACCCAATGCCACAAGGCCTAGACCGGTTATCAACAGGGTTTTCATGAGGGTGCTTGTAGCGTTCTGTATACAGTCGACTCGGGTCTTTTTGTGTCAGCTTCGACTTTTTGTTTGCATCTGATTTCGATTTTTCGCAGCATACAGGCATCAGCCCTGTCGGAAAAATAGCGGCTTCAGGTTTTGGGGGTTTTTTTCCTGAATGTCCGTTCCGACAGGGTTGTTTTGTTTTTTTGGCTCATGTGCACCGGGGCGATCCCCTCCCTGGTGCAAGAAGCCTCGCCGCCCCCCGTATCGCCCTGTACACATGCGACGCTTCCAGCACCTTGTTCTCCTTTGCCTTGGGCTGTCCACGCTGAATGGACACGCCGCGAGCAAGCTCGATTTCAATCGCGACATCCGCCCGATCCTCTCGGACAACTGCTTCTCCTGCCACGGCATTGACGCGAAGCATCGGAAAGCCGACCTGCGTCTGGACGTGCCTGAGGGTGCCTTCACCAAAAACAAGGAAGGCGTGCAAGCCATCGTTCCCGGCAAGGCGGAGGCGAGTTCCATCATCGAGCGAATTCTTTCCACGGACGAAGACGAAGTCATGCCGCCGCCTGACTCGCACAAGAAGCTCAAGCCTGCGCAGATCGAAACCTTGAAACGCTGGATCAATGAAGGCGCTGGCTACCAGAAGCACTGGGCCTTCGAGCCGCCTGTGAAGTTGCCGGTTCCTGGTTCCCTGTTCTCGGTTCAGGCGACTCAGAAAACAAGCCAACCAGAAACCGGGAACCCTGAACCAGGAACCGCGATCGATGCCTTCCTCTCTGCCGAACTTAGCAAGCACGACCTCACGTTCTCGCCCGAGGCCAAGCCGCATGAATTCATTCGCCGCGTCACGCTCGACCTCACGGGCCTGCCGCCCACGCCACAAGAGGTCGATGACTTCATCTCTGCCTCACTAAACACTCCGCAATTAGCACTGAGCGCACTAGTCGACCGTCTGCTCCGCAGCCCGCGCTACGGCGAGCACATGGCGCGCTACTGGCTCGATGCCGCTCGCTATGGCGACACCCACGGGCTGCACTTGGACAACGAGCGCAGCATGTGGCCGTATCGCGATTGGGTGGTGAAGGCCTTCAATGACAACCTACCCTTCGATGACTTCACGGTCTGGCAGCTCGCGGGTGATCTGCTGCCGAATGCTACCCAGGAACAGCTCATGGCCTCCGGCTTCAATCGCTGCAACGTCACCACCAGCGAAGGCGGCAGCATCAATGAAGAATGGATTCATCGTTACGCCGTGGATCGCACGGACACCACCGTCAGCGTTTTCATGGGCCTCACCGCTGGCTGCGCCGTGTGCCACGATCACAAGTATGATCCGATATCGCAGAAGGAATTCTATTCGCTGTATGCCTTCTTCAACAGCACGGCCGACCCGGCGATGGATGGCAACATCCTGCTCACACAACCGATCCTGCGCCTGAGCACCCCCGAGCAGAAGAAGCAGCTCGTGGACTTCGATCAAGCCATCACCGCCAAGCAAGCGAGCATCCGCGACGCCATTGCGAAGCTGAACTACATTGACCCTGCGACGGTGCAACCACCGCCGCCCGTCCAGACCAGCGAGATCGTTTGGTTTGAGGACAATTTCCCGGTCAACGCGAAGGTCGATGTCGCGGGCGAGCCGACCAACATTGTCGACAAAGCGCAAGGCCCGGTCTTCAGCGGTGAGAAGTCGCTCAAGCGCAAGGCCACAGGTGTCGCCCAGGACTTCTTTGCGGGCGGTGCGAGCTTTGACATTCCGCCCAACGGCAAATTCACCGTGCAGTGCTACATCGATCCTGCTGACCAGCCGAAGTCCGTGATGATCCAGTTCCATGTCGGCGGTTGGAATCATCGTGCCGTGTGGGGCGAAGAAGGCGCCATTCCCTTTGGTCAAGTGCGCACCACCGAGCGCGTGGTGATTGGCAAGCTGCCTGATGCTGGGGCTTGGCAGAAGCTAGAGTTCACGGCTGACAAAGTCGGCCTCAAGCCCGGCATGAAGGTCACCGGCTATGCCTTCACACAATTCGGCGGCACGGTGCATTGGGATCACCTCAGCCTCAGTTCGCGCGTCGATCCTGCGAAGGACCCGCAGTGGTCGTGGAGCAAGTGGGTGGAAAAAAATCAGGGCAAGCGCGTGGCCGAGTTGCCACAAGATCTGCAAACACTGGTGCGGGGCAAGAAAGCCACTGAGTGGCCCGCTGCCGATGCGAAGCGCCTGAAGGACTGGTGGTTTGAAAATGACTACCAAGGCGCCCGTAGCATCGTCGATGGAGCACGCGCGGAGAAACTGGCCATCGAAGCGAAGAAAAAGGGTTTAGAAGATGTGATTCCCGCCACCTTCGTCATGGCCGACTTGCCTGCGAAACGCGATGCCTTCATCATGCTGCGCGGCCAATACGACAAGCCTGGGGACAAGGTCACGCGCAGCACGCCCGCTGTCTTCCCACCGTTGCCAAAGCAGGCCGACTACACACGCCTTGATCTCGCCAAATGGCTTGTCTCGCCGCAGCATCCGCTCACAGCACGCGTGGCGGTGAACCGGCTCTGGCAGCAGTTCTTCGGCATCGGCTTGGTGAAGACCAGCAACGACTTTGGCTCGCAGGGCGAACCGCCAAGCCATCCAGAACTGCTCGACTGGCTGGCGGTGGATTTCCGCGAGCACGGCTGGGACATGAAGCGCTTCGTGAAGATGATCGTCATGTCGAAGGCCTATCGGCAAAGCGCGAAGAACTCCGGGCTGGAAATTGACCCGCAGAACCGGTTGCTCTCACATTTCTCCCGTCATCGTCTGGATGCAGAAGTGCTGCGCGATCAGGCGTTGTACGTTTCCAGTCTGCTCAATCCCAAAATGGGAGGCAAGGGAGTGAAGCCCTATCAGCCGGACAACATCTGGGAACCTGTCGCCTACACCGGCAGCAACACGCGCAGCTACATTCGCGACAACGGCGCGGACCTGTATCGCCGCAGCCTCTACACCTTTTACAAGCGCACCGCCCCGCCGCCGAGCATGACCACCTTCGACGCGCCGAGCCGTGAGCAAGCCTGCACGCGCCGCGAGATCAGCAACACGCCCATGCAGGCGCTGAATCTGATGAACGACATTCAGCACGTCGAAGCCGCGCGCAACTTCGCCCAGCGCATCTTGCTGGAGGGCGGCAGCACCTTCGACACGCGCCTCAACTTCGCCTTCCGCCAAGTCGTCGCCCGCTATCCGACCAGCGAAGAAGCGGCGATTCTCGAACGCACGCTGACCAAGCACGCAGCGCGGTATCAGGCTAATGCCGAGGCCGCGAAACAATTGATCGCCTTCGGTGACTCCAAAGCCAATGCCACGCTGAAGCCTGAAGAGTTGGCCGCGTGGACCATGATTGCGAACCTGCTGCTGAACCTGGACGAAGCCCTGACGAAATAACCTCTGGAAGGTCAGTGACGAATTCGGTCCTTCTCGAAATTTGGCACATAAAGCATCCAGATTGATTTGTGTTTTCGTGCTTTTCTCGTGGGTTTGATCACCGTCTTTATTTTACCTGAGCGCAACAAGGTCCGCTTTTCAGAAACAGGCCAATGATCAAACAACCAACTGGGTAAAATGGGCAAATTGCTCCACGCAAACTCTCTCAATATTGAAAATTCTGGCCACGGAATGTCATATGTCAGCACCCTGCCATCTTCGATGACCATTGCTTCAGCAATTGATGCATTTCTCTGAAACCACCGCTGAGCACAACTTGTGAATTGTTGCACCATGAAATTGTGCATGTCATTCGCTTCTCCCTTTAGCCTTTTGCGGTCTTCGGCATTTAGCTCTGGGAAAGCGGCAGCTACTTCATCGGGGGTAAGTTTGCTGTCCTTTTCTATTACTAACGCGAGACAGAAAACCTGATTTTTCTTTGCCATCGAAGCCACACGATTCCAAGCATCACTTGGAAACAAGTTTCCACTTTTAGACTGTGGCGATTGCATAAACAAAGCCCGGCAGACTTTGACCTATTTGCCTTCACCCTCCTCATCAATACAAAGCGGAAAGCCAGGGCACATGACTGAGCGCGGCACTGAATCACTTTGGCCTTTCACGAAAAACTCCATTTCGCCCCACTCGCCGCAAAGCCAGACTTCCTGCGCTCCGGCCTCATAATACAAGTTCATCTTCTCCAGCATCTCGGCGCGCGTGTTGGAGGGCGACAAGACTTCGACGCAAATCTCTGGAGCGATGGGTAGGCTTGATGCACGGCGATGAGGCTGGAAACGCTCCTTGGAAATCCATGCCACATCAGGCACTCGTGTGCCGTCGGTGGTCTGCACGGGGCATTCCATAATGATTCGCCCACCCTGCATCAAATCACGCAGATGGAAGCCAATATCTGATTCATAACCACCGTGCCAGGCTGATGCAGGACTCATAAGAATCTTGTTATGCTTGTTGGTTTCGATCTTGGCTGGAATGTCCTTTAGCCAGGGGATGGCGCAGACTTCGTCCCAGGTGAGTGTCGACGTGTTCATAGGCGCAAGATAACGGTGGAATCAGCGAATGGGAAAAGCTTTTTCAAACCACCTGAGTCATGCTTCCGGCGAATGACTGGTGCATGCAGCCACGTATGATGTGTAGCCATGCACCCGTTCCACAACTTCGCTCTGCAACAAACACGCCGCCAATTCTTCGGTGGGCTCGGCATCCGCGCTGGCAATCTCGCTTTGGCTTCGATGCTGGGCAGCGAACTGATGGCCAAAGGTGCTGCGAGCAGCCAGGTCATGCCGCCGCTGCCAGACATGCCGCACTTCCCCGCGAAGGCGAAGCGCATCATCTACCTGCACATGAACGGCGGTCCGTCGCAGCTCGACACCTGGGACTACAAGCCGAACCTGAAGGCTCAGTTTGACAAGGACTTGCCCGAATCGATTCGCAACGGGCAGCGAATCACCACCATGACCAGTGGTCAAGCGCGCCTACCCGTCGCGCCGAGCATGTTCAACTTTGCGCAGCACGGCCAGAGCGGTCGCTGGGTGAGCGAGTTGCTGCCGCACACGGCGAAGATCGTGGACGAGCTGGCAGTCATCAAATCCGTGCATACCTCGGCCATCAATCACGACCCGGCCTGCACCTTCGTCATGACGGGCAGCGAGGTGCCGGGCAAGGCGAGCCTGGGTTCCTGGGTCAGCTATGGCCTGGGCAATGTTAGCAACGATCTGCCTTCGTTCGTCGTGCTCACCCCGCGCTGGTCTTCGGGCGCAGCGGCGCAGGCCTTGTTCACGCGCATGTGGAGCAGTGGCTTCTTGCCCACGAAGCATGCGGGTGTTGCGCTGAGATCGAGCGGTGATCCGGTGCTGTATTTGCAAAACCCGCCCGGTGTAGAAAGCAGGGACCGCCGCATCATGCTGGATGCGCTGGGTAGTCTGAATCAGATCAATCACGCTCGCTACGGTGACCCCGAAACGCAGACCCGTATCGCTCAATACGAGATGGCTTTCCGTATGCAATCGAGCGTACCGGAGTTGGTCGATCTGAAGTCGGAGTCAAAGGCGACCCTTGACCTGTATGGCCCCGACGCGACGAATCCCGGCACCTTCGCGCACAGCGCGCTGCTGGCCCGCCGCCTGGTCGAACGCGGCACCCGCGTGGTTCAGATTCTGCATCGCGGCTGGGACCAGCACGGCAATCTGCCGAAGGACATCGCCAGCCAGTGCCGCGATACCGATCAAGCCTGCGCCGCGCTCGTGAAGGACTTGAAGGAACGCGGTATGCTGGAGGACACGCTCGTCGTCTGGGGCGGCGAATTTGGCCGCACCGTGTATTCGCAGGGCACGCTGACCGACAAGAACTACGGCCGGGATCATCACCCGCGCTGCTTCACCATGTGGATGGCGGGTGGCGGTGTGAAGGGTGGCGTCACTCACGGCGAGACCGATGACTACAGCTACAACGTGGTGGCCGATTCCGTGCACATCAATGAGGTCAATGCGACCATCCTACACCTCATGGGCATCAACCACGAGCGCTTCGCCTTCAAGTTCCAAGGCCTCGACCAGCGCCTCACGGGCGTGGAGCCGATGAAGGTGGTGAAGAGCGTGCTGGCGTAAACATATACATCACCTTTGTGGATCAGTGGAGAAGCTCACCTCTCAACATCTCTACGTCTCGACCTCTCCACGGTTATTCCAAGCCCAGCTCCCCTCGCACTCGCTGCACGCCCGCGACCATGTTCGCGAGCTTCTGCTTGGCCGCCCAGCGCGCGGTTTGGCTGAGGCCGCAATCGGGCGCAAACACCAAGCGCTCCGCAGGCGCATGCTTCAAGCACTCGCGCACCGCCGAAGAGATATTGTCCACGGTCTCGATGTAGTAGCTCTTCACGTCGATGATGCCCACGGCGACATCGTAGCGCTCGGCCATGGGCTTGATCACCTTCAGCTCGGCATACTCGCGGTTCGCCATTTCCACATGCACCTCATCCGCATTCAGGTCGAGGAAGGCGGGGAACAGCGGCCCATACTTGCGATAGCCGACCGGGTGTCCTTTGAAATTGCCAAAGCACAGGTGCGTGCAGATGCGCGCCTTGCGATAGCCCGCTTCCACCGTGCGATTGAAGATGTCCACGAAGCGCCATGGATCTTCCTTGTAGCCGTAGCAGCTCATGCTCGGCTCATCGACACAGATCTCCTCGCAGCCCGCTTGGACCAAGTCGTCAATCTCTTGCCAAACGAGTGGCAGCAGCGCCTCCGTGATCGCGTAACGATCCTTGTATTGGGCATTTGGCGCGAGACGTCCACTCAGCGTGAATGGCCCTGGCACGCTCACCTTCAAGCGCTTGCCAGAGTTGCCTGCCAGCCGCTTGAGCCGCCTGTATTCCTCCACCGCGCCGAGCCCACGCGGGGCTCGTAATTCACCCACGATCTCGTGCCTGCCACGCTGATCGTGTGCTGGCGGACCGAAGCGTCGGGGGCTCGCGGGTTCCAAGGTAATGCCTTCGATGAAGCCGTAGAACGACAGGTTGAAATCGAACCGTGTCTGCTCGCCATCAGTGATCACATCAAGACCCGCATCCAGCTGGTCATCAATGGCCACACGCGCCGCATCGTCCTGCATCTCCGCGATGTCGGCGCTGCCGAATTGATCCAAGTGCCGGGCGCAGAACTCCAGCCAGCCAGGGAAAGGATAGCTGCCAATGACGGAGGTGCGCAGGGGTTGAGTTGTCACGTGACAACTCTAGCGTGCTTAACCTTCATCGGTCAAAACCAAGCCGCATAACACAAGCTGCGAGGCGCGTAAGTTCGGTGCTCGCACTGATCAAGCTGGGAACGCCTGCACAACAAAGCCTCCATCCTGCAACTGTACGCGATGCAGTTCGTCGAACTCTTCCTCCAGCGTTGGGAGTTCCTGATCGTTGTGCCTTGCTTCGATGGCGTAGTTGGGGACGTGGCGTTCGCGTTGTAGATTCTGCCTGAGCGCTGTCTCCAGGCTGGTTTCCAAGCAGTAGCCGGTGACGCGGAAGCGTGCTGTCTTCGCCAAAGGGATAGAGCGGGCACGCCCGGCGCGGGTGATGTTGGTATTGTCCACCATGCAGGAGATGCGGCTCTTCAGGCACGCCTCTAGCAGCCGCATTTCCTTCACCCGTGTGCGCAGCATGTCGAGGTTGAGCCGGACATGGGTGTCGAACAACTGCTCACGCGCGAAGGTGGATTTCCCTGCGGCGGGGATGCCAATGAGGAGGATCAGTTCGGGTATTCTCATGGCGTGTGAATCGGTAGCTTATTCTTTTCCAGAACAGCCTCTAGCACCAGCAGCGCGTCTTCCACTGCTGGCTCGGTTGCTAGTGTTTTGAGGAAGTGATGTAGTTCCTCCAAGGGACTGGTTGATGAGTTCATGTGCATCACAAGTGCCAGCACTCGATTGTGCCGCTGCTGGCCGATGATTTCACCCGCCCACTGGAGCAGGATGCTAACCAGCAAGGAGGCTGCTTGAGAATGGATTCCTTCGCTAGTTAAGCTGTCACGCAGCTGCAATGCCCAGGCGGGTAGGTCGGCGGGCGCTGTGTCACTCACTTGACTGTAGAGAATGCGGAAGTGGGGGTGGATGCCCAGTCGCTGGAATTCTTCGTTGATGCCATCAGTCCGGGGAGCCGACATCTTGAAGCATGTAGTGGTTATTTCCGCAGCCTGACACAGCATGTGATCATCGTCGTCGGCAAGATCAGGGGTGTCGGCTAGCAACTCGTCCACGCTGCACTCGTGAAGCGTGCTGGCCTTCTGGTCGTCGGTTACTCGCCCTTCGAAGAAATCAGTCTGACGCCCAGGCCTAGCCGGAGCAGCCATAGACTTCACCTTCGACGACCCACGACTTGGGGACTGGAGTGGCGGTGGAGCCATGGAGTAGTTAACCTCCAACGACGGCTGATACACCTCGCGCTTGGCCACGGAGACTTTTTCCACCTCGTCCCAGGCGACGAAGGACGTGCCTTGGCAGACTAGGTTGTGGAGGCTGGCGAGTTCGATGGCTTTGGCATTTTTACCGCTAGCAAGATAGTGATCACAGCGCTGGCGTGCCCATTGCAGGCGGGCGGCAGGTTGTTCGGCATCGGGTTGCAAGTTGAAGCACTGCGTCCATTCGCTGCCATCGGCATGGCGTCCATGGATCATTACTTGATCGAGGGTCTCCACACCGCGAATGGCCACGGTGGTGACTTCGCTCGCATGAAGATCAGCGAGTTGAGGCCTGTCATTCGTGGTCATGACATCGCCCTGCACAACAAGCTGCGTGAGCACAGGACGGCGCAAAGTTTCAGCGAGACGCTGCACGGCAGCAGGGATGTCGTCATCGGGCGTCATCAGGGCGCAGCGACCGCCGGTCTGGCGGGCTAGCGATTTCAGGAAGGCATCGTTCACCGCGCGATCAATGCCGAAGCAATGCACGGGCAATCCAGCGTGCTGCGGCTGGCGCATGAGGTTGAGGATTTCGCTCTCGTTGCCCACTTGGCCATCGGTGATGACGATGATGCGTGCAGGGCGCTCCTGGCTGAAGGCACGGCATTTGCCAAGCACATGCCCCAAGGCAGGCAGCAAATCTGTGCCGCCTGCGACGCCGATGTCGGCGAGGTGAAGGAAACCCTCGTCGGCCAAGATTTCAGCGCGCGGCATGGGCAGGTCGGAGAAGTCCTGAAACTTGCTCTCGAAGCAGGTGATCCACACGCGGTCATGCGGTCCAAGCTCGCGAACGAAGGCGTGCAGGGCCACGGCGCACATTTCCCAATTTCCACCCGCCATGCTGCCAGAGCGGTCGAGTAAAAAGTAGATGTCCTGCGCGAGGTCGTCGCGAGCAGCGACGGTTTGCGGCGCGCGGATTTGAAGTAACGCGTAGGTATGCCCGTCGTGAATGGTGGCCCAGGATTTGGCGAGAGGTTCAGCGGTAAGGCTTTCCTCCCAACGCAGGACGAAATCATGATCGGGCAGGTGCTCTTCGCCCGCGAGTTCGACATCGATCTGTCCGGCGATGCTGCGCAAAATCGCCGGATGCGTGGGGCTGGACAGCGTGCGCAGATCCACTTCACGATCGTCGAGCGTGCCGTGCAGATACATCGTGGCGGCATCGGGATGATCACCGCTGATGCGTGGCGGACTGAGGCGAGAGGCATCGGGCACTTGATCCGTGTCATCGACCGTGCCCAGGCCGCGATTTGCCCGCAGCAAGGGTTTGCCCGGGATGTAGCGCACGCCAGGGCTGAAGAGGATGCGCAGGCTGAGCTGCATGCCCAGGCGATCTAGCCGCTCAATGTAAGCGAAGCGGATCAAAATGCGGTCCCCCGGCATGACGTTACCAAGCTGAAGAGTGAAGAGGTTGTCGCGATCCATCTCCACCAGCGCGGTGCGATGACCGGCGGCTTTCTTTTGCTTCACGGTGCGGCGTGCCTCGCCCTCCTCCATGACGACAGCACGGATGGTGCGGCCATTGACGACCATTTCACAACGATGCACGGCGGCACCACCCGGCAGAGGGAAGGTGTAGGTGACATCAAGGGCCTCGCGCGCGGTCTGCTCGAAGACTTGATCCATCTGCACCGACGCGAGATCGCCCATGATTTGAAAGCGGCTCTCGATATGCGTGAGCGGCAGGTGGATGCGGGTCTTGGCAAGCTGAGCGATGAGACCGAAGGGAGAAGTCGTGGATGGGGTCATGGCGTTAAATGTTCAGGGATTGAGGATGGCTTGAATGGCTTGGAGTTGAGCGGGGGTGAGCGCGGGGCCAGGACGCTGGCGAATGAGCAGGAAATCGTCGTTCAAGGGCGTGACCTGCCAGGTCTGCGCAGGCTCTGTGGCTAGGCTTTTCGTGCTGGCCATCGGCGCGGCGGTGGCATGGTCCAGCACCTCCTGAAGCTCCGAGTCGGAACGGCCAAACAACAGGGCGTGAATGCGGGACTGCGGCAGCCCCTCGGCTTGCAAGACTTTCACCGCGCAGGCTTGCAAGAAGTGCCGCTGCCTGTAGCCCTCGCCACCGCCACTGGTGGGTGCATCCAGGAGGCCCAGGCTGCGGTAGTAGCGCAGTGTGCGGACGCTAATGCTGTCCGCCACCTGGCCATTCGCGGGGCGCAGGCGGCGCTTGGCACACCACGCATTCACGCGCTCGGCGAGGGCCTCGACAGACAGGTTCATGGCTGCATGATAACAGTGACAGTGTTACTGTCAATCAGCAGTTGAATTCTCCTCAAACACGCTCTCTGAGGTGGTGAAGCCACCGGTTAAATGCTACTCTCTGCCGTTACCTTTTTACCCCATCAATAACCAAGACCACACCTCATGATCGAAGGAATAATCGTCACCATCCCAGGCACAGAACTGCAACAACTCTGCCAGACACGAACCACTCATCACCGCGAGCGTGTCACCGCTTATGCCCAGCAGATTCAGAGCATGAAAGACAACGATATCGAAGGCATGAACTACTCGGGTGGCGACCCGCTGCGCAACCTCACCGACCGCATGGGACAGCACGAAGATGAAGCGCGTGAAATGGAATTCATCGCCTCGCACATTGATCTTGCAGAGTCGTATCGCCTCTCACGCGATGACCTTAGCCGACTGGGCATATGCAAGGGACGTGGCGGTTGGTAATCGTCAGTGGCCGATTGGTATTCTGACAATGATCGACATGGAGGTTACGCGCCGAGCCCTGCATAGTAGGGGGCCATGCGGCGTGCGTGTTCGTCATACGCGGCCTCGAACAGCTCAGTGGCGTTCTCCGCGCCACACACGGCCCCGGCGGTCAGCACCTTGGGCGGCTGGCCGACTTTTGTGAGTCGGGTAGCGACCTCGGCCTTGATCGTGTTCACCAGCAGGCAACCGCCGACGGTGGAACCGGGTGCCACCGGCGTGTCGAGGCCGTCAATACGCACCATCGCATCGCCAATCGGCGCACCAGTATCGAGCACGAGATCGGCGAAGTCTTGCAGCTTTTTGCCATCGCGATGCTTGCTGGTGCTGGCCTCGCTATGCGTGGTGCTGATGATCGCCACGACCTTCACGCCGCGCCGCTGAAACTCTTCCGCCATCTCCACCGGCACCACATTGCAACCGCCCGACGAGATGACCAAGGCGCTGTCGCCTTCCTTCAGATCGAAGTTCCGCAGGATGCGCGCCGCAAAGCCGCTGACGTTCTCCAGGAACATCGCCTGGCGCTGACCATTGGCGCCAATGACGAGGTTGTGAAACGTGAGCGACAGCTCGACGATCGGATTGAACCCAGGGAACGACCCGTAGCGCGGCCACATTTCCTCCACCATGATGCGGCTGTGGCCAGAGCCAAAGACGTGAACCATCTGTCCTTTCAGAATGGTTGATGCAAACAGGTCAGCAGCTTGGTGAATCAGCGGTAGTTGATCTCGCACGCGGGCGAGCAATCCTTCGCACTTGAGGAGGTAGTCTTCGGCAGGCGTCATGTCAGCCTGCTGCTAAACCAGAGTGATCGATGCCTGACAATCTGAAGCTGCATGTTCCAGGCAGCGACAGCCCGATCATCCACAGCGCAGGCAAAAGCCATCGGTTGCATAACCCATCGTTTGCGAAGATGAAGCACCTACACGATACATGCCCGCACTTGCCTCTTCACATCTCGGAATCCTCGCCACCGTGGGGGCGACTTTCCGCCAGAATCGTGTGGCCTCCGTGCTGCTTAACCTGCTTGTCATCGCCCTGGTGGCCAGCTACTACCTCATGCCGTCCGTGGCAGCCGTGTGGGACGCGGTGGGGGCGTTCAAGCAACACTGGTCCTACGGCTTCTCGTTGGCTACCACCGTCTTCGCCGCCGTGCTGCTGCCCTCCTTTGTGCAATGGATGCTAGGCACGTTGCCGGTCGCGGGACGAATGAAACGCTTGGCGCTGCTGGTTCTGTTTTGGGGTTATCGCGGCATGGAGATCGACCTGTTCTATCGTTTTCAAAGCTGGCTCTTCGGCGACAGCACCACTGCTAACACGCTCATCAAGAAAGTGCTGCTCGACCAGTTCGTGATCAGCCCTTTTTGGTTCGTGCCGACCTACGTGCTTGCCTTGCGCTGGATCGACTGTGGCGGCTCCTGGGCACGCACACGACCGACCTTGAATCGTGAGTTCTGGCTGCACACTTGCCCTGTCGTTCTGGTAACGAACTGGGTGGTCTGGATTCCGACTGTAGCCCTGGTTTACAGCTTGCCCGCTGCGCTGCAATTCCCGCTCTTCTCCGTGGTCATGTGCTTCTTCATCTTGATCGTCACGCTGATGATGCGAACGCCACAGCGGTGAGTTAGGTCTCCATCGCAAGCCGCACCGCCCCATAGCAGCCCGCCCACTCGCCCAGCGTGGCCTGAACCAGCGGCACGCGATGGCCGCCTGGCCGCCATTCATAGTGATCCAGCCAATGCAAAAGGCCCGGCTCCAAGTGTGACCAAGCATTGGCAATGCCGCCGCCTAGCAGGACGACTTCAGGATCGAAGGCATTGATCAAACTCGCGATGGTTGCTGCGAGTGCTTGCACGGAGCGGTCCCAGATGGCTTTGGCATCGGCGTCACCGGCTTCGATGGCGGCAAGCAAATCGCTGGTCATGTGAAAGCGACCCTGCGTGCGCTGGGCGAGGTAGCCGTTGCCGATGGCATATTCAATACTGCCCGGCGTATTCGCCAGATCGGGGGGATCATCCAGTTTCACCGTCACATGTCCCAGATGTCCTGCACGCCCAATGTGCCCATGCAGCAAGCGCCCATCGCTGACCACGGCACCGCCCACACCTGTGCCGAGCGTGAGAATGACCACATCGCGCTTGTCCTTCGCTGCGCCTTGCCAAATCTCGCCGATCAGCGCTGCGTGAGCGTCGTTCAAGCACTTCGCAGGCCGCATCAGGAACTCGCTCCAGTCAAGATTTTCCAAGCCATCAAGCTTCCCCGGCATGAAGCGAATGCAGGAGCCATCACGATCCGCGAGTCCCGGTGCGGAAATACCAACCACGGATGCTTTCGCACCCATCTCGTCTTCGTGTTGCTGAACCAATTCGCGGATGCCGACCGCAAACGCAGGTTCATCGCCAACGCGCTCGCCATCGCGTGTGGGTGTCATCGCGGACGCAAGCAGAGCGCCAGTCGCGAGGTCGAAGCGCGCGGACTTGATACGGGTGCCACCGAGATCGATGCCGATGCCGAAGTTCATGTGAGTGTCTGTTGTCACCAACGCTCCAAACGCTTCAGTCCTGCTCTTACTCATCCTCTTTCTCAAAAGCGTTCACTGATGTTGGAGGCATCGTTATCGAGTAGGAGCAAGAGGACGAGTAAGACTAAAGCGTTTGAAATCCAGGATGAGGAGTTGATTTGTCACGAAACGGTCCAGCCTCCATCCACAGCTAGCACCTGCCCGGTGATGAACTTCGCTTGCCGCGATAGCAAAAATAGCGCGGCACCATCGACATCTGAAGGCACGCCGACGCGGCCACCATCGAGTGGTTGCTTGTGATTGATGAACTGCATGATCTCGTCATTGCCCACCGCACGCTGCGACATCGGCGTCTCCACCAGCGCAGGCGCGAGGACATTGATGCGGATGTTGTCTTTCGCGTAGTAGCTCGCCGTCGCTTTGCTGAAGCCGATGATCCCGGCCTTCGCCGCTGCATAGGCATGACTTGCGAAGTGCGTCGGCTCCGGCGACCAGCCGAGCACACTGCTCATGTTCAGAATCGTGCCGCCGCTGTCTTGCTTCAGGAACTGTCGGACGGCTGCGCGATTCGAATACATGACCGAGGAAAGATTCAAGTCGCTGGTGTAGCGCCAGCCTTCATCGGTCAGTTCATGCAACGGCCCATCGCCCATGCGGCGGCCGCTGCCCCCCGCCACGTGATACAGCGCGTCGATATGACCAAACTTCTCGACAGCGAGTGCGATCACTTTTTCAGCCGAGGTGGAGTCCGTCGCATCCGCAGCCATCCCCATGGCTTGATCGCCCAACACGGCGAGCGCATGATCGACATTCGCCTGCGAACGACCAAAGACCGCGACTCGCGCGCCTTGTTCGACGAGTCGTTGAGCCGCCGAAAGGCCCAAGCCCGTGGTGCCTCCGGCGATGACCACGATGAGGCCGCTGACATCGTATTGAACTGACATGACCGTGCTTATCAGAGCAAGAAGCGCGGCTCAATGACGAAGGCGGCGAGGCAGCAAACAGGGAGCGATAATCCATCGTGCTGACTTTTTGCGTCCGCTGCATCGTCGCACTTGCCAGAGCTGTGGTGTTCTTACTACAGTCGCATCATGTCGCAGCAGGATATTCGCGGGCAGTGGGAGACGGTCACGTCGCGGTTGGCATTTCAAGTGAATGCAGGCTGGTGGTTGCAGCGCTGGCTGCCGCTGGTGCTTGGCATCGGAATCGCAGGAACCTTTGCGCTGCTGCTACTGCGGATGCTGCACATCAACCATGCGCCGTGGTCCTTCGCCGCACTGGGCATCGGCTTGCTGGTGTCGATGCTGGTCGCTTGGTTGATGGCTCGGCGAGGCTTTGAATCCAAGGACCAAGCGCGCGTGCGGTTGGAGGATGCGCTGGGTTTGAAGACGCGGCTCAGTGCTGCGGCACAGGGCGTGGGCACGTGGCCGATGTTCCCCGTGGCTCAGATCTCGATGTCACTGACCTGGCGCTGGCAGCGTCCAGTGGGTGTAATCGCGCTGGCGGCTGCGCTGCTGGCTTTTGCACTGTGGGTGCCTGTGCCGCAGCGGGTTGAGAAGAAGACCCAACTCATCGAGAAGCCCAGCGCTGTGCAGCAAGTCGAGGCGTGGGTGGACCAACTGCGCGGGAAGGATGTCATTCAGCCGGAGTCGCTGGCCGAGGTGGAGAAGAAGATGGAGGACCTGCTCAAGCGTCCTGGCGATCAGTGGTATGAACACGCCAGCCTGGAAGCTGCTGACAACCTGCGCGATCA
>Ga0247831_1003473_pt1 | contig 22865 bp, 16 predicted proteins | sample LaCruzMarch2015__9_FD_192406 | JGI IMG/M metagenome (GOLD analysis project Ga0247831, IMG submission 192406) | Freshwater microbial communities from meromictic Lake La Cruz, Castile-La Mancha, Spain - LaCruzMarch2015_1m | ecosystem: Environmental > Aquatic > Freshwater > Lake | place: Spain...
CCTCAAAGACGCGGCTCATGCCGCCTTCGCCGATCTGCTTGATGATAACAAAATGGTCAAACTGACGTCTCACACGCACCGACTGCCGGCACTTAGGGCACGAGATTTTCGCGAACGGCTCCAGGGCCGTCACGTCAATCTGTGCACCGCAGGAGGGGCACTGGCTGAGGTAAGTTTGTTCAGGAATCACGATGACTGGGGCGTTTTGCATAACCTATGCCTTCAGCACCCGCAATGTTACACTGGATACAAAAAACTTACATTTATGACACTACAGTGTGACTTTTAACGACAAAAAGCTCGATTCCTGCCGCGCACATGGCGGTGCTGTTGCCCTGCTCGTAGCGCAGCCAGTCGCCTTCAGGCAGCCCGGCGGTGGTTTTTTCGGCAGCGGCGAAGCGCTCAGCGATCTCGGCACTGGTCAATCCGGCCGCCTGCCACGTGGCCACGTTTTGATGCACGAGGCGGATGCGGTCTGCGTAGCGGTCCAGGTGGGTTGCCGGGTCATCGATGGCTCCAAAATGAGTCAGGTAAAGCTGCCGAAGGTTCGCGGCGCGCAGGCGAGTGACGGAGGTAAGGTAGGGGGCGGGCTCAAACTGGGGTGGTGCGGCGGTGACCGATAGGTATTTGCAACCCGGAACGACCATGCCTGCCACGTCGCCCGTGAAGCAGACGTCGCCCACCACAAAAGCATGGTGATGCCGCGCATGGCCGGGCGTGTCCCAGGCTTCAACTTCGACATGGCCCACGCGGATACGATCACCGTCGTTGAGGCTCGTGACACGCTCCGCAGGTGCAGGCAAAATGTCGCCCCAGAGTTCCTGCATTCGATTCCCATAGATGCGCGTGGCGCTGTCGATGAGCTTCGCTGGATCAATGATGTGCGGAGCACCCCGTGGATGCACAAACACCTGCGCTCCCTGCTGCGCCCACCAGCCTGCTGCGCCGGAGTGATCCAGGTGAATGTGGGTCACGAAGACTTTGCCGACGTCTTGAGGTTCCAAGCCAAGAGAGTGGAGGCCTTCGATCAGCGCTGCCTGACATGAGCCAGGACCGGTTTCGATCAGTGCGCACTCGTTGCCGCTGCGCAGCACGTAGGCAGCGATCAGGCCGGGTGTGCCTTGGTAATGCAGGTCGATCGTGTGGATAGTCATGCGCATGAAAACTCGGTGTTCATACTCTAACGTGACGGGTAGGGAGCAGACACGCTGTAGCGTGAACACCGAACATGAATCAAGCCCTCGCCAGATAAACGGCCCCCAACGGCGGCACGGTGATCTGCAGGCTCCAGTGCTGCCCTTGCCATGGCACATCATCGGCGTGGACAGTGCCGAGGCTGCCGACATTGCTGCCGCCATAGAGATGGGAATCCGTGTTTAGCAGTTCGCGATATACGCCGGGTTCTTTAACGCCCAGACGGTAGCCAGTGCGTGGCACGGGGGTGGCATTGATCAGCACGTAGATCGTGTCACCATTGGGTTCGGTGCGGGCAAAGGCGAACAGGCTAGCGTCTGCATCGTTCGCATCCAGCCACCAGAAGCCACCGCTCTGATGGTCCAGGGCATGAAGCGCAGGCCGGCTGGTGTAGATCCTGTTCAGGTCGCCAACGAGCCTCTGCAAGCCAGCGTGCTCATCGCCCAAGAACAGGTGCCAGTCCAGGCTCTGCGACTCGCGCCACTCCGTCCACTGGCCAAACTCGCAGCCCATGAAGAGCAGCTTCTTACCAGGGTGAGCCCACATCCAGGCGTAGAACAAGCGAAGGTTGGCGAACTGCTGCCAGCGGTCGCCGGGCATCTTGCTTAGCAGGCTGCGCTTGCCATGCACGACCTCATCGTGACTGAGCACCAGGATAAAATTCTCATCGTAGGCATAGAGCATGGAGAAGGTCGCTTCGCCGTGGTGATACTTCCGATGAATGGGTTCATTCTGAATGTAACGCAGCATGTCGTTCATCCAGCCCATGTTCCATTTGAAGCCGAAGCCGAGGCCGCCCACGCTGGTCGGGCGTGAGACACCTGGCCATGCGGTGCTTTCCTCCGCGATCATGAGGATGCCGGGATGCTTCTCGTAGCACAGGTGGTTCAGCTGCTTCATGAAGGCGATGGCCTCCAGGTTTTCGCGGCCGCCTTGGTAATTGGGCACCCATTCTTCAGCCTTGCGCGAGTAGTCCAGGTAGAGCATGGACGCGACAGCATCCACCCGCAGACCGTCGATGTGATACTGCTCGAGCCAGAACAGCGCATTGGCGATGAGGAAGCTCTTCACCTCATTGCGACCGTAGTTGAAGATGAGCGTGCCCCAGTCCTGATGTTCGCCCTGGCGTGGGTCGCCATGCTCATACAACGCGGTGCCGTCGAAGCGTGCGAGGCCATGCTCATCCTTCGGAAAATGCCCGGGCACCCAGTCCACGATCACGCCGATGCCTTCTTGATGGCAGCGGTCGACGAACTCGCGGAAGTCGTCTGGGTTTCCATAGCGCGATGTCGGTGCGTAGTAGCCCGTGACTTGATAACCCCAGGAGCCCTCAAACGGATACTCACTGATTGGCATCAGCTCGATGTGGGTGAAGCCAAGGCCCTTCACATACGGGATCAAATCATTGGCCAGCTCCAAGTAGCTGAGCTGTCGGGCGTTGTCGAAAGGCACTCGCTTCCAGGAGCCAGGGTGCACCTCGTAGATGCTCATCGGCTTGTGGTAAATGTCCTGGCGCGCGCGCTGCTGCATCCAATACCCATCGCCCCAGGTGTAGCGCTGGTAGTCCCACGTCAGTGAGGCGGTCTGCACCCCATTCTGGCTAAAGAAGGCCATCGGATCACTCTTCACACGCAGTTGGTGGTTGATGTCCACCAGCTCGAACTTGTAGTGCTCGTTCAATCCCAGACCGGGGATGAACAGCTCCCAAATGCCCCCTTCAATGCGGCACCGCATGGGATGCACGCGGCCGTCCCAGCCATTGAAATCTCCAACCACCGACACCCGTTTCGCATTCGGTGCCCACACGGCAAACTGCGCGCCTGGCACGCCTTGCTTGGTGACCAAATGCGCGCCCAGCACCTCGTAAAGTCGTTGGTGCGTGCCTTCCCGGAAGTAGTGCATGTCTTGCTCGCCCAAGCACAAACCGAACGAATACGGGTCGGCTACGCGCCACACTTGGTCGTCGTGATACGTGACGACCAAGTCATAAGGTTCCCCATGCAGTTCGTGCGGCACCTGGATCTCATAAATGCCGTGTTCATGGACCTTCAGGCCGCTGAAGCGTTTCGAGTCATCCTGCAGGAAGATCACCTCCACGGACTTCGCTGTCGGCTGAAACGTGCGCACCACCGCCTTGCCCGTGTCTCCGATCCAATGCGGCCCAAGGAAGGAAAAGGGGTTCCAGTGGCGGGCTTCGAGGATTGCGTAGATGTCCTCATCGCTGGAGAAGTGGAGGGTGGTCATGAGTTGCAGACATCATGGAGCAGCGGCTCAAGGTATGTCACGGCGATTTTGTCCCAATCGAGCCAGCCTGCCAAAGTGCTGCGTCGCACATATCTTGCTTCCACCCCTGGGTGCTCAGCGATGCTGCACGCGATCAAGGCAGGATCCTCGTCGAGGTCGAAGAAACTGCCCACGCTCTGCCCGATCTCTCGATGCGCGGCAATGTCAGAACAAAACACCGGCAGCCCGTGCAGCGCTGCCTCCACGATGGGCAGGCCAAAGCCCTCGCTCTTGCTGGGGAACAGCAGCGCGTCCGACACGCAGTAAAGGCTGCGCACATCGTCATCGCTCAGCGGACCGGCTTCCCCCAGGAAAAAGGCGCTGTCTTGGAGACCGAGTTCCGCCACCAGTGCCTGAAGTTCGCGACCATAAGCCGCGCCGTTGGGATTGTGAGGGTCCGGTGCACCGCTGATGAGGTAAGCGACATCCAGCGAGTCCCGTTGCAGTGCTTTCACCACGCGCAGCCCCAGCTCTATGTTCTTCCGCCGCAGAATGCGCGCCGGATGCACCAACACAAAGTCACGCTCCCACAGCCGCAGTGGCTCGATCAGGTCCACGACGCGTGGTGACAGTTTCAGCACCTTAGCGACATCCACGCCATTCGGCACCACGCGACACTGCTCCAGCGGCACCATGGTTAAGCCGCAGTATTCGATTTGCCGAATCTCCGACACCGCGACAGGCGTGCAGTTCGGCGGCGTAGTCTTTAGCATCTGCAGCTCATCCGTGTCCCACGCCAGATGCGCATAGTTTGGATTCACGGCAGCAACATCATGCACCCAATTGATCCACTTCGTGGTCGTTGATGAAGCCGCGAGGCGTCGAAGCATCTGTGTTGCAGGCAAATTGAACGGCATCGTGAACACATTGTGCACGATCGCTACATCAAATCCAGCGAACGTCGCGACCCAAGGAGCCGGGACATTCTTGTCCCCAAGGTCGGGGGACATTCCTGTCCCCTTCGTGGGGGGCTCATTGTCCTGCTGCTCTTTCAGCCACAATCGAAACTCACCTTCCCCTAGCTTCGCTTTCTCAGGATTCCGCTGCACATACCGTCGCAAGTTGTTCAAGTGTCCCTGATCGCGCACCATGCGATCATAGTAATCGGTCTGCCATAGCTGCCCCCCACGTCCTTCGCGGTCATTGATCCTCCGCGCACTCACGCCTTTCCATGCCTTGACGATCTTTTCCAAATCATGACCATGCTCCACTCGTAGCAGCGCATGAACGTGATTTGGCATGATGACGAACCCCTCTAACGCAAATCGCTCGCCATCTCCGTATCTTATGACCTCCTCTACCACCTCGGCATTCTCAGGCTTTTTCAGCAAGCAACTTCCATAGCCAGCATCCATGAGCGATTCGTAGCGTTGCGTGAATCGCTCATGATACTCGCGCTCCTGAGTTTCATTCCACGGTTCCGGGTTGGCTGTGACCCAGGCCTCACGCTCCAAGCGCAGCCTGTGCGATAGCTCTGTGGGCATAGCATCCGCCAAGCGCCAGGTGAGGAAATAGAATACGCCGTCTTGTGTCCAATGAGGCAGCTTGGCAGGCAAGCGCTTCAGCGTTTCGGCTTGGGGGGAGTAAAACGGCGTGGCGCTTGTTTGTGGGGACAGGAATGTCCCCGTGCCTTGGGGACAGGAATGTCCCGACTCCATGGGGAGGTCTTCGTTCGTGATGATCTCCACCTCATGTCCCATGCGCCGCAGCACGGCTTGCTGCTCGCCAATCACGCGCTCCACACCGCCGATGACGGGCGGGGCGGAGTAGTGGACGAGAGCGATGCGCATGGCCTTGCAAGGCTGGCAGCCGCGTTCTAGTTGGCGACGATGTTCACGAGCTTGCCGGGCACGTAGATGACCTTGCGAATGGTGAGGCCGACGGTGAACTCCAGCGTGCGCGGACTGGCCAGCGCTTGCTTTTCGATCTCTTCCTTTGCCGTATTCAACGGCACCGTGAAGCTGTCGCGGCGCTTGCCATTCACCTGGATCACGATCTCGATCTCGTCGTCGATCAAGGCGGCGGGATCGTAGGTGGGCCAGACGACATCGGCGACAAAACCAGCGGGCACGTGCTGTGGGAACTGTGAGCGGACAATCGCATACAGCTCCTCAGCCAAGTGCGGGGCAAAGGGACTGAGCACCTTCAAGAAGGTAACCACCGCGGTGACGGGACGGACGTCGGTTTGGGTGAAGGCATTGGTCAAGACCATCATTTGTGCGATGGCGGTGTTGAAGCTCAGTTTCTCGATGTCCTCACCGCACTTCTTGATGGTCTCGTGCAGCACCTTGGTCAGCTTCTTTTCCGCAGGCACATCCTGCAACTGTGGGCTGGGGCTCCACTCGCCTTCCTGGTTCTCGACCATGACCAAGCGCCAGACACGAGCTAGGAAGCGATACACGCCCTCCACGCCCTTCATGCTCCAGGGTTTGACCTGTTCGAGCGGTCCCATGAACATCTCATACAATCGCAGAGCATCGGCCCCATACTCGTTCACCACGTCATCAGGATTCACCACGTTGCCGCGCGACTTCGACATCTTCTGGCCATCTTCGCCCAAGATCAGCCCTTGGTTCACCAAGCGCTGGAATGGTTCGGGCGTGCTGACGTAGCCAAGATCGAAGAGCACCTTGTGCCAGAAGCGCGCATACAACAGATGCAGCACCGCGTGCTCCGTGCCGCCGACATACAAGTCAACGCCGCCGGGTTTGCCGCCGCCCATCCAGTAGCTCTCAGCGGCCTCGCCGACGAAGCGCTCGGAGTTCCGCGCATCGCAGTAACGCAGGTAATACCAGCACGAGCCCGCCCACTGCGGCATCGTGTTCAGCTCGCGTGTGGCGGTGGCGGAATACTGCACCCAATCCGTGGCCTTGCTCAGCGGAGGCTCAGGTGTGCCAGTGGGCTTGAAGTCAGCCAGGTCTGGCGGCAGCAAAGGCAGTTCGCCTTCCGGCAGCGCTTGATGGTTGCCGTTCTCCCACAGAATCGGGAAGGGCTCGCCCCAGTAGCGCTGACGGCTGAACAGCCAGTCACGCAGCTTGAAATTGATGGTCTTTTTGCCGAGGCCCTTCTCTTCGAGCCAAGCAGCGATTTTTTGTTTGGCTTCCGGTGTGGACAGACCATCCAGGAAGCCAGAGTTCACGGCGGTGCCATTGTCGGTGAAGCCTTGCCAGGCTTGATCGCCAGGAGGTTGAACCACTTGCATGATTGGCAAACCAAATTTCTTTGCGAACTCAAAGTCACGCTGATCATGCGCAGGCACGGCCATGATCGCGCCGGTGCCGTAGGACATGAGAACGTAGTCGGCGATCCAGATCGGAATCTTCTCATCGTTCACCGGGTTGATCGCATAAGCGCCGGTAAACTCGCCAGACTTTTCCTTGGCCAGTTCGGTGCGCTCCAAGTCGCTCTTGGAGGCGACGGACTTCTGATATGCCTGCACGGCCTCGCGTTGAGCTTCTGTCGTGATTGTCTCGACCAGCGGATGCTCCGGCGACAGCACCATGTAAGTCGCGCCGAACAAGGTGTCGGGGCGGGTGGTGAAGACGGTGATGGGCTCGCCTGATTCGGTCTTGAAGGTGACTTGCGCGCCCTCGCTGCGGCCAATCCAATTGCGTTGCAGCGCGCGAATACCTTCGGGCCAGTCGAGGCCATCCAGTTCGTCGATCAAGCGTTGGGCGAAGGACGTGATGCGCAGCATCCACTGGCGCATGGGGCGGCGCTCGACGGGGAAACCGCCGACTTCGCTCTTTCCATCCACCACCTCTTCATTGGCCAGCACCGTGCCCAATTCCTGACACCAGTTCACGGGGGCTTCGCTCACGAAGGCCAGACGACGCGCGTCGATCTCCTCGCGGCTCAGGCCTTGTGCTTCCAGCTCGCTGATCGGACGCGCCTTGCCCTCGTCGTTCACATACGAGCCATACAGCTTCAAAAAGATCCACTGCGTCCACTTGAAGTAGCCGGGATCGGTCGTGTTCACCTCGCGGTCCCAGTCATAGGCGAAGCCCAGGCGCTTCAACTGTGCGGTGAAGTTGGCCACGTTCTTCTCGGTCGTCGCACGCGGGTGCTGACCGGTCTTGATTGCGTATTGCTCAGCAGGCAGGCCAAAGGCATCCCAACCCATCGGGTGCAGCACGTTGTGGCCGGTCATGCGCTTGAAGCGGCCAATGATGTCGGTAGCCGTGTAGCCCTCGGGATGGCCGACATGCAGGCCGTTGCCGCTGGGGTAGGGGAACATGTCGAGCACGAAATACTTCGGCTTCGTGGCATCAAAATCGGCATCGCCAGGGTTCGGCGTGCGGAAGGCCTTCGCTTGCTCCCAGGTGGCCTGCCACTTGGGTTCAAACTCGGCGAAGGGGAATGCTTTGCGCTGCTCAGTGCTCATAAAAAACGGGCGGCTAAGAAGGCGCAGGGTGGGCGATGCGCAAGCCCCAAGGAGTCACGACATTCCTGTCGTCACTCTGCTGCAGGCTGGATCGGTGTTCACGCTTTAGCGTGCTTTTGGGCAGCGGAGGCACGCTAAAGCGTGAACACCGAACTAAATATCTTTGGCCATTGCGATGGCTCACGCCGCCACCAAATCATACCCGCGCCATTCCTTGACGGTCACATCGACGAAACTGCCCACGGGCACATCTTTGGCCACGAGGACGGTGCTGTCGATGTCGGGGGCATCCCACTGGCTGCGGGCGACACCGGGTTCTTCGACGAGCACGCGCATGGTTTTGCCGACGAGCTTTTCGTTCACGTGCTCCACATTGCGCTGGATGGCGCGCATGGCTTCGTTCCAGCGGCTCTTGCGGGTCATGTGGTGCAGATGGCCTTCCATCTTGGCGGCACGGGTGCCGTCTTCGCGGCTGTATTCGAAGATGCCAGCGCGCTCGAACTTTTCGTCCTCAATGAAGCGGATCAGCTCGTTGAAGTCGCCCTCGGTTTCACCCGGGAAGCCAACGATGAAGGTGGTTCGGATGGCGATTTCGGGAATGCCGGCACGGATGCGTTTGATGAGGTCGCGGATGTAGTTGCCGTCGGTCTCGCGCTTCATCAGGCCCAGCATGTGATCGCTGATGTGCTGCAACGGCATGTCGATGTAGCGGGCCACCTTGGGGCTGTCGGCGATGGCGGAGATGAGGTCGTCGCTCCAGTGCGCGGGGTGTGTGTAGAGCAGGCGAATCCAGAAGTCGCCTTCGATGGCGTTCAAGGCGCGAATCAGGGTGGAGAGCGAGTGGCCCTTGCTGCTGTCCACGGGGCTACGCGGATTCGGGCGCGAGTCCTCCCACTTGTCCATGCCGAAGTAGGTCGTATCCTGGCTGATCAGATTGATCTCCTTCACGCCTGCCTTCACGAGGTCCTGCACCTCACGGACAATGCTGTCCTGAGTGCGGCTGCGATGACGGCCGCGGATGCGCGGGATGATGCAGAAGGAGCACGTGTGATTGCAGCCCTCGGCGATCTTCACATACGCCATGTGTTTTGGCGTCAGGCGGAAGCGCGGCGTGTCATAATCGGGAATCCACTGCGGCGTCTTGGTGACGTGGTTCTCCTGCTCGGTGTGCTCCGTGCCCATGAGCTTCTGAATGATCGGCGCGACCTGCGTCACTTGATCCAGGCCAATGAAGGCATCCACTTCGGGCATCGCGCCTGGCAGTTCTTGAGCAAAACGCTGTGCCATGCAGCCAGCGACGATGATCTTCTGCTTCTTGCGCTGCGGGGACTCGGCGCGGCCGTCGACGGCCTCATGGACGGCTCCAATGCTTTCCTTCTTCGCCATATCGATGAAGGAGCAGGTGTTGATGATGAGCACGTCGGCCAGGTCGGCGTCTGGCGTCATGGCCATGCCTGCTTGCTGCAAATGGCCGATCATCACCTCCGAATCGATGAGATTCTTGGCGCAACCGAGGGAGACGAGACCGACTTTGATCATGGGCTTGGAAGGGGTAGGGGGAGCGCAGGATACACGCCTTTCCCAGCCTTCCAAGCCTCTTGATTGAGTTTTGCAGTGTTATGCCAAGCCAGCGTTTTTGTCGCTAATCTGCGTGTTCAGTGTCCAGAAGTCATAGATCACGCCCACGGCGAAGAGACCACCGGTGCACAGGTAAATGATGCCCGTGATGATCTTGCCTTGATAGAAGCGATGGATGCCAAACAGGCCCAGGAAGGTCAGTAGCAACCATGCAACGGAGTAGTCGAAGGGGCCGGCAACGAAGCGTTTGTCCGCCGTGCGATCCATGTGCGGGATGAGAAACAAGTCGATGATCCAGCCGACGCCAAGCAAGCCCAGCGTGAAGAGCCAGATGGTGCCCGTGATCGGCCGCCCATAGTAGAAGCGGTGCGAGCCAGTGAAGCCGAAGATCCACAGCAGGTAGCCGATGGTCTTGCTGTGCGTATTGGTCGTGGGGAGTGTTGTCATGGTATTGGTTTTTCTAACGGGCGTATTCATGGTGCGTTTCGCTTGAGGGTGCGATTACAGATTCACGATGCGTTCTGAATGATTCAAGATGCCGTCAGTCCCTGATAGCACAAACCTCAATCAGCAGCGCCGTGCAGTTGTCGCGGCTGCCTTCTTCGATGGCGGTCTTCACCAACAGCAACGCCGCGCTGTGGGCATCCGCAGTGCGCGTGTGCTCCTCCAGCGCTCGATCCCACAGGCCATCCACGATGCCGTCGGAACAAATGAGGAACCGATCTCCAGGTTCGAAGCCCACGGCACCGACATGCGGATCGACAAACTGATGCCCGGAGCCTAGCGACTTGTTCAGCACGTTCTTGCCTGGATGCGTGCGGGCCTGGCGTTCATTAGCCTGTCCCGTGCGGCGCAGATGGCCGACATAGGTGTGGTCGTCGGTGATCTGCTTCATTGGCCCATAATGTGGCAGGTAATAGAGGCGACTGTCGCCGATATGGCCGAAAAACATCCACTCCGGCGTGAACCAAGCGAGCGTCAACGTCGCGCCCATATCGCGGCACTCATCATACACACGGCCAAGCCTTAGCAGCTCGCCATGGATCGAGGTGAACAGTTCGCCCAGCACATCGCCAAAGCCGGAGGAAATGCCAAGCGCCGATTGCTTGAAGCTCTTGGGTAGCAATTGCGTGATCTTCTCGGTGGCAATCTTGCTAGCGAACTCCCCGCTCTTCGCGCCCCCCATGCCATCGCTGACCGCAAAGACATAGTCAGCATCATGCAGCGTGCCCTCACCGACCTTGCCGAGGTAGCGCACCTCACGCGCATTGAAGGTCAGAGCAAGAAAGGCATCTTCATTGTTCGCACGCACTCGGCCCTTGTCAGTCATGCCAGACCAGCGGAGGGCGAAAGGGGGGTGGGGCATTTGGGACAGGATTGACAAGATTTGAGGATTAACAGGAAAAGAATTTTAGAAGGACAGTGACCCAGTCGTCAATTCATCCTGCATAATCCTGCCATCCCGTAAATCCTGTCGGAATTCACTTCGCATCCGGCTCCGGCTTGGGCGGTGCCAGTTCGGGATGCTCCAGGATCGTAGCGAACTCGAAGTCGATCAGGCAGAAACGGCCGTCGCTGGCGCGGTAGGTCACGTTGCGTAGCGCTTGATCATCATGGCGCACGCCGAAGTGCTCCAGCTCGGCGAAGAGTTCCAACATTCGTTCATCGCCCATGCGGTCCACACGGCTGCCACAGTTGTTGGTCACAAGGTGCAGCTTCTCTGCATCCGTCTCTAGCAAGCGCGGCACGAAGCCGCAGCCTTTGTCTTCAAGATAGCGGAGCACGCGCACTTCATTCTCGAAGCGCTCCTTCGCGAGATGACCACGGAAGGTTTTGTGCACCTTGCCATCGTAACCGATGCGCACCAGAGCACGCGCCGTATCCTTGACTTCACGCATCAGTGTCCACTCCAGAGTTGAGATTCATGAGCCAGTCGATCATCGACAAAGATAACGCCTTCAGCCTTCAACAAGCGGCGCTTTTGATCCAGAGATGGGCCTGCTCGTTCGCCACTGTAGCCGCCCAGCGTTAGGTCACTGCTGATCACTCGATGGCAGGGCACCTCGGGGATGTTGGGATTGCGCCGCAGAGCCTGACCGATGGCACGTGGCGAGTGGCAGCCTATGATGCGGCCGATAGTGGCATAGGTCGTGACCATGCCTGGCGGAATCAGGCTTGTAGCCTCATACACCCGTGACTCGAAAGTGGTGATTTCACGCTCCATGATGAGTGCACAGGATCAGGGGGAGACAGAGGTGCAACAAAAAAGCGAGCCCCTTGCAGGACTCGCTTTTTTATACTCCACTGGCGGAACGGACGGGACTCGAACCCGCAACCTCTGCCGTGACAGGGCAGCGCTCTAACCATTGAGCTACCGCTCCGTGACTCAGTGCGAGGGCCGAGATAGTAACTAACCTTTCGCAGCCCGCAACGAGAAATCGTATTGTCTTCAAATTTTCTTCACGGCCAGCTTCTTTATCTCTGCAAAAGCAGCCTTCGTGACGAACTTGCGCTCCCAATGATCCTTCACGAACCAGCGCTTCTTTGCCTCAGGATTGCGGTGCAGGAAGATGGCCTTGGCCTCGGCATACTTGGCGTTGTCGTTCTGACGGTGATAGGTCTCGTCCATCGGAATGCTTTCATCATAGTTGGGGTGCTCGTGCGTGAAGACCAAGTCACGCGCATCCACCACACAATCATCGTCAAAGGCGCGGAAGCTGAACTCATCGTCTGAGTAGATGCCTGTGTAGGCCGGGGGCAGAAACCAGCCCTGCTGCTCCACGCGTTTGCGGTTCAGGATGGCCATGCACAGCAGGTCGTCGATGCGGTGCCCATCGCTGATACGCAGCACCTTCGGCTTGCGCAGGCTGCCCATGCGATGCTCGAACAAATCATCCCAGCCGGGCAGGGGAAGCCAATCGTCGGACAGTTGCACGAGGATGTCGCCCGTGCTGTGCTCCGCCGCGAGATTCCAGGCACCCACGCAGCCCTTGCCGATCTCCGTCACCACGTGAGGTTTGAACTCGACCAGTGCCGCTTTGCAAATCTCATCATCATCATCAATGGCGAACACATGCTCGATACGCTCCGGCTTATTCGCAGCGTCGAGCCATAGCTTGCGGGCCGACAAGGGAAGATCCGCGCGGCCGCGGGTGGCATGAACGAGGCTGATTTTTGCAGGCTTAGAGAAGAGGCGGCTGAAGAGACCCATCCGCGCCAGTGCCATGTTTCCGAGCAGCGGTCAATGCTGCGCATCAAGTCAAGCAACTTGCGCCAGGAAAAGTTTCAGCCCTCAGCATCACTCAGCTTGCGATGGCCCGTCGTGTCGCTACTCCAGCCCTCCCTCAAATTTCCCTCAATCATGGAACTCAAAATCAACGTAGCCCACGTCGAGCGCATTGCCCGCGAACTCGGAGTCAAAGCCATTCACGTCGGCGCTGTCGCCCACTTGTTCAGTGAGGGCTCGACCGTCCCGTTCATCGCCCGCTACCGCAAAGAACAGACCGGCGAGATGGACGAGGTGAAGATCACGGCGGTGCGCGACCGCATGGAGCAAATGCAAGCCATCGATGACCGTCGTTCGTCGATCCTGAAGTCCCTCGAAGAGCGCAACCTCCTCACCGATGCCCTGAAGGACAAGATCACCAAGGCGGACTCGCTGACCGTTTTGGAAGACTTGTTTGCGCCCTACCGTCCGAAGCGTCGCACTCGCGCCACCATTGCCAAGGACAAGGGCTTGGAGCCGTTGGCGGATTGGATTGAAGCCAACCAGTCTGATCGTTCGGCGAACCCGACGGCTGAGGCCGAGAAATATGTGAAGCCCGACGCTGAGAACGACGAGCAAAAGGTGAAGGACGTAGCCGAGGCTGTCGGTGGCGCACGCGACATCATCGCCGAGCGCTTCAGCGACAATGCCGAAATCCGCGCCGCCATGCGTAAGCTTTATCAAGATCAGGGCTCCGTCACCAGCAAGGTGCTCTACGGCAAGGAAGAGGACGCCGAAGCCGCGAAGTTCCGGGACTACTTCGACTGGAATGAACCGCTGAAGACGATCCCCTCGCATCGCATGTTGGCCATTCGTCGCGGTGAGAGCGAAGGCTTCCTCATGATGCGGGTGAATCCGCCTGAACTGAACGCCACCGCCTTGATCGAAGGCATGGCCACGCGCGCCATCTCGGCTTGCGCCGATCAGATGAAGCTTGCGGCAGCCGATTGCTACAAGCGCTTGCTCGGCCCGAGCATGGAGACGGAGATGCGCTTGGAGTCAAAGAAGAAGGCCGATGCCGAAGCGGTGAAGGTCTTCGCCGACAACCTGCGCGAACTCTTGCTCGCTGCACCATTGGGCCAGAAGCGCGTGCTCGGTATCGACCCCGGCTTCCGCACGGGGTGCAAGGTCGTCGCACTCGACGCGCAAGGGAAGCTACTCTTCAACGACGTCATCTACCTCATCGGTAGCGGCAACACCTTAATGCAAGCCAAGGAACTGCTGACCAACGTGGTGAAGCACTACCACATTGAAGCTATCGCCATCGGCAACGGCACCGCCAGCCGCGAGACCGAAAGCTTCGTCAACAAGATCGGCCTGCCCAAGCATATCCCCGTCATCATGGTCAGCGAGGCCGGCGCTTCGGTTTATTCCGCCAGTGATGTCGCTCGCGAGGAGTTCCCTGATCACGATGTCACCGTGCGCGGCTCCGTCTCCATCGCTCGCCGCTTGATGGACCCGTTGTCCGAGTTGGTGAAGGTGGACCCCAAGGCCATCGGAGTGGGCCAGTATCAGCACGACGTGGATCAAAACCAACTCAAGGCATCGCTCGATGACACCGTCCTCAGTTGTGTGAACGGCGTCGGTGTGGAGCTGAACACCGCCAGCAAGCAACTGCTCAGCTACGTGTCCGGTCTGAACAGCACGCACGCCGCGAACATCGTCGCCTATCGCAATGAGAACGGTGCCTTCAAATCACGCCGCGAACTGCTGAAGGTGCCTCGTCTTGGTGACAAGGCCTTCGAGCAAGCTGCGGGCTTCCTGCGCATTCGCGATGCCGAGCATCCGCTCGACCGCAGCGCCGTGCATCCTGAGCGCTATGCCTTGGTCGAGCAGATGGCGAGCGACATCGGCTGCACCTTGCCCGACCTGCTCAGTAAGCCAGAGCTGCGCGCGAAGGTCGATCTGAAGAAGTATGTCTGCGCTGATGTCGGCCTGCCCACGCTGCAAGACATCATGAACGAACTGAACAAGCCGGGCCGCGACCCGCGCAAGCAGTTCGAGGTCTTCCACTTCCAGGAGGGCGTCGAAAAGCCCGAAGATTTGCAGATCGGTATGAAGCTCCCTGGCATCGTCACCAATGTCGCTGCCTTTGGTGCCTTCGTGGACATCGGCGTACATCAAGACGGACTCGTGCACGTCAGCCAGCTCAGCGATAACTTCGTCAAGGACGCCAGCGAGGTCGTAAAGGTCGCGCAGCGAGTGCAAGTCACGGTGATCGAAGTCGATCTCCCGCGCAAACGCATCGCCCTCAGCATGAAGTCCAAGCCCGACTTCGAGAAGAAAAAGCCCAGCGGCCCTCCTGGCCAGGGTGGTGGTGGTCAGCGCAGCTTCAGCAGCAGCGGCGGCGGTCGCCCTCAGCAAGGCGGCGGCATGGGCAACCCCTTCGGCGGCGGTGACTGGTTCACCCAGGCGGCATCGAAAGGGAAGAAGTAAGCAGTTGGATGCTAACATCGGGTGGCCTGCGGCTTCGCTCCTCCATTTCCTCTGGGGGGGCTCACCGCATGGCGGAGCGAACACCCCGCGCCGTGCGGGGTATCCTGCGGATGGCGCGGGGGCCAGACCATTTCGTCGAAGGAAGACGTCGCCACTCTCGGGGGTGATACCATTTCCTCCGGTGGCGTCCCCCATTTGGAAGACCTTCGCCCCCGTCGTATGCGGGGACCATACCATTTGGCGCGGTGAAGGCAGTTTAGCTGGGAAAAGGTGCTAGCTAACCGCTGCAGCGTAGACTGTATTAGAGGGCAGCGTCGAATGCGGAAGAAATAAGCCTGGTGCAAGGACCGGGTTGACGGTTGGGTGATTCTGCCTCGATGGTGTGGTCATGAAAACCGTTCTGCTTTCGTTCTTGATCATCTTCACTTTGGCCGCCTGCACCCGGGAAGGCCAAAATCAAATTGGGCGTTCGATTCAGAATTGGACCGGGGTGAATGGCGTCCTGGAAATCTATGCGGGTGAGAAGCTGGTGAAGCGTTTCATCCAGATCGACAAGCTCACCACTGCTTCCTCTACAACCGGCAGTGAAGCTCGGCCATACCGCTATGGCTACGGTGTGCTTGACGAGAACCTGAACAGTCAAAAAGACAGTGGCGAGAAGAAGGTCTACTTCGAGTTCAGTGACCACTCGACCAACTACATCTTCTTCGAGAACCCGCACTGAAGGCAGTATCGCTGCGGATGAATGGCTGATTTCGCCTAAAAGTTGTCAGCGTGGAGAAGGGGGGCATGTCCGTTATAGTCCTCACACGTCACCGATTTATGCACCTTCGATTTGCTCTGCTCTTCGCCCTTCTGGGTTTCTCATCCTTGGCCACTGCGGCTGAGGGGCCTCTGCGTGTGCTGTGCCTGCACGGTGCCATGATGTCAGAGTCAGAACGGTCCGGCATCGCCACCCTGATGCGTGACTTGGGGCGTGATGGCATTTGGTTTGATGTGCGCGACGCGGCGGATGCCGAAGAGCCGTCCGCACTCGCGCTCTACGACGTGGTGATGCAACCCGCTGCCTTGAGCACGCTGGTGAAAGCCAAGCCCATGCTCATCCTGCCGAAGGTGGTAGACGCGGCTAAGGTGAAGGCTGATCTCTTGCAAGCGGTGGGTGATGGGCGGAAGAAAAGATGGGCGGCTTTCTTGGCGCAGCGTGAACTGGAGCAGCGCGAACAGCACCCGCAGGTGGCGAACTATGAGAAGCGCCCGGAGCCGCTCACCTTCCAGAAGCCGTTCTCTGTCAAGGGCAGCATGGAGCGCACCCAAGTGCCTGCCGACTGTGAGTTGAAGCTCTTCGCTTCAGAGCCTGACATCGCCAAGCCCATTGCTTTTGCTTGGGACGAGCTGGGTCGCTGCTGGGTCGTAGAAACACGCGACTATCCGCACGGGATCAAACCGAGCGGTGAGGGTGAGGACAGCGTGAAGATCTGCGAGGATACGGATGGCGATGGCAAGGCCGACAAATTCACGGTCTTCGCCGACAAGCTGAATCTGCCCACGGGCATCGTGTTCGCTCGCAAAGGCATCATCATCGCCGCGCCGCCCAAGTTTATCTATCTCGAGGACACCGATGGTGATGACAAGGCCGACAAGCGCGAGGTCATCATGGACTGCTGGGGCATCCGCGACACGCACGCCCAAGCCAGTAACCTGCACTACGGCTTCGACAACTGGATCTACGGCTGCGTCGGCTACAGCGGCATCGAAGGCTACGTTGGTGGCAAGCAGCATCAGTTCGCCATGGGCACGTATCGTTTCAGGGCGGACGGCAGCGCGCTTGAGTTTCTGCATCAGTTTACGAACAATGCCTGGGGCCATAGCTACAACGACGCGGGTGATCAATTCGGCGGCACCGCCAATGGTGCTCCGATCTTCTTCGGGGGCATCCCGGCCACAGCTTATCCTGAAGGTCGTGGTTTCACGGCGAAGAAGATCAACGAAGTCGATGCCTGCCGCACCATCACGCCGAACTTCCGCCAAGTGGATGTCTTCGGTGGCTACACAGCAGCTGCGGGCTCCAGCTTTATCTATAGCGATGCGTTGCCCAAGCGCTTCCAAGGCATGGCCATGGTCTGTGAACCCACGATGAAGGTCGTGTCTCTCATGGACGTGCAGCCCGATGGCGCTGGCTACAAAGCGCTCGATGCCTTCAATCTCTATGCTAGCAGCGATGAATGGAACAGCCCGGTTCATGCCGAGGTCGGCCCCGATGGCGCGGTGTGGGTGGCCGATTTCCAAAACTTTATCATTCAGCACAACCCGACGCCGAGCCTGGAACGTGGCGGCTTCGTGGCCACCACCGGCGTCGGTGGCGCTCATGAGAATGATCTGCGTGATCACTCTCGTGGACGTATTTACCGGATCACTGCCAAAGGTGCCAGCAAAGCCACGGACACGCTTTATGGGAAACTCACGGCGCAGCGTGTGGCTGTCGAAGCCAAGAGCTACAAGCCTTCGGCTAGCTATGGAGTGCATGATCTGTGGACCCAACACGCCTTGGGCCTGCTCGACGCCAAGACTCACCAAGCCGCGCTCATTTCCACAGATGCTAAGCTCCGGCGCAATGCGATTCGTGCCCTTGGCAGTGACAAGGCCGCGCAAGACTTGTTCTTCGGCTCCGGGGTATTTTCCGACCCGGACTTGAACACACGCCTGGCGGCCTTCGTGAAGCTCTCGGAGTTTGAAACGACGCCCGAGATCCAGACGCTGGTCAAAAAGCTTGCCAGTGACCCCGTGGTCAAAAATGACGAGTGGCTGGGTGAGGCAGCGAAGATGCTCGGGAAAAAGCACAAGGCCCTGAACTACAAAGAGGGGCCGAATCTGCTGCCGAACGCTGGTTTTGAGGAACTGGCAGCCAACAAGAAGACACCCGAGGGCTGGACACGCCGTGATTACGGCAGCCGCGCTGGCAACAAGGGAGCGGAGTGGGGGATCGTGATTGATCCCAAGATGGTCCACAGCGGCAAGCATGGTTTCCGGGTGATCACCCGCGACGATGCGGACACGAGCTTCTTCGCGGATGTGCCCTTGAAACCCAACACGGAATACAAGCTCAGTGCCTGGATCAAGACGCATGCCTTCCGGGGCAAGGCGAGCCTCAATGATCACATCGGCCGCGCCGAGACGGGTAAGCTCAGTCGTGCGCAGGATTGGACCGAGGTGGATGTCGTTTTCAATAGCAAGGACCGCACGAAGGCCAGCATCAACCTGCTGCAAGTCGGCAAGGGCGACACCTATTACGACGATGTGAAGCTCTGTGAGATCATTGTCGAAGGCGAGGATGATCCCACCAAACTCGCTGGCGATGGGAAGCGCGGGGAGACTATCTTCTGGACCCATCCCGTGGCCGCGTGCAAGAACTGTCACATGCTCAATGGCCAAGGCAGTGCCGTCGGCCCTGCACTGGATGGCATCGCTACTCGAAAGGATGAGGCCTACATTCTGGAGAGCCTGATCAATCCGAACGCCAAGATTGCCGAAGGCTACACCGCCACGCCGATCTCGCCTATGCCGCCGATGAACTTGATCCTCAAGCCGCAGGAGTTCGCCGACGTGAAGGCCTTCATCCTATCACTCAAAGCGACCAAATAGTTCTAGCCGCTGGGGCCCAAGCGCCGCCAATAGAGGCCGGGGGATTTCGCGTGGATGGGTAGTCCACTCGACTCCTTTGGCCGCGCTGCGGCGGACTTTTGGCAGCCCCCCATATTTCTTTGGGCACCCTTCCTTTGCTTTGCAGCGGGGAACGAGTGGGTGATCACTTAGCCGTCGTCAGCTCCAGCTCAAAACTGGTCTCACCAGGGAAAAGCACTGAGAAGCGGGGCTGCTCGACACCCGCCATGTAATTGCGAAACACGATGGCGAACGGGGTTTTGTCCGTGGCATGAATGCGCCAGCCACGGGTCTCGGCGGGGATCTGCATTTTCCAGGTGCCAGTGATTACCATCGGGTCGTCAGCCTTGGTCAGCGGTCCTTCGTTGATGCCAGTGAGGGCAAAATCAAAGCGGGGCTGGAGCTTGCCCTCGGGATCGAACTCAAACTGGACCCAGCTCTGCAAGGCATCCGTCGCCTTCTGGATAAGCTCCTTCTTTTCCTGCTCGGTCAGGACGAGCAGGTCTGCCTTCATCATATAACGCTCCGTCTCAGGTTCAGCGGTGAAGCAGCGCGGGTCGATCTCGACCTTGATGATACAGGTGCCATCCTGGGCAAAGTGGCTGCGCACGGGGATGTCGGGCAGCGGGTGGGCGTGCGCGAGAGTGGCGAGGATACCGACCAAGGTCAGCGAGCAGAGGAGAAATGCGGACATCTTCACAAAAATAGGATTGCTAGATAACTCAGACTATGAACAATCGTTCATAACGGAGGCAACGCGTCACGTGTTGCCACGTTCATCATCATCCACCAAACACCATGAAGAATATCTATTCACTCATCGCTATCGTTGCTCTTTCCGCCGGTTCCGCCTTCGCTGGCTGTGGCAAGATCGACACGACTGAAGGCACCCTGAAGTCTTTCGACGCAGAAGCCAAGGTCGCCATCGTCGAAACCAAGGGCGGCGAATCCAAGCGTCTGACCCTGACCCCTGACAGCAAGGGCGGCAAGAAAGCTGACAAGCTGGTCGGCCAGGCCGTCACGGTGCTCAGCTCCCATGGCAAGGTGACCGAAATCAAGAAGGCGTAATCCTTCGCGATCAATCTTTCTGAGAAGCCCGGCAGTTCGCTGCCGGGCTTTTTTATTGCCCTGGCAGAGCGACTTGGCTCGGATGCATGAGATAGGCGATCAAGTCACGCACTTGATCGGGCGGGAAGGCCAGCAGCAAGCCCTCGGGCATCATCGACATGGGGGAGGCTTCTTGCTTTGAGATCTCCGTCTTCTCAATCGTTGTCTCTTCCGTCAGCAAGCGCAGGGTCAGGGTACGGGCATCTTGGCGGGCGATGACACCACTGAGAATGCGGCCATCTTTTAGCGTGAGGATGCTCATTCGATAGTCGGCACTGACTACGCCGCTGGGGTCGGCAATGTTCTCCAGCAGGTAGTCGATGTTCGCACGACCTGAGCCGGTCAAGTCAGGGCCGACCTTGCCGCCCTCGCCATACATCTGATGGCAAGCCGAGCAGACGGCGTTGAAGAGCACGCGGCCCGTGCTTAGGTTGGCCTTCGCAAGCGTGGGGCCGTTGAGTTGCTTCTTGAGCTTCTCGATGAGTTCCTTCTTGTCCGTCGCCGACTCACGCAGTTCGCCCCAGACTTCGGTGAGCTGATTCGTGAGGGCTTCGTTGTTGAAGGCGCGAATCTGGCGGGCATGGAAGGCCGTGATGTCCGTGCGGGCGATCTTCGCGCCTTTGTCGCCCACGTTGTCAAGCAGCACCGCCGCAAAGGCAGGGCGCGAGACCAGGGTGTCGAGCACCGCTGGGCGTTCGGTGCTGGAGAACTTGCGATAGGTCTTCGCGAGCTTTTGCCCGATCGCAGGATCATCAAATAAAGCGAGGCCGCGCACGGCGGTGGTGTTGAGGCTACGCACTTCCAGCAATGATTCGAACAGTTCGCGCAGGTTCGCGGGGCGCGCGTCGATCAAGGTCTTCAAGGCTGCCTGCCGGGCGTTGAGGTCGGCCTTGTCATCGAGCACGATGGCTTTGATCTCATCCAGCGCGCGGCCATCGCCGAAGAGGGAACTGAGTTCGCGAATCGTTTTGGTAGCATTGGCTTCAGTGATCGACTTCACGAATGCATCCCAAGCTGCAGGCTTCGGAGCCTTGCGCCAGCCCTGGAAGGCTTCGCTAAGTCCAGAGAGGATGGCTTGGCACTGGGCGTCACCCGCAACACTGAGCAAGACATTGATGGGCTGCGGGTTGGTCTCGATCCGACTGGCGAGATTACGCGTGATCCAGCGCAGGGTGTTGGGCAGCCTGCATTCTTTGGCAACGGCGACGAGGGCCATGGGATCACTGTCACCAAGAGGGATGAGTCCATACCAGACCAGCGCGGGGATGTTCTTGTCCTCAGGGTATTCAGCGTGCTTAACCAGCTCGGTAGCGAGTGCCGCACGTTGCTTCAAAGGGAGGCGCTGGAGCGTGCTCGCCAGAGTGAGTTGCATGAGGCTGGACTTGTCGGTGCGAGCAAGGTTGAGCACCAATGGCAGTGCTTCTGTGATTTCCGCATCGGGATACACGATCTTGGGCACTGGACCGACGATGGTATCCAACGGCCAGAATTGGGTCATCTGGCGAAGTCCACGCACACGCGAGTATTCGTTGTCGGACTTGACGTCTGGCTTTGGCAGTGGCTTGCGCCAGGCAAAGGGCTTCTTCGGCATTTTTGTATCACCGTAAGTGATGCGGAAGATGCGGCCACTGGTGCGGTGCACGCCGGTGCTGTCGTGGCATTCGCCCATATCGCTCCAGTCGAGAATGAAGCCGCTGCCGTCGGGGCCGACACTGATCTCGATGCCACGGAACCACGAATCATCGGTGAGGAAGACATCCGGCTCATGCTTGCCGACATAGCCGGAGCCGAGTCGCTCCAGGCGCTCGACGTTGGCACGACGACCATGCATGTTCAGGGTGAAGAGTTTGTTCCGATACTGCTCGGGCCACTGATTGGCTTGGTAGATCATCATGCCGATATGCGCGTGACCACCTCCCAGGCTGTTGGCCTTGCCATCGCGGGATTCCGTCCAGCTACCGCTGCGGTCGTAGTGATAGTGATCGGCGATGGTGTCCAGCTTCTCATAGACGGCAGGGTTCAGGGAGCTCGAATCAGTGAGATGCGCGCCGTGCATCAGGTGCCAGAGGTGGCCGGTGACGGTGTTGATGAAGAACAGCTCGCCGTTCTCATCCCAATCATGACCCCATGGATTCGTGGTGCCGTGGGTAAGCACCTCGACGATCTTGCGTTCAGGGTGAAAGCGCCAGATGCCGCCTTTCATCGGAATGCGTTGGTCTTCGGGTGTGCCGGGCACTCCAAGCCGCCCTGGGCAGGAATGCCCGCAGCGTCCGTAGAGCCAACCGTCGGGCCCCCAGCGCAGACCATTGGCGAAGTTGTGGTAGTTGTCCTTCGCCACGGTGAAGCCATCGAGCATGACCTGCGGCGCGCTGTCGGGAATGTCATCGCCATTGGCATCGGGAATGAAGAGCACCTGAGGTGGGCACATGAGCCAGACACCGCCGCGACCAACTTCGACGCTGGTAAGCATCTGCACATCTTGCGTGAAGACCTTGCGTGTTTCGGCGATGCCATCCCAGTCCTTGTCTTCGAGAATGATGACACGATCCTTCAGGCCCAAGTCAAAGCGCTTCTGGCGCTCGGCATAGGTGTAGTTCTCCGCCACCCACATGCGGCCCTTGCTGTCCCAAGCCATGGCGATGGGATTTTGCACTTCCGGTTCCGCCGCGAAGAGTGTGGCATTGAAGCCCTCGGGCAAATGCAGCATCTTCAAGGACTCTTGCGGAGACGGTGGCTGCGCATCACCGGGGTCGCTGTTGTAGAGCTTGGGGAACTCGGCGGCACTGGCGAGCGCCGTGATGCTGAAAAGGCAGAGCAGGTGACGGAGCATGGGAGGGAAATTAGTAAAGTTTGGCCACGGCCTGATGGCGCGGGCAGGTGACGAGGTGGTCATTCACCATGCCGACGGCTTGCATGAAGGCGTAGCAGATGGTGGAGCCGACGAACTTGAACCCGCGCTTC
>Ga0247831_1003475_pt1 | contig 22859 bp, 28 predicted proteins | sample LaCruzMarch2015__9_FD_192406 | JGI IMG/M metagenome (GOLD analysis project Ga0247831, IMG submission 192406) | Freshwater microbial communities from meromictic Lake La Cruz, Castile-La Mancha, Spain - LaCruzMarch2015_1m | ecosystem: Environmental > Aquatic > Freshwater > Lake | place: Spain...
GGCCTGCTGGCGGTCTTCGATCGCCTGAATCAAGGTCCAGGGCGAAGGCACCGTTTTGCGGATATAGAGTTCGTAGTGGACGGGTCCGGCCATGATCTCACTTCGACATTGAGCGATATCCCAACCACAAAGGGTTTAAGGTCCGGTTTCGCGAACGAAATCTGGTCAGCATCGAAGTGCGGCCGTAAAGTCACCGTGTTCGCAGGCAAACGGTTACGCTTGCCGCGCGTTCAGACGCACCCGACACCGGTCGGGCCCGTTCTGAACGGGAACTGACGAGGAGACCGATTTGGCCAACATCACCCTGGTGGACGACGACGAGAACATCGTCGCATCCGTTTCGCTGGCGCTGGAAAGCCACGGCCACAAGGTGGTCGCCTATCACGACGGGGCCACGGGACTGGAAGCGCTGGAGGCGTCGCCGCCAGACCTGGCCATCCTGGACGTCAAGATGCCTCGCATGGACGGCATGGAGGTGCTGCGCCGCCTGCGCCAGACCAGCCAGATTCCCGTCATCATGCTGACCTCCAAGGACGAAGAGATCGACGAGATTCTCGGCTTCAACCTCGGGGCCGACGACTATATGCACAAGCCGTTCAGCCAGCGGCTGCTCATCGAGCGGGTGAAGGCCCTGCTGCGCCGCTCGGGTGGCGACGGCGGCGAGCCGGAACCGTCGGCAGAGGTCTCGGGCAAGGCGATCCGTCGCGGCAAGCTGTTGATGGACCCGGCCCGTCACGAAAGCACCTGGGACGGAAAGCCGGTCAAGCTGACGGTGACGGAGTTCCTGCTGCTTCAGGCCCTGGCCCAGCGGCCCGGTTTCGTGAAGAGCCGCGACAATCTTATGGACGCCGCCTACGACGATCAGGTCTATGTCGACGACCGCACGATCGACAGCCACGTCAAGCGGATGCGCAAGAAGTTCCGGGTCGTCGATCCCGAGTTCGACGCGATCGAGACCCTGTATGGCGTCGGTTATCGCTACCGCGAAAGCTGACGGTCTGGACGGGGCCGACGAGGCCCCGCTGCGCCGACGCCTGATCCGTTTCGGCGGGTCGCGGCTCGGCGGGCTGATCCTCGCGCTCAATCTGCTCAGCCTGCTGATCCTGTTCGGGGGCGCCCTGGCCCTGAACGAGTGGAATCGGGGTCTGGTCCAGGCCCGTCAGGAAAGCCTGATGGTGCAGGCCGAGCTGCTGTCGAATGTGCTGGGCCAGCTCGGCATCACCGAAGGAGAGCCTGAGGCGACGCTGGACCCGATCCAGGCCAGTCGCTGGCTGCGCGACAACTTCATCCCCAGCGAGCAGAGGGCGCGGCTGTACGACAGTTACGGGCTGCTGGTGTCCGACAGTTTCGCGGTGTCGGACAAGATCCCCGGAGAACCCTTGCTCCCTGCCCTCCCGGCGGGATCTCCGGTTCGTGAAAAGGCCGATCCCGCGCGTGAACAGGCGACCCTGTCGCGCGCAAACACGGCCCTGGGCCGGGAGATCGAGGCCGCCCTGGCCGGCGATCCCCAGGCGACCGTGCGGCGATCGGAAAATGGCGACCGCGTGGTGTCCGTCTCCCTGCCGGTGCGTCATGTGCAGCAGGTGCTGGGCGTCCTGACGCTGGAAGCGGGAGATGTCGACCAGATTCTGGACGCGCAGCGCAAGGCACTGGTGCCGTTTGCGCTCGTGGCCCTCGCGGTGAACCTTCTGGCCAGTCTGCTGTTGCATCTGTTCGTCGCCCGGCCGGTCAAGCGGCTGTCGGCGGCGGCGGATCAGGTCCGGCTGCAGCGCGCGCGGGCCATCTCCCTGCCCGATCTTGAGGATCGTCGCGACGAGATCGGCGATCTGGCCCGTTCGCTGGAGTCCATGACCGAGACCCTGTCGGCCCGGATGGACGCGATCGAACGGTTCGCCGCCGATGTCGCGCACGAGATCAAGAATCCGCTGACCTCGATCCGTTCGGCCCTGGAAACCCTGGATCTGGTCAAGGACAAGGACCAGCGCGACCGCCTGACGGTCGTCCTGCAACAGGATGTAAAGCGACTGGATCGGCTGATCACCGATATCTCCAACGCCTCGCGACTGGATGCCGAGCTGTCGCGGGACCGCCCGCGCCCGGTCGACCTCGCGGGCCTGCTGACCGATATCGTGGGCGTCTACGAGACCACCGGAAAGCCGGGCGAGGCCCCCGTGCGTCTGGACATCGCGCCGGACGGTCCCGCCCGCGTCCTGGGACGGGATGGTCCGCTGGGACAGGTGTTCCGCAATCTGATCGACAATGCCCGGTCCTTCAGCCCGCCCGGCCGCGCGGTCCGGGTGACGATGCGCCGCGACGACGCCGATCCGGACCGCCTTCTGGCCATCCGTGTCGAGGACGACGGCCCGGGCATCCCGACCGAGAACCTGGAGACGGTGTTCGAACGGTTCTATACGTCGCGGCCGCGCGGCACGGCCTTCGGGTCCAACTCGGGCCTCGGCCTGTCGATCGTGCGCCAGATCGTCGAGGCCCACGGCGGGCGCGTGGTCGCCAGCAACCGTGCCGGCCCGGACGGCACGAGCCAGGGGGCCATCTTCGAGGTCACCCTGCCGGCGGCGGGTCGCCGGGGGTGACGCCATCCGGCCTCCCCCCACCCCTTCATGCCACGGCGATCACGACCTTCGTCGGGGGCCGATGGCGGGGGGCGTTGCTCACCGGGGGCTCGGGCAGCGGCAAGAGTGACCTGGCGCTGCGTCTGGTGGCCCGTGGCTGGCGACTGGTCGGAGATGATTATGTTCACGTCTGGGCCTCCGGGGGGCGGCTTTTCGCCGCGCCGGTCGAAACCATCGCCGGACAGATCGAGGCGCGCGGACTTGGCATCCTGGCCCTGCCGCATCGCCCCGCGAGCCGGATTTCCCTGTGCGTGGATTGCGCCCGGGAGACCGTGGAACGCTTTCCCGTGCCGCAGACGAAGGCCATCGCAGGCGTGACCGTCGCGCATATGCCACTCGACATACGGCCGGCCTCGGCGGTCGAAACCCTGGCCCTCGCCATCCGTCGGCTTTGACCCGACGCGGGTTTCCTTTATCTAGGCCCGCTTGCGGATCGGACCGGGGGGCCGCCGATGCAGTGTGAACGGGATGTTTCGCAGTTGAACGCCTTCAGGATGGGGTCGGCATGATCGGCCTGGTGATCGTTACGCACGGCGGACTGGCGTCGGAATTCCTGTCTGCGATGGAACACGTCGTCGGCCCGCAGCGCGGGGTCGCGGCCATCTGCATCGGGCCGGAAGACGACATGGAGCGCCGCCGCCGCGACATCGTCGACGCCGCGGCTGCCGTGGACGACGGCTCCGGCGTCATCCTGTTGACCGACATGTTCGGCGGCACACCGTCGAACCTGGCCATCTCGGTGATGGAGCAGACCCATGCCGAGGTCATCGCCGGTCTGAACCTGCCCATGCTGATCAAGCTGGCCAGCGTGCGCACGCGCGAGAGTCTGGAGACCTGCGTCGCCCATGCCCAGGACGCGGGCCGCAAATACATCTCCGTGGCCTCCTGGGTCCTGGCGGGCGAGAAATAGCCGTGAGCCAGACCGTTCCGACCGCGCGGACCACCGCCAACATCTGCAACACCCGGGGCCTGCATGCGCGGGCGTCGGCCAAGTTCGTCAAGTTGGCCTCAAGCTTTGAATCGGACATCCGGGTGGCGCGCGACGGCACGACCGTGGACGCCCGCTCCATCATGGGCCTTCTGATGCTGGGGGCCGGGAACGGCTGTTCGATCGAGGTGACCGCCGAAGGCCCGGATGCCGAGGCGGCCATCGAGGCTCTGGGCGATCTGGTCGCCCGCCGCTTCGACGAGGAAATCTAGACCCTCTGGCGGCTATCGGTCGGCACGCGGCCGGTCGGGGACGGCCCGTCTGGTGCCGATGTGGGCCTGACCCCGTTCTGCGGCGAGACGGACCTGCCGGTCCCGCTCCAGAGCGCCCGTCCGCCGTTCCTCGGTCCGGCTATCGTGACAGCGGTCGCAGCAGACACCCTCCACGAACCTCGGCGACGCCCGCCCAGCCTCACTGACCGGCCTGCGACAGCCCCGGCACAGGCTGTGCGTCCCCGGCTCCAGCCCATGGCCGACCGCGACCCGCTCGTCGAAGACGAAGCACTCGCCACGCCACAGGCTTTCGCTTTCGGGCACCATCTCCAGATAGCGCAGGATTCCGCCCTGCAGGTGGTGCACGTCCGCGACCCCTTGTGCCTTCAACCAGGCGGTCGCCTTCTCGCAGCGGATTCCACCCGTGCAGTACATGGCGACCCTGGGCGGAACGGGTCGGTCCAGCAAGGCGCGACCCTCGCGCTCGAACCAGTCAGGAAAGTCGCGGAACGTGCGCGTATTAGGCTGCACCGCGCCGACGAAGGCCCCGACATCGGCCTCATAGTCGTTTCGGGTGTCGATGACGACCGTATCCGGATCCGCGATCAGGGTATTCCAGTCCTCGGCCGCGACATAGGTCCCGGCGTCCAGCACGGGGTCGATGCCCGGCTGGCCCAGGGTGACGATCTCGGGCTTCACCCGGACCTTCAGACGGTGAAAGGGCGGGGTCGAAGCGTGACTGTACTTGACCTCCAGATCGGCAAACCCCGGCCTGGCGCGCAGTCCCTGGACGACGCGATCAACCGCGTTCGCCGGTCCGGCGATGGTTCCGTTGACGCCCTCGTGCGCGACGAGCAGCGTGCCGCGCACCTGGTCGCCGCAGAGGGTCTCCAGCCAGCCACGCAAGGCTTCGGGATCGGCCACGGACGCGAACCGGTAGAGGGCGGCCACGCGGATCGACTGTTCTGTCATCGCAGCCCCTTCCTGCCTGCCCTTCGAAGCGCACCGGCGAGAGGCAGGGTGGTTTGGATGCCTTTCCTGCGATTGCCCGAAAGGCCCTTCGGGTCGTCCAGTATGACGGAACCAGCAAGGGCAAGACGCTGCGAACTCAAGAGGGTGTTCGAGGCTACGCCGCTGGTTTCACGGGGATGCTCAAATTCATCGACGACCTTCTTCCGATAGAAGAACGGATCGAAAATGGCCTTCGGTCAAGCTATCGTGCCTATCCCCAGATCGCCATTCGGGAGTTGATAGCCAACGCGCTTGTCCACCAAGACATGACGATCAGCGGGACGAGTCCAATCGTAGAAATTTACGCCGACAGAATCGAAATTTCTAATCCCGGCGTTCCCGTGAACGAGATGATCCGAAAGCTTTTCGGTGCCCCTCCGCGATCCCGAAACGAACATCTTGCTCGTCTCATGCGGCGGATGGGCATGTGCGAGGAGTTAGGCTCTGGATTGGTCAAGGTAGTGGAGGCCACAGAGCAGAATCGCCTTCCTGCTCCAAATTTTGAGAAATTAGACGGAACGACACGGGTGACCCTGCTGGGGCCGAAATCGTTTGTCGAACTGGATCGGCACCAGCGAGTTGATATTTGCTACCAGCACTCGTGCCTACGACGGCATGAGCGCAAGCGGATGACGAACGCCAGCTTGCGCGAACGCTTTGGAATCGAGGATCAAAACGCTGCTCAGGTATCCCGAGTTATCCGTGAGGCGATGGATGAGGGACTGATACGACCTGCTGATAGTGATCGACCAAAGAGTGGGTATGTGCCGTGGTGGGATTGAGCGTGCGTTGACGGCTAACGCGACATTTGACTGTGATTTGATTCTTTTGGCCCAATTGGGGCTTCACAAAGAGGTTGACGCTGATTCGACAAGGCTTTCGTGGCCGTTTGGAGTTTCGTGTTTGTTGCGATCAATTTGATTCAAACAAGGATGTTTGGCCTCTCCAAGCCCAACGGAGCGTCTGTCAAGCCCGGTCATAAATCAGGTGTGATAGGTCCAAACCCCCGTATCCAATCCCACTGATTGCGTCATACAGCGTCTGCGCGCGATAGCCTCGGCCATACGCGGCGGCTGTCTCACCACCCTCGCTTCCGTTTCCTGACGACCATCCTCCGAGGGCAAGCGCGACTTCGTGCTCAAGCCGGGCCTCACGCAAGGCATCTCGATAGCAGTGTCGAAAGGAGTGGAAGCACGTCTTCGGTCGATCCGCTCCGGCTCGCTGGAGGAAGCGTCGAAACCACTTGGAGAATGGATCGCTGTAATAGCCAGTGCTGGACTTCTGGAGTTCGCCGAATAAACGCACGGCTCCCGCCGCGCGGCGTTCCGCCACGAAGGTCATGAACCCAATCTCGATCAGCGTGGGGTGGACTGGGATTACACGCTCACTGGCGGCTGTTTTCAGGCGTTTGCCGCTATCGCTATCTGATGGTCCTTCCGTGACGAAGAAGCAGTCCACCTCGTCCAGACAATGGATATCCGCCACATGAAGCTGGCAAATCTCGTTCATCCGCATCCCCGAGAACAAGGCAATGAGCGGCACCCAGAACCGCCCACGGCGCGGTCGCGTAGGACCGGGCGTGGAGTATCCAGCCCAGTCATCAACGCAGCCCCGGTAGATGGGTGCGTCGAAGATCAACCGTAGTTGCTCAACCGAGAAGGGAAGCCGCTTATCGCGCCGCCGCACCCGGTCGATGACCTGAAGTCCCTTGGCAGGATTGCGGTCGATCCACCCCTCGTTGGCCGCAAAATTCATGACGGCCCTGAACTTAGTCATGTAGCCGTTCACCGTCGCTGGCGAGAGCGTGCCCGGCAACGCTTTTGCCTTTGCCATCGCCGAAGCTTGGACGGGCGATAGCTTCGGAAACCTCTTTTCAGCGTTCGTCGGCAACCAGATCAGGGTGTCGAGAAGCTCACGGCACGTCTCTCGGTCAATGGATCGGATGGTCCGCCGCTCGCCCCAGAGGCCAACAGTCAGTTCGATGAGGTTGAGATAGTGTAGGTCCGTCTTTCGGCACCGCTGCTTCGCAGGATCAGACCTGAACAGTTCGAACGCTTGGCGCATCGTCTTTTCCAACGTTGCCGTCGCTGACTCTGACGAAGGCTCTGGCCGAGCCGCGCACCTTGATGAAGGCGGGACCAATCCGCCGTGAAGCTCCGCTTCGCACCATTCTGCTTCGAGTGAGGCGGCGACAATCCGAGCCTTGCGTATCGCCTCGGCTCGATAGCCAGTCCCCAGAGATTTCATGACGTGCGTCTTGCCGATCATCCCGGCCAACGGTCGAGGGACACGGAGGCGAAGGTAGTAGGTCGATCCCCGAACGATCAGACCTGACGATTGCCGACACCCAGCATCAGGTGACCGTAGAGACGGTCGAACGGGCCGTTTGGACGGTGTGTGCGCCGAGGTGGTGCTACAGGCTTTGGAGCCTGAACTGACTGTAGAGGAACGCTTTTTCGACGGTCGCTTTGGAACCGTGTGACACAGCGTGGTGTCAGTTTTCTCGCCTGATCCTGTCAAAACCCTTGTGGAGCAAGGATTTGGTGGAGCCGAGGGGAGTCGAACCCCTGACCTCGTCATTGCGAACGACGCGCTCTACCAACTGAGCTACGGCCCCGTTACCGGGTGAAGGCGAGGGCGGGACTTAGGCGGCGGGACCGGGGAGTGTCAACGGGCCGCTGGCCCCGGGCGTCAGATCGCTTGGCCTTTGGCTCTCCCGGAGCTAGGAAGCGAACACAGACGTTTTGGAGACGATCGTGGGCATCGGCGGCGGCATTGCAGGGTTCATCTATTTCATCGTCGATCAGCTGTTTTTCCTGCTCTGGCTCGCCATCATCGTTTCAGCGATCCTGAGCTGGTTGTTCGCCTTCGACGTGATCAACTATCGCAACCGGTTCGTCGGACAACTGGCCAATTTCCTTGATTCCGTCGTGACGCCGGTGCTGGCGCCCCTGCGTCGGTTCATTCCTCCGTTGGGAGGCATGGACATCACACCCATCATCGCACTGCTGATCATTTCGGGTATCCGAACCTACCTCCTGCCTCCGTTCGGCAATGCGCTGGCCCTGATTTTCGCCGGTGGGGTATAGTCACGCCCTGACGGCGTATGCCGCATCGCGGCATTCCAGCCTTGCGCCGCGTCGATAGGCTCTTAAGGTGCCGACGACCGGGCGAAACGCCGTTGCCGACCACGACTTCATGACTTCCTCGATCAAGACAGTGGCCATCATCGGCGCAGGCCAGATGGGAGCGGGGATCGCCCAGGCCGTCGCGCTGGGCGGTTACCGCGTCAACCTGTTCGACGTCGAGGCCACCCGCCTGCCCGCCGCGATCGGGGCGATCGGGGAGAGCCTGGCCCGCCAGGTCGCCCGGACAACCCTCACCCAGGCCCAGGCCGACGAGGCCCTGGCCGCGATCGCGGGCATCGGCACCCTGGCCGAGGCCGGCGAAGCCGATCTGGTCATCGAGGCGGCGGTCGAGGACGAAGCGATCAAGAAGGCGGTCTTCGCCGATCTGGTTCCCCATCTGGGGCCCGACACCCTTCTGGCCTCCAACACATCCTCTATCTCGATCACCCGGCTGGCCTCGGCGACGGACCGGCCGGACCGGTTCATCGGCCTGCACTTCATGAAGCCCGCTCCGGTGATGAAGCTGGTGGAGATCATCCGTGGCATCGCCACCTCGGCCACCACCTATGAGGCCGCCGTCGCCTTCGCCGAGAGCCTGGGCAAGACCACCACCAATGCCGAGGACTTTCCCGCCTTCATCGTCAACCGCATCCTGGTGCCGATGATCAACGAGGCGATCTATGTGCTGTACGAGGGCGTCGGCAACGTCGCCTCGATCGACAAGGCGCTGAAGCTGGGGGCCAACCATCCGATGGGGCCGCTGGCCCTGGCGGACTTCATGGGGCTGGACGTCGTCCTGGCGATCATGAACGTGCTGTACGAAGGCCTGGCCGACAGCAAATACCGGCCCTGCCCGCTGCTGGTGAAATATGTCGAGGCCGGCTGGCTGGGGCGCAAGTCCGGGCGCGGCTTCTACGACTATTCCGGCGACGTTCCGGTCCCCACGCGCTGATGGTGCGGTTCGACACACCGTCCAGCTTTCCCGGCCAGACCGCCGTCATCTGGCGGCGGACGCGCCCGGCCATCGCCCTGGCGATCCTCGCCGGCGTGCTGTGGCCACCCTTCATCCTGACGTTTCTGGTCTGGCCGCCACAGAACTGGCTGCCGGGTCGCGACTTCGATTTCCGCCTGCTGGCCGTGATGATCGGCCTGGTCGGCGTGCCGCTGGGTCTGTGGCTGATCGCGCGGGAACGTCGGCGGACCGGTCGTCCGGGCACGCGGCTGGGGATCGTCTGGCGGTTCATGCTGTATGGCGGGCTTCTGGCCGCCTCGCTGCAGGTCGTGCTGGCGCTGACCATGACCATCCTGGGCTGGTTCGGATCGGCCAATCCGCTGGAGGCCGTCGGGTCGACCGAGACCGTGCTGTTGATCTACGGCGTGGGTGGACTGCCCGTCGCCATCCTGGTCGGGGTCAGCTATGCCCTCTGGGCGGGGTTGTGCGCCGCCTACCTCGCCTTCACGCCCGCGCCTGAAACGGTCCGCGACCGTCTGGGCGTCATGAGACAGGCCCCGCGCCTCTGATACCGACCCGGGCGGATTAAACCGAATTCAGTTTACCACGTCACGTTCTCAGGCAAGGTTGCGACTTTACTTCGGGGGGACCGAACCATGTCCATGCCAGCCGAGGCGTTGAACACGCCGACGTCCGGGAGCCTGACCCCCGTAACGCCGAAAGACCGCATTTTCCAGCTCGACATGCTGCGCGGGTGGGCGATCCTGGGGATCCTGGCCGTCAATGCCATGGCCTTCGCCTGGCCCATGGCTGCGGAAATGGCGACGGGCGATCCGTTCGGCCATACCGGTGGCGATGCATGGGGTCAGTGGGCGGTCGATGTCTTCTTCCAGGACAAGTTCCGCACCCTGTTCACGATGCTTTTCGGCGTATCCGTGTTCCTTGTGGGAGGCGAGCGGCAAGACCACGATCGCGGGCGTCTACTGCGCCGCCGCCTGTTCTGGCTGGCGGTGTTCGGCCTGATCCACGGGGTCGCGATCTGGTACGGCGATATCCTGCTGCATTATGCCTCCTGCGGGCTGGTCATGATGCTGGTCCGGTCATGGAGCCCGGGACGACTGGTTTGGGCGGGGGGGTCGATCTCGGCCGTCTGGATGCTCTTCGCAACGGCCACCCCCCTGCTGCTGGGCGCCCTCGGTCCGGAATTCTCCGCCAAAATGGCGGCCGGCTCCCCACAGGTCACGATGGAGCAGATCAATGCCGCCGTCGCGGCCTATCAGGTCGGCGGCATGGCACCCTGGATCGAGAACCTGAAGGCATGGGCCACGCTGGCCGTGATGAGCCTGTTCCTGATCCCGGTATCGGTGCCGCTGATGATGGTTGGCCTGGGTCTGTTCAAGAGCGGCTTCCTTACTGGCCGGGCACCGGTCGCACTCTACATCCTGTTTGTCGGCATCGCCGCAGCGATCCTGGCCGTCGACGCCTGGGCCAGCGCGCCGGGCAGGGTGGCTGCGAGCCTGCCGATTAACGGGCTGGACAGCGCAGCCGGGGGCATGGCACCGCTGATCACGATCGGCTATGTCTCCATGCTGGTGCTGTTCAGCCGTGTCGGGCTCAGAGTCTTCACGGATCGGCTCGTGCCGGTGGGCCGGATGGCCTTTACTAACTATCTGACGCAGTCGCTCATTATGGCCAGCGTCTTCTACCTGCCCTGGGGCCCCGAATGGATGGGCACCCTGGGGCCTGCGGGCCTGTGGCCGATCGTGATCGCCATCTGGGCGCTACAGTTGATCTGGTCCCCATTATGGCTGTCGGCGTTCCAGATGGGGCCGCTGGAATGGGCCTGGCGATGCCTGACCTATGGGCGGCTGGTGTCGATCCGCAAATAGAAGCCGGGAAAAGGGTCTGCGGTCGCCCGACCCTCGACCCTCGACCCTCGACCCTCTAGAAGCCCGGCAATGACCGACGCCGCGCCGCTCCCTGCCCGTCCCGAAGCCCGAAGCCCGCGTGGCTTCGCCGATCGCCGCGGCCCGGGCCTGATCGCCGAGCGCCGCATCGTCCAGCGGGTGTCGGAGGTCTATGAACGCTGGGGGTTCGAGCCGCTCGACACCGGGGCGTTCGAGTATGCCGATGCGCTCGGAAAATTTCTGCCCGACGCCGACCGTCCGAACGAGGGGGTGTTCGCGCTCCAGGACGACGACGATCAGTGGATGGCGCTGCGCTATGATCTGACCGCGCCGCTCGCCCGCTTCGCGGCGCAGAATTGGGAGACCCTGCCCAAGCCCTTCCGTCGCTATGCGTTCGGGCCCGTGTGGCGCAACGAAAAGCCGGGGCCGGGACGGTTCCGCGAATTCACCCAGTGCGACGCCGACACCGTCGGCTCCGACCGTCCCGAGGCCGATGCCGAGATCATCGCCATGGCCTGCGAAGGTCTGCAGGCGGCCGGGCTCCCGCCGGGCCAGGCCGCGGTCCGGGTCTCGAACCGGAAGCTGTTCGACGGCCTGTTCGAGGCGGGCGGCGTCACCGATCCGGCCCAGCGCCTGACCGCGCTGCGGGCGATCGACAAGTTCGACCGTCTGGGCTGGTCGGGTGTGGCAGCCCTGCTGGGCGAGGGCCGTCTGGACGAGAGCGGCGACTACACCCGGGGGGCCAATCTACCGCTCGGCGTGGCCACGACGATCGAGGCCTTCCTGGGTTCCGCCGGCGACGGAGCGCAGACGCGGGCCGGGACGCTTGATGTCATCGCCCGCTGTGGCGGGCTGGGCTTGGCAGGCGAGGCCGCGCTGGAAGAACTGGCCGGGATCGACCGGGCGCTGGGCGCCATGCGGGTGAGCCAGGATTCGGTCCGCTTCGACCCGACCATCGTCCGCGGGCTGGAATACTATACCGGCGCGGTGTTCGAGGCGGAGCTGCTGCTGGAGACCACCGACGACAGGGGCCGGCCCGTGCGGTTCGGCTCGATCGGCGGCGGGGGGCGTTACGACGATCTGGTGGCGCGGTTCACGGGCGAGTCCACGCCTGCGACCGGCTTCTCGTTCGGCGTTTCGCGACTGGCCTCGGCGCTCCGGGCCGCCGGGCGAGCCGACGGTGCGACCCGGGGCCCCGTGGTGGTCATCGTCTTCGGCCAGGACGACATGCAGGCCTATCTCGATGCGGTTTCGGAACTGCGCAACGCGGGGATCGCGGCCGAACTCTATCTGGGTCGGGCGGGCATGAAGGCCCAGATGAAATACGCCGATCGGCGCGGCTCTCCGGCCGTCGTCATGCTGGGCGGAGACGAGATCGCGGCCGGTCAGGTGACGATCAAGGACCTGGACGCCGGTCGCCAGCTGGCCGCCGGGGTCGCCGACAACGACGTCTGGAAGGCCGAGCGCCCGGGCCAGATCACGGTGGCGCGAAACGCGCTGGTCGCGGCCATCCGCAGCATTATCGACGTTTCTTCGATAACCTGAGCCTTGACGTCTGACTTATCGACGATAAGTCATCAAACCATCTCAAAAGCCGTGCGGTTTGATTGACTTGTCCCCGCCCGAGCGGTCATCTGGCACCACTCGAACGGCGCGGCGCTGAAAGGCGCAGCCGCTGGACGAAGGCGTTTCGGGGAGGAAACGTCCGCTCCACAGAGAGCGAGAAAGCCCGCTGCGATGTATCCCCCGCAGCGGGCTTTTTCACGTCTTGAGCCCGGGCGACCGCTCGACGCGTTGTGTCTGGCTCCTCGCGCGCAGGATGGTCTGGTCCGTCGACTGTGAGCCGGACCGCCTGGAGCCTGATCGGCATTGGCGGAACCGCTTCGCAGTGCCGCCAATGCCGTGAATCGGGCTCCGGACAGGCGTGTGAGCATGATTCACGCTTTTCGACTGCACCCGCGACGTGGGTCCACCTCAGACGATCATTCTTTCTGGCGGCGCTTCAACGTCACATAGATCGCCCCGTCGCCGCCGTGGCGACGATGGGCCATGGCGAAGCCGGAGACGATGCCCCTCAACGCGTGGCCCTGCAGCCATTCGTGGATCGAGGCGCGGATGATGCCGCCACCCCGACGGCCCTGACCGGTGACGACCAGGACGGCGCGCAGGCCTCGCGCCTGCGACGCCATCAGGAAGGCGCGCAGCTGGTCCTCGGCCTCGAACCGGGAAAAGCCGTGCAAGTCGATGGAAGCCTCGATCGGATCGCGCTCGCGCGACAGGCGGCGCTGGCGACGGGGTTCCAGTTCTTCGGGTACGGCCCTGGGCGGCGTGGGGGCGGGCGTCGAGACCATCGGCACGGCGGCCCGGATGCGGGTCGAGGCCTTTTGCTTCATCGGGCCGGGGGGCCTGGGAGCCTTGATCGTCGCGGGTTTCAGAGGCTCGTCCGGCAGGAGGGCGCCGGGGGTGACGCGCGCGGCCTTTCGCGCTCGGGGCGGCGTCACCGACCCCGCGACACGGGCCCAGATGCGGCGGTCTTCCGGTGTCAGGTCCGGGGGCGGGCGGCGCGCCACGGGTTCAGGAATCTTCGCCGTCGGCGTCCGGCCCGGGCGGGCCAGGCTCATAGACCAGCAGATCGCCCGGCTGGCAGTCCAGTTCGCGGCACAGCGCATAAAGCGTCGAGAACCGCACCGCCCGCGCCTTCCCGGTCTTGAGGATCGACAGATTGGCCAGGGTCACGCCGACCCGGTCGGCGAGTTCGGTCAGCGACATGCGCCGCTCGACCAGGAGTCTGTCCAGCTGAACGCGAATGGCCATGATCAGATCGTCAGCTCCGCTTCGCGTCTGAGCCGCGCGCCCTCGCGGAACACCTCGGCGAGGACGAAGACGACCAGCACGGAAAAAACGGGCGTCAGCAGCTCGCCCAGCCCCTGCGAATCCATCACACCCGGAGCCAGCCGCGCGGCCACCATGCCCTGGGCCAGCCAGACGCCGGCCGTGACGACCGCCAGGATCAGCCCGACCTCACGCAGGCGGCGCACATTGTCCGGCTGGAAAGGGTCGCCCATGGTCAGGGTGCGAAAGATCATCCGCAGGTTCCGCAGGATCAGCAGGAAGCCGCCGAAATAGGCGGAAAAGGCCCCTACGCCAAACAGCACGAGCGCGCGAGTCAGGGGCTGCTGGGTGCCGCCGTCATCATTAGTGAAGGTGATGTTGTACTGGCTGACGGGAATGAAGATGGCCGCCACGAACAGCAGCAGCAGCACGGCCGTGATCAGCGTGAGCAAGACATAGGCGACGTCCAGCGCGATCTTCAGCAGGCTGGAGACCGACCCGGGGCCCAGGGTCCTGAACGGGGTCCTGAAGGGCAGCCGGAACAGCGCGCCAAGCCCGGGCGTGGGCCGTTTCGTCAGGCGTCGTTCGGGCCGCTCAGGGGGCATGGAAGGCCTCTGCCGGAAGGATCAGGTCGCGATGACCGCGCGGGGTCCGGTGAACCCCGACGCGGCTGTCTTCATCGCGTTCTTCATCACTGGCGTCAAAGCTCTCTTTCTCAAGCGTGTCGCTAATGCTCGGCTCGCCCCCCGGTCCGATCTGTCGATCGGCCGCAGGACTGGCTATGCCTCGCTGCCTGAGCGACAAGGGTCATTCGCAATCGTCGCTCAAGTCGGGAGCGACCGCGTCGCGACCATAGCGACACAAAATGCTGGCGACCCGTCCTAGAAAGCCTGGAGCAGGATGGAGACCAGGGCGGTGGGGAGGGCGGCGAGGAGGGCGGCGTTCACCAGGACGGCGCCGACCTTGTCCATCATCAGCGAGGCGTTCATCGTGTTCATCGTACTATTCTTTCGATCCTGAAGTAGGTCATTTATTGCCCGCATTCCTTAACCACAGGCTTCGATTTGCTCGTTTCGATCAAACCGCGGAACGTCGTGGCTGCCGTTCTTGAGATCATAGATAGGACGTGCGTGCCTTCCAGTCACGTTACATATCGTTTAACGATATTAAACTTAGGCAATGAATTGTTACGTTCACCGGAGTTTCGATGAATCTGAAGCTTATCAAGGGGATGCGGCTGGTGGCCGCGACCCACAATGCCGGCAAGGCCCGCGAGATCCATGCGCTTCTGGACGGACATTACACTGTGGTCACCGCGACCGAGGTGAATCTGCCCGAACCCGCCGAAACCGAGGCCACATTTGTCGGGAACGCGATGCTGAAGGCCCGGCATGCCGCAGCCTTCTGCGGTGAAGTCTGCCTCGCCGACGATTCGGGCCTGTCGGTCGCGGCTCTGGATGGAGCGCCCGGAATCTTTTCCGCACGATGGGGTGGCCCGCAGAGGGACTTCAATCTGGCCATGGACAAGATCGAGACGCGGCTGGAGGAACTGGGTGCGCGTGACCGCACGGCCTGGTTCACCTCCGCCCTCGCCGTCGCCTGGCCCGACGGACCGTGCGTGGTCGTCGAAGGACGCGTGGACGGCGTCGTGACCTTCCCCCGACGCGGCGATCACGGCTTCGGCTATGACCCCATCTTCATCCCCGAGGGGCATTCGCAGACTTTCGGAGAGATGGATCCGGCGCTGAAGGACAGCCTCAGCCACCGGACCCGGGCCTTCGCTATGCTGAAGGCCGCGCTCATTGACTGACGCTCCCGGCCCGGTCGCCGTCTATGTGCACTGGCCCTATTGCGCCCGCATCTGCCCCTATTGCGATTTCAATGTGGTGCGGGACCGGGGCTGGAGCGATGAACAGGCGGGGCTGGTCGAGGCCATTCTGACCGATCTGTCGGCGCAGGCCATGCGGGTGGGCGAGCGGCCATTGGCCTCCATCTTCTTCGGCGGCGGCACGCCCTCGCTGATGCGGCCGGACGACGTGGCGCGGGTGATCGAGCGGGCGCGGGCGCTGTTTCCGGAAAGCGGGGAGGTCGAGATCACGCTGGAGGCCAATCCGACCGACGCCGAGACCGCCCATTTCGGGGCGTTGAGGGATGCGGGCGTGAACCGGCTGTCTCTGGGCGTGCAGTCGCTGGACGACGCGGCCTTGGCCTTCCTGGGGCGCAATCATTCGGCGTCAGAGGCCCGGCGGGCGATCGAGGTGGCGGGATCGGTGTTCGGGCGGCTGTCGATCGACCTGATCTATGCCCTGCCCGGCCAGACGGTCGAAGCCTGGTCCGCCGCCCTGACCGAAGCGGTCGAACGGGGGTTCGAGCACATCTCGCCCTATCAGCTGACCATCGAGGCGGCGACGGCGTTCGGACGGGCGTATGAGCGCGGGGCCCTCGTTCCGCCCGACGAGGACCGGGCGGCGGACCTGTACGAGGCCACGCAGGGCATTCTCGGGGCGGCCGGGTTCGAGGCCTATGAGGTGTCCAACCATGCGCGGGGTACCGCCGCCCGGGCCGCGCACAACCTGCATGTCTGGCGCGGTGGAGACTATGTCGGGGTCGGGCCGGGCGCGCACGGGCGGTTGACGCTGGAGGGCGCGCGGACCGCGACGGTCGCCGAGCGCAGGATCGGGCCCTATGTCCGGGGTGTCGCGGCGGGTCTGCCATGGTCGGAGACCTCGCACCTCGATGTGCGCGAGACCGCCGAGGAGCGGGTGCTGCTGGGCCTGCGGACGGTCGAGGGCGTCGGCATCGGCGACCTGTCCGTTCTGGGTCTGTCGATGGAGACCGGCGCGGTGGCCGGGCTGATCGAGGACGGCTTCGTTCAGGTGGCGGACGGCCGATTGGCGGCCACGGCGCGCGGGCGTCCGGTGCTCGACGCCGTCCTGAAGACACTGCTGACCTGAGCCTCAACCCGTTCGCTTCGCTCACGGGGAGGAATGTGGCACGGTCGGCCTATGAGCGAGCCCAGTCCCTTTCCGCCGACCGCCCCGCCGCCCCGTCCGGTATCGGCGGGCCTGTATCTGGTCTCGACGCCGATCGGGAACCTGCGCGACATGACGCTGAGGGCCCTCGACGTGCTGGCGGCGGCCGACCTGGTGCTGGCCGAAGATACACGGGTCTCGGCCCGTCTGCTCGGCGCCTATGGGCTGAAAGCGCGGCTGGAACGCTGCGACGACCATGCCTCGGCCCATGCGGCGGAGCTGGCGATCCGGAGGATCGGCGAGGGGGCGGTCGTGGCCCTGGTATCGGACGCCGGGACGCCGGTCGTGTCCGATCCCGGCTTCGTGGTGGCGCGGGCGGTGATCGCGGCGGGATTGCCGGTTCATCCGGTTCCGGGGGCGTCCAGCCTGCTGGCGGCGCTGGTCCTGTCGGGCCTGCCCGCCGACCGGGTGATGTTCGCCGGTTTCCTGCCGCCAAGGTCGGCCGGGCGACAGGCGATGCTGGCCGAACTGAAGGAGGCGCGCCAGACCCTGGTCCTGTTCGAGAGCGGTCCCCGACTGCGCGCCAGCCTGACCGATATGGCAGCGGTGCTGGGCCCCCGCCCGGCCGCGGTCTGCCGGGAACTGACCAAGATGTTCGAGACCTGCGTGCGGGGGTCGCTGGACGCGCTGGCCATGGACCCGGCGCTGGATGGACCGAAGGGGGAGATCGTCGTGGTAATCGGGCCGGGCGAGACCGAGACCGCCAGTGCGGCCGACGCCGATGCGGCCCTGACCGAGGCCCTCGCCCGTCTGGCACCCGGCGAGGCGGCGTCGGAGGTGTCGCGTGTGCTCGATCTGCCCAGAAAGCCGCTCTATCGCCGCGCGCTGGAGCTTCAGGGGCGGGGATGAAGCCCGAACGGCTCCGACGGCCGGTTCAGCCGGTCAAGGCGACATCCGCGCGGCGTCAGGCCAGGGGCGGCCGGGCCTTTGCGGAGGGCCATGCGGCCGAGTGGATCGCGGCGCTCTGGCTGATGCTGAAGGGCTATCAGATTCTGGGGTTCCGCCTGAAGACGCCGGGGGCCGAGATCGACATTCTGGCGCGCAAGGGCCGCGTTCTGGCCGTGGTGGAGGTCAAACGACGGGCAACGCCCGAGGCAGCGCAGACCGCCTTGAAACCCGCCCAGCTGGAGCGACTGCGCGCGGCCGGGCAGGCCGTGTTACGTCAAAGACCCGGTCTCAAGGCTTCGATACTGCGCGTGGATACGGTGACGCTGGTGCCCGGCCGCATGCCGCGCCATCGCCGGGGCCTTTAGGTTCAGGGAGCCGGAATGCGGCACTGGAACGCGCAAGGGCCGACCCTGGCCTCACGCGCCTGAAAGCCTCAGTGCTGGTTGGCGGGCAGGCGAACGATCAGCCCGTCCAGGGCGTCGCTGACCCGGATCTGGCAGGACAGGCGCGAGTTCGGTTCGACCGCTTCGGCGAAATCAAGCATGGATTCTTCCATGGCCGAGGCCTTTCCCGCCGTCTCGCGCCAGGCCTCGTCGACATAGACGTGGCAGGTCGCGCAGGCGCAGGCCCCGCCGCAGTCCGCGTCGATGCCGGGCACATTGTTGCGCACGGCCCCCTCCATGACGCTGAGGCCCGATTTGACGTCCACGACATGCTCGCGCCCGTCGTGCTCGATGTAGGTGACGCGGGCCAACCTAGGCCGCCTGCTTCTTCCGCCCCGGCGCGACCATCAGCTTCTTGGTCTCGGCGATGGCCTTGGCGGGGTTCAGGCCCTTGGGACAGACCTGGGCGCAGTTCATGATTGTGTGGCAGCGGTAGAGCTTGAACGGGTCCTCGAGGTCGTCGAGCCGCTCCTGCGTCCTGTCGTCACGGCTGTCCGAGATCCAGCGATAGGATTGCAGCAGAGCGGCCGGGCCTAGGTATTCGGTCTGGTTCCACCAGTAGCTGGGACAGCTGGTCGAGCAGCAGGCGCACAGGATGCATTCGTACAGACCGTCCAGCTTCGCCCGGTCTTCCGGCGACTGGAGACGTTCCGTGGTCGGGTCCGCGTCGTCGGACTGAAGGTACGGCTTGATGCTGTCGTACTGGGCGTAGAACAGCGTCAGGTCTGTGACCAGATCCTTGACCACCGGCTGGTGCGGCAGGGGATTGATGGCGATGGTCGAGGACGAGCATTCGTCCCAGCCCTTGGTGCAGGCCAGGGTGTTGCGTCCGTCGATATTCATCGAGCAGGAGCCGCAGATGCCCTCGCGGCACGAACGGCGGAAGGCCAGGGTCGGATCAATGGTTGACTTGATGTGGATCAGCGCGTCCAGCAGCATCGGGCCATGGTCGTCGGCCGAGACCTCGTAGACGTCCCAGCGCGGATCGGCGTCGACCTCGGGGTCATAGCGATAGACCTTGTAGGTCTTGACGTTCCGGGCACCGGCCGGAGCCTTGTGGACCTTGCCGGCCGTGGGCTTGGAGCCCCTGGGAAGGGTGAGCTGGACCATCGGTTCCTCAGTAAACCCGAGCCTTGGGTTTGATATAGTCGATGTCCGAAGACATCGTGTATTCGTGCACCGGGCGGTAGTCGATGACGACCCCTTCGCCGGGCTTCTTCCAGGCCAGGGTGTGCTTCATCCACGCATCGTCGTGGCGATCAGGGAAGTCCTCGCGGGCGTGGGCACCCCGGCTTTCCTTGCGGTTGGCGGCGCTCTCGATCGTGACCAGCGCCTGATCGATCAGGTTGTCGTATTCCAGCGTCTCGACCAGGTCGGTGTTCCAGATCATGCCGCGATCGGTGGTCCGGATGTCTGCGCCGCGCGCATGGATGTCGCGCAGCTTGGCGAAGCCCTCGGCCAGGGTCTCGCCGGTGCGGAAGACCGCAGCGTCGGACTGCATGGCCCGCTGCATTTCGCCGCGCAACCGGGCGGTCGGGGTCGAGCCCGAGGCGTGGCGGAAGCGGTCCAGACGGGCCAGATGGCTGTCGGTGTGGGCGGCGGTCGCGGTCGGCACGGCCGCGGCCTTGTCCACGATCTCGCCGGCGCGCAGGCCTGCGGCGCGGCCGAAGACCACCAGATCGGTCAGGGAGTTGGAGCCCAGGCGGTTGGCGCCATGCACCGACACACAGGCCGCCTCGCCCACGGCCATCAGTCCGGGGACGACGGTGTCGGCATTGCCGCCGACCTTGGTCAGGACCTCGCCGTGATAGTTCGTCGGGATGCCGCCCATATTGTAGTGGACGGTCGGGATGACCGGGATCGGTTCCTTCGTCACATCGACGCCGGCGAAGATCCTGGCGCTCTCCGAGATGCCCGGCAGGCGTTCGTGCAGCACGGCCGGGTCGAGGTGATCCAGGTGCAGGTTGATGTGGTCCTTGTTCGGGCCGACGCCGCGTCCCTCGCGGATCTCCATGGTCATCGAGCGGCTGACGACGTCGCGCGAAGCCAGATCCTTGGCCGAGGGGGCATAGCGTTCCATGAAACGCTCGCCTTCGGAGTTGGTCAGATAGCCCCCTTCTCCGCGGGCGCCCTCGGTGATCAGGCAGCCGGCCCCATAGATGCCGGTCGGGTGGAACTGGACGAACTCCATGTCCTGGAGCGGCAGGCCGGCGCGCAGCACCATGGCATTGCCGTCGCCGGTGCAGGTGTGGGCCGAGGTGGCGCTGAAATAGGCGCGGCCATAGCCACCGGTGGCCAGGATCACGAGCTTGGCGTTGAAGCGGTGCAGGGTGCCGTCGTCCAGCTTCCAGGCCGTGACGCCGGTGCACGTCCCGCCGTCCATGATCAGGTCGAGGGCGAAATACTCGATGAAGAATTCGACCTCGCGGCGCACCGACTGGCCATAGAGGGTGTGCAGGATGGCGTGTCCGGTGCGGTCGGCAGCGGCGCAGGTGCGCTGGACCGGGCCCTCGCCATAGTTCTTCGTCATGCCGCCGAAGGCGCGCTGATAGATCTTGCCGTCGTCGGTGCGGCTGAAGGGCACGCCCCAGTGTTCCAGCTCATAGACGGCCTTGGGGGCCTCGCGGACCAGATATTCGATGGCGTCCTGGTCGCCCAGCCAGTCCGACCCCTTGACGGTGTCGTACATGTGCCACTTCCACGAATCCTCGCCCATATTGCCGAGTGCGGCCGAGATACCGCCCTGGGCCGCCACAGTGTGGGAGCGGGTCGGAAAGACCTTTGTGACACAGGCGACCTTCAGGCCCTGCTGGGCGGCACCCAGTGCGGCGCGAAGGCCCGAGCCCCCGGCACCGACGACGACGACGTCATAGGCGTGATCGACGAATTCATAGGAAGCCATCAGTCATCAGATCCCGAAACCGGCCGGCAGCGGCGCCGAGCCCAGCGCCAGCCGCACGATGAAGAAAACGCTCGCCGCTGCCGCTGCGAGACAGATCAGGTTCACCAGGCCGATCAGCAAGGCCCTGGTGCCTGCGACATGGATGTAGTCCTCGATGATGACCTTCCAGGCCAGGCTGGCGAAACCGAACAGGATCAGGGCCGTGGCGGCCAGAAGCGCGGCATTCACCGGGCTGGCGAACCACTGCAGCACGGCATCGTATCCCTGGCCCGACAGGGTGAAGGCGGTCGAGGCGATCCAGAGGCCCAGCGGCATCAGGGCGGCCAGCAGGATCTTCTCCAGCGTCCATTCGCCTGCGCCGTGTCGTTCGGAGACGCGAACGCCGTTCCGGTACCGGGCGGGATGGCTCACAGCGAAATCCTTCCCGAGACGACCAGCAGGGCGAAAAAGGCGACCGCCAGCGGGACCGGCGCATAGACGGCGATGCTCGACAGAAGATCGGCTGACCTGAGCGTCAGGCCGCGACCGGTGTCATTGATCAGGTGGCGGCCGCCGTTCAGCAGCAGCGAGAACAGCACCGCCGTCAGGCCGAAGCCGATGAAGAGGCCGAACGGCGATCCGGCGAGGGCCAGGGTCGTCGCATAGGCCTCGGGTCCGAAGGCCACCGTCGCCAGCCACGCCACGCCGATCAGAGCACCGACGCTGATTGCGCCGATGGTGAAGCGAAACAGGATCGAGGCGGTCATGGTGATGTGCCAGCGCCAGGTCTGAAGATGCGGCGACAGCGGCCGGGGACGGCCGTTGGGCTGGATCACGGTTCGATCCGGCGGGGCGTTCGACATGCGAAGGGTTCTCAAAACCGGGGACGTTCAGGCGAAAGCCCGATGGGCCATGGCTTTAAGGACCGCCGCGGGGCGGTGTCAACGCGATGCTGCGCTGCAAACGGCCGCATGGCGGACGTCGCGGCCCGCCCCCTGGAAACCGATCACAATTTCGCGTGTTCGCCGTATCCGCTGGCTATGCCCGATATCTGGCGAAAGTCTGTCGGCATGCTGGTCATCGCGCTGATTTCTCTCGCTGTTTCCCCCGCCCAGGATGGCGCAGTGCCCTATGGCACCCAGGTCTATGCGCCGCCGGTCGTCCGCCCTTACGAGCCGCCGTCGAATTTCGGTCGTATCGTCGCCGAGGGCGACGGTGGCGGCGATGTCACGCGACCTCCGATCATTCGACCGGTCGCGGTCGAGGCCTATCGGGGCAGCTACGAATACGCGCCGACCACGACCCAGGAGGCCTACAATCGCGGCGTGGCTCAGGCTGAAAGCAGCATGGATGCGCGCATGGGTCCGCTGGACGGGCGGTGGCGGGTCAGGGATGCGGCCGGCAACACGCTGATCTCGCTGGCCTTGGCCGATCCCGGTAGCCGGCGACCGGTGGAGGGCGCGTGGCGCAAGGACGGGGGCCGGTCCGAATTGGGCGTCATCGAACAGGTCGAGCGCACGGACGCCGCCGTGACCCTCGCCTGGTCGCAGGGCCGGCTGATCCTGCGCGCCGGAGGGCCTGGCTGGACCGGCGAGCTGACGCTGGACGGGCGCGCCGTGCCGATCACGATTTCCCGCTAGCCTGACCCCAGGCTCTCCAGCGCGGTCCGGAGCCGGGCCGCATAGGGCACCGATGGTCCTCGCCCCCAGACGGGGTCGGGCCACAGGCCGTCGTCGCGGCGACGGCCGACCACATGGACATGCAGCTGCGCCGTGACATTGCCGATGGCGGCGACGTTCAGCTTTTCCACCGCCTGCCCCAGCGCGTCGCCCAGCGCCCGTACCCGATCACCGGCCCGGACGATCTCGGCCATCAGCCTGACGCGGTCGCCCTCGGACAGATCGTCAAGCTCCGTCGCGTCATCGACGCGCGGGATCAGGATCAGCCACGGAAAC
>Ga0247831_1003479_pt1 | contig 22849 bp, 34 predicted proteins | sample LaCruzMarch2015__9_FD_192406 | JGI IMG/M metagenome (GOLD analysis project Ga0247831, IMG submission 192406) | Freshwater microbial communities from meromictic Lake La Cruz, Castile-La Mancha, Spain - LaCruzMarch2015_1m | ecosystem: Environmental > Aquatic > Freshwater > Lake | place: Spain...
CATCTCGCACCTGAAGTGTATATTAGAGGGAGGTACAAACCTGGGGTGGGTTTGCTTTTTTCAAACCCATCCCAATTCGCTAATGAAAAACATTAGCGGCGGAATACGGGGTTTCGAAAACCCCGGTTTGTACTCTCTTTGCTGCTCGCCCGTGTTTGACACCTTTGGTGTGCTGGGCGGACGGCTTTCCTGTTTGACACCTTTGGTGTGGTGGTTGGATGGCTTTCCAGTTTTCGTCCTTCTCCTCTCACACTCAAAGTGTGACTGCACTTTCACTTTTCATAACGAATCGCCGTCATCTTCATCTTCGAGATCGACTCGCCATCTGTAGATCTGTTGCCGCATATCTACAAGTTTGTCGAGTGACGATTTATGAAGGTCTGTCCAGTTTAGGTTTTGAGAAGCTGCATTGATGATCAACTATTCATCCTCTCTCTAGTAGGTCATAAAAGGCGACGTTCAGCATGTTTAGGGTATTGGGAAGGTCATACAGTCTTTCGGTTATCGCTGGTGAGATTTCTTTGATTTTGTCTTTTTCAGGTATTCCCAGGATTTCTTGGATAGCTAGAAACTCGTGAAAAAGATCTTCGAATTGATTCGAGATTTTGAGTGCAAGAGCTTCTAGACCCTCCTTTTCTAAAAGTCCTTTTTTAGAAGTCCTTACTTTTCTTTGACTCTCTAAAAACTTCTGAATCGAGACGTGTTTTGCAGCATGTCTCCTTAAAAAAGTGACTAGTGTTGTTGTTTTTTCTTTTTCCATGTAGGTTGCTCATCTTTTTCATTTCTCGAAAGGGTTAAACTTTCTCTCGAGAAAAATCATTTTATGCCAGAAAACGCGCAGAAGGTTTTTTATTTGCCTGAGACAAAGCTTGGGGGTTTGCCTTCGTGACTTCTTCGCGGGACGATACTTGTTCAGTTGTAGTCACAACACCTGTTGCTTGGGCATTCTGGAGAGCAGCTTGTGTAATAGATGCGAGAGGTGACCGCGTAGAAGTGACACCTTGAGTCTCAAAAGTGACCCGACCGTCTTTGAGCTCGTTCAGACGGGCTTTCTTCTGCCAGAACGACCACTCGAGTAACCGGCATTTGTTCGTTCTGGAGAAACTCTCGTTCAGAGTCAATCCTGTGAAATTGAGACGCTAAAGCAGCGAGCCCGCAAACGAAAAACATGCGCATCGCAGTCGCCACGAGGGTTTGGATGGTTGAAATTGTTCTATTTTGTGTAAAGGTTTCATACGAGGAGTCCTCAAAAAAAGGGATGTAAGAACCATGTCCACGGTCTTTCAATTTACTTACGAACAGGCTCCTCTTTTAGTGTACCGCAAACAGCAGAAGAGGGAAAAAACTACGCGAAGGCGAAGAGAAATTTATGTTTGAGACTAGGGAGTTCACGAAATTGAGGATCACACTGTGCAATCAGCTTGGCTGCTTGTTCCCGTGGTAAATAGAGATGGGGATAATACTTGACTCCATTACTATGCGACACGACTCGTGCACTCACTCCGTAATTTTGTTTTAAAACATCTTTCAGAATCTCGTTTTCTGCCTCAGAAAAGCCGTGTGTACACAGAGAGAAAGCCTTTCCATGCGGATTCCCATCACCTGCAACCCACACGCCTAGTGACAATGGGTTATCAAGTCATTCTCCGATGGTGTCTGGGACTTGTTTTTTATTTCGCCACTTGCCATCCGTTTTTTCAGACCTGTAAAAAGCCTCTCCATAGATTTTAAAAGAGAATGTTCGTGCGGTACGAACTTCAAAAAAAGAATAGTTTCTTTTATCTTGTTGAATTGCTGGTGTTTTCATTTTTTCAGGAAATGGTCTCAAGGCTCGTTGCTGATTGAAAACGAAGTAAGCTTGAGCAGCAGAATGTTTTTCACGATACCAAACACCCACGACCTCATCCGTTTTCGAGTTTCGTTGAATTTCTAAGAAACCATCACCCAGAAGTCCTCCACAAAAACGTTGATGGGCTTCGAGTGAAACACCCAGGGGTGGACTCCGGGTTACCATGGATTGTGGTGAAAAAGCAAAGCAAGTAGCTCTAATACTTGTACCCCAGCTACAGCGAAAAACCCGACGACGGGAGAAAACGGGCGCCTCATGCAAACGTGATCTTGTACCTTGAGGGTTTTTCTGCAAAAAAAATGGCTCATTGGTATGAAACTGTGACATCGTGTTGACTCCTTTTCGTGACGCTTTTGGCGTAAAAAAGAGGCTGGTTCAAATCCAGCTCTCTTTCAACTTATGGTTTGAAAGACACAGAAGATCTTGCGAACTCTAAAAAAGTTCGCAAGTTGAAATGAGTGTACGAAAGCTCAATAAAATTAATATGAGAAAAAGAAGATACGATTTTTTATCTAAAAAAAATCGTCGTTCTCCATCTCCAAAAAAACATTTTTGGAACAAGCTTCTTTTTTTCACATGACATTATTACATTATTGAGCAATTTTTATTGTTCTTGACTTGCAGTTTTTACATAAAGAATTAAAAGAAAAGATGTTGGGATGATAATAAATAAAGCTGTTGCAATCACGCCTAGGATATTGACTTCCATTGTAAATTTACTCCTTACTCTTAGTCAGTGCTTAGCACTTGTTGATTTATGAACTTCTTGAAAAAAAACGAAACGTGGACCAAATTTCCTGAGTTTAACTAAGACAAAAAAAGCAGGAAAAAATTTTCATTAGACTTTTTTGTAATGTCGCGATTAATACTCGTCGAATAATTGACAAAAAATCGAAATGTCAGCATCGAACTTGGTTTTCCGACAGATTTTTAGATTTTTGAAGTCTCAGGACAAAAACAAAAAGCAATCTTTTTTTTTAGTTTCTATCAAGAGAATTTTTTTCTTTCTCTTAACTATTGTATCGTAAAATAAAAAAAAGAAAAAAAGTTTCGAAGACAGACGATTACATTAATTGGAGTTTTATCGTCTAAATATCTAAATTAACATACCAGACTTTAATTACGACCATAACTAAACGTGCCTTAAAAAAAATTTAATTTTAACTAAAAAAAGTGTCTACTTTAAGATTTTTTCCGGAAAGGGGGGGATTCGAACCCCCGGTAGTCTCGCAACTACGTCGGTTTTCAAAACCGATGCATTCAACCGCTCTGCCACCTTTCCTTTTCTGAAATGAGGAGAAAAACTCATTTTTTGTCGCCACATTGTGACGAAAGCGGGTAACGCGATTCGAACGCGCGACATGCACCTTGGCAAGGTGCCGCTCTACCACTGAGCTATACCCGCAAATTTTTCTTCTTTTTTGATACTGAGTCATCTTGAACCTGAACCAACAACTTAGTTTTTTTAGAAAAAAAAGGGAAACCTTTATTAAAAGGTTTTTTAGTGTCTCAGAAAAATATAGCATAGTTTTGGCGTTAGTGCAATTAATCCTTTGAGTCCCAAAGATATTATTAAATTGGAAAAAAATTTATTACTCAAAATTTGAGCGGGTTGACAAAAACTATCCAATTTAGTAAGATTCTTCTAAAACACCAAATCTATAGCGGAGTAGAGCAGTCTGGTAGCTCGTAAGGCTCATAACCTTAAGGCCGTGGGTTCGAATCCTACCTCCGCTCCAGTATTGAAAATTTCTTGTTGACCTTAGAAGTTGACAAAATCTTTCAAATCTTTTACTATTTTTAGTAATAAAATAAATAGTGACTCGCGGCCCCCATCGTCTAGAGGCCTAGGACATCTCCCTTTCACGGAGGAAACGGGGATTCGAATTCCCCTGGGGGTAGACAAGTTTTTTAGAAAACACTAAAATGAAATTAATTAATATTTAATTAATATTAAGAATTAATTTTTTTTCGGGATTGGAATAATTATCTCTTGGTAAAAAAACTCCATTGACGTTCTTTTTTATTAGAAGCGGTAAAAAAAGTTTTTTCAAACGTCAGTGGATTCTAGAACCTACCTTTTAATACTGAAAATCGTAAGATTAGAAGCTCTTAATTTTACGAGTCACTTTTTCCGGAGATCAAATTTAGGTTTTTTCCATAACATCTACCAGGGTATTAATTGGTATAAAGAAAATTAATAATTCTTGAGTTGAACTGTAATCTTCTTTATAAAGATTTTCATTATCGATAAAGAGGTTACATTTGCAATTTTTTTGCAATTTTATTGTCAAGGCTTTTATTAATGGAGTCTTGATTTCTTATTGAGATCAAAGAGTGAAAACAAGTAAAAACGCTGTTTCAATAATTTAAAAAATTTTTTCCGGAACAAAATAATCTTAAAACTATAAAGGTTTACCAAAAAGACGTGTCTTTTTGGAGACCCTTTTTGGTTACGCTAATAAGTCTCAAAAAAGAGCTTATGGCAATTTTGTTCAAAAACATTTTTTACTGTTGTTTTTTTATAAAAAAGTTTAATTAAAAAGGATTGCTGAATATGACTCGAGTAAAACGAGGTAATGTAGCTCGAAAACGTAGAAAACAAGTGTTAAGTCTGGCAGCTGGTTTTCGAGGTTCGTCATCAAAACTGTTCAGATCAGCCCAGCAACAAACAATGAAGGCTTTAAGTTATTCATACCGCGATCGTCAACAGAAAAAACGTGAGTTTTGCGGATTATGGATTACTCGTCTTAATGGTGCGGTTCGTTCACATGGATTAAATTATAATGAATTTCGACATTCACTAAAAAAAGCCGGGATTCTACTTAACAGAAAAGTATTAAGTCAAGTTGCTCTTCGTGATCAACAGGCTTTTGAACAATTAGTGTTATTAGTTAAAAATTAATTAGAAAATTCTTTAAATTTTTTCGAATTAGAAGAAAACCTTTTGTCAAAAACATAATTTTTGACCTTAGTTCGAATTAACCAAGACGAGTAATTTTCAAAAATTAAGGCTCCTCTTCAATTTTTAATTGGAGGAACACTTTGAGTTTTTTTAACTATTTCAGTTCCAAAATTGACCAATTTTGGAAAGACAAATACAAGATTTTTGTCACAGTTTACATGGAGGTGAAAAATACACAATGGCTGGAATTCAGCAAAAACGAAAAAGTACAAAATCTTTCAAAAATCGCCGTAAGGTGATTCCTGTTTTAATCCTAAAAAAAGGACAAACTGCAGTCTCTACTACTGCACAACCGGCTCCTCGCTATACAATTGATTATAAAAATACAAAATTATTAGTAAAATTTATTAGTCCGCAAGGGAAAATTTTATCTCGAAGAGCTACAGGTTTAACAGCAAAACAGCAACGTGTGATGGCAAAAGCAATCAAACGTGCTCGAATGGGCGGATTATTGCCCTTTGTTAATTATGAAGTGGCTGGAAAAAATTCTTTTTAATTCGCCCACAAAAATTCACTTTTCGACAAGCAGTTTTTATAGCATTTAAACTAGGTCTGGTGACAGAAACATTGTTCCCCCAAAATTTATTTTTGGACGGCACGTCATGGAATTTAAAAAATTAAACTCAAAACACTACCAAACCAGACTTTTTTTTGAGAAAATAAAAGAAAGAAACGTTTTCACGCCTTGTAGGACTTGAACCCACGGCATCAGGTTTTGGAAACCTGCGTTCTACCAACTGAACTAAAGGCGTTCGGGATGACAGGATTCGAACCTGCGACCTCCTGTTCCCAAAACAGGAGCGCTACCAAACTGCGCTACATCCCGAGAAATTATTGTTTTCTTTAGTGTACACAAGAGAAAACTTTTTTCAAGTGTCTAACTCTTCCCAAAATGTATTTTGGGGCTTGTCACAAAAACACTGTTTTTGTTTTACTAAACAGCATAGTGCCGAAATTCGTTTTGGCAACGGGTTCCTCTTGATCTTTCAATTCAAGGGATAAAGAAGATGATTTTTTTTTGAAAAGTTTTATATAATTTAGTTGACAAAACAGAGAAGGAAAAATCTCGACCCTGAATTTGTCGGTATCTAAAAAATAAGCAAAAGGGAGACTTTGAAAATGAAAGATTTTACTACATATTTATCAACAGCACCGGTTTTGACTTTAGTAAGTTTAACTGTTGTTGCTGGACTCTTAATTGAAATTAATAGATTTTTCCCAGATGCATTAATTGCTGCTTTTTAAGAAATTGAATACCTTCCCTTTCCAAAAAAACTTTTTTGGACCATACTTTGGGCAACCAAAACGGCTTGATTTTACTAAGATACTTATTGAACCTAGACTAAAATGGCTATTTTTAGTTTAGGTTGAGATTTTTAACAAACCTCTATCTTATTAAAAGATTGTTCTGAAAAAAAATGAATAAAAATTTTTAGTCAAGTGTGACACATTTTACCTATGCCTACAATTCAACAATTAATTCGATCTGCTCGAACTCGTCTTTCAAAAACTACAAAATCTCCTGCGTTAAATAGTTGCCCACAAAGACGTGGTGTTTGTACACGAGTTTATACAACAACCCCGAAAAAGCCGAATTCTGCTTTACGTAAGGTTGCTCGTGTTCGACTTAGTTCTGGTTTTGAGGTAACTGCATATATTCCAGGTATTGGCCACAATTTACAAGAACATTCTGTGGTTTTAGTTCGTGGTGGACGAGTAAAAGATTTACCGGGTGTTCGTTACCATATTGTTCGCGGCACGTTAGACTCTGCAGGGGTCAAAGATCGTGGTCAAAGCCGTTCTAAATACGGCGTTAAACGTCCAAAATAAGTAAAAATTAAAAATTTAGTATGTCCCGTAGACGCACTCCAAAAAAACGTATTGTAATGCCTGATCCAGTTTATGATAGTCGTCTTGTTGAACTTTTAGTTCGACAATTGATGCGTGAAGGCAAAAAATCTTTAGCATATCGAATTTGCTATGAAAGTATGAATCAAGTAGCAGAAACAACACAACAAGACCCTCTTGTAGTGATTGAACAAGCTATCAGAAATGCAACCCCACTAGTAGAAGTAAAGGCACGACGTATTGGTGGCTCTACCTATCAAGTTCCTTTAGAAGTTGCTCCAGAACGCGGAACTGCTTTAGCTATTCGTTGGATTCTTTCTGCTTGTCGTAATAAATCCGGTAGACCTATGGCTACTAAATTAACAAGTGAACTATTAGACGCAGCAAAAAATTCAGGACTTGCTGTAAGAAAACGAGATGAAGTTCATAAAATGGCTGATGCAAATAAAGCTTTTGCAAAATATCGTTTTTAAAAAGTCCTCGGAACTTTTCCCAAAACATTTGTTTTGGGAAAAAAATTGTTTGTCTCCCTTTCCCTTCCTTTCCGCGAATCCTTTCCGCTCATTCAAAAAATGAATTTTTTGAATGAGCGGAAAGGATTCGCGGACCACTGGAACCAGTAGCGGATGAAATGCATTTTTGGACCATGCATTTTGGGAACAAATTCGCTAAAACTGACAAAAATAATATTGGTCCGCAAATGCTTCAAAAAATCACTTTTTTGTGACATTTGCGGAAAGAGAACATCTAGTTTTAGTAATTTTATTTTCTTTCTCAAAATCAAAGACAAAATCACATATTACACTAAAGGAAAACTTTTATGGCACGTGAAAAATTTGAACGTAAAAAACCACATGTAAATATTGGAACAATTGGTCACGTAGATCATGGTAAAACAACATTAACAGCTGCAATTACGATGGCTTTAGCTGCTCGTGGTGGTGCAAAAGGTCGTAAATACGATGATATCGATTCTGCTCCTGAAGAAAAAGCACGTGGTATTACAATTAATACTGCTCACGTAGAGTATGAAACAGAAAATCGCCACTATGCTCACGTTGATTGTCCAGGTCATGCCGATTATGTAAAAAACATGATTACCGGCGCTGCACAAATGGATGGTGGAATTCTTGTTGTATCTGGTGCTGATGGTCCAATGCCTCAAACAAAAGAGCATTTATTATTAGCAAAACAAGTTGGTGTTCCAAATATTGTTGTTTTTCTAAACAAAGAAGATCAAGTTGATGATGCAGAGTTATTAGAACTTGTTGAATTAGAAATTCGTGAAACATTAGATAAATACGAATTCCCTGGGGATGAAATTCCTATTATTGCTGGTTCAGCTCTTCTAGCTTTAGAAGCATTATCAGAAAATCCACAAACAAAACCTGGTGACAACAAATGGGTTGATAAAATTTACAACCTTATGGATCAAGTAGATTCGTACATTCCAACACCTGAACGCGAAACAGAAAAACCATTTTTAATGGCTGTTGAAGATGTTTTTTCAATTACCGGTCGTGGAACAGTAGCCACAGGACGTGTAGAACGTGGTGTGGTGAAAATTGGTGATACTGTAGAACTTGTTGGTTTACGTGATACGAAAACAACAACAGTTACTGGTTTAGAAATGTTCCAAAAAACACTTGATGAAAGTGTTGCTGGTGACAATGTTGGTATTTTACTTCGTGGTGTTCAAAAAATCGATATTGAGCGTGGCATGGTTCTTGCAAAACCAGGAAGTATTACTCCCCATACAAAATTTGAAGCCCAAGTATACGTACTAACAAAAGAAGAAGGTGGACGTCATACTCCATTTTTCCCTGGCTACCGTCCACAATTTTACGTTCGTACGACAGATGTAACTGGCAAAATCGAATCTTTCCGCGCTGATGATGATAGTGCAACACAAATGGTTATGCCTGGTGATCGTATTAAAATGATCGTTGAACTTATTCAACCAATTGCGATTGAAAACGGAATGCGCTTTGCGATTCGTGAAGGTGGCCGTACAGTAGGTGCTGGTGTAGTATCTAAAATTGTTATCTAAAAACAGTGTAGGTTACTTCTAGTCCGCACATCAAAAAAACTATGTTTTGATATGCGGAAAGAAACCGTTTTTTCGGCAAAAGTAGCCAATTTATAACGTTTCTATCTTTAAAACTCGAGTTTTAAAGATAGAAACGTTAATCAGAATTTTTTAATTAAGGCAGAAAAGGTAACTTTTATGACCAAACTTCAACAACTTGTCCAGACTATTCAATCTGGAACTATGAAAACAGAGTTACCGGATATTCGTGTCGGGGATTTAGTACGAATTGGTGTTTCTATTCAAGAAGGAAATAAACAACGTATTCAACCTTTTGAGGGAACAGTAATCGCAAAACATCAAGCAGGAGCTAATTCGACAGTAACTGTTCGAAAAAGTTTACAAGGTGTTGGTGTAGAGAGAGTTTTTCCGCTCTATGCTCCATGTATTGCAAATGTTCAAGTCCTTCGACGAGCTCAGGTAGCGCGTGCAAAATTGTATTATTTACGTAATCGAACAGGTAAAGCAACTCGATTAAAAGAAAAATTCCAAACATTGCCAGAAATGTGGGTGAATCAAGGATCTCAAGACACTAAGTCACAAATCAACGGTTAACATAAAAAAACCGGGGTTTTGTGACCTTATCTTTCCTAAAACGACCGTTTTAGGGCCAACTCTGTTTTTAGTTCCAACTGTACTAAGGATTCCATTCTCGTTCAAAAAAAAATTAGTGTTGGTTCCAAAATTGAACAATTTTGGAAAGACAAAATAATTTGTTGTTTCAAACATTTAATGCGTTTTTTTTGAACAGTTTTCAAGGTAAATTAATACTAAAAATGAAGTGAAGGTTTTCATATATTCAGCGTAAAAAGCGATTCTGAAATAGAAAACTTTGAGAAAAGAAATTAAAATAAAAATTAGTAGTTAAAAATGACAGCTCAAGAACCTATTATTCGTTATGAAGTACCTGGTGCCCGACGCTTTGGTAATTATGTTTGGGGTTCTTTGATGTGCCTTGGAGGGCTTGGTTTTTTAGTTACTGGGATTTCAAGTTATTTTGAGTTTCCTTTTTTATCTCTTTTAAAATCTCCAAACATCCAAATTTTCCCGCAAGGTTTAGTTATGTGTTTTTATGGAGTGCTTGGATTAGTTTTAGGAGCTTATATTTGGTTGATTATTGTTTGGAATTTAGGTGAAGGCTTTAATGAGTTTAATCTCCAAACCGGGTATGTCCGTATTTTTCGTTGGGGGTTTCCGGGGAAAAATCGTCGTATAGATCTTCAATATCCAATTCAGGAAATTCAAAGCATTCGAGTTGAAATTCAAGAAGGAATCAACCCAAAACGCATAATATATTTAAAATTACGTGGAAATCGAGAAATTCCATTAACACGCGCTGGACAGCCTTTAAGTATTCAACAAATTGAAACTCAAGCCGCAGAATTAGCGAAATTTTTACAAGTTTCTTTAGAGGGTATTTAAGAATACAATAAGGTTCTTTAAAAACTTTTCCTTTTGCTAAACTTCGTTCCCGCACCATGCCACCAAAATTCATTTTGATTCTTTTCCAAAAATGCATATTTAAATGCATTTTTGGAAAGGATATATTTTTAAAACGGTTTCTCTTGGATTTTCCATTCGTCCAAAAATGCACTGCATTTTTGGAAGGGAAGAACATGTTAATTTTTAATATATCAAAACGCTTTATACCAAAATACAGTTTGGTAAGGACAACTTAGGTGACTTTGTGTTCTTTAGTACAATAAAATTCAGCCGAGATTACCCCCCCCACATTTGATAATTTTGGGCAGACAAAAACTTTTAATTTCCCCGCAGTCTTTCCAAACTCGCCATGGCGAGTTTGGAAAATATATTACACAAAATAACAACAAAACACGAGGGTTACGTTTTATGAAAAGACGAACAATCGAACAAACTGGATTAATCCCACGATCAATTCTTCGGACCTTTGAAAGATTTCGAAAACAATTGCTTCCCGGCGCCGAAATGCTCGTAATTCAAGAATTTCGAATTTCACGGTATCAAGTTATTGTTTCTGTAAGGTGTTTAATTACTTTAATTTTTGTTCCATTACTTGTAAATCTTGTTTCAAAATCTTTTTTGATTAAACCAGGTGTTGAATACCTTTGGAATCAAAATCATAATGAAATTTTTTTGAACTCTTATCAAGAAAATCGTGCTTTGTCGGATTTACATAGGTTTGAAGAAAAATTTTATTTTGAATCTTTTGTGGATCCAACACGTTTTGATCAACCTCTCACCTTCTCGAAAGAACTTCAAAAGCAAACATTTGAAATTGCAAGAAATTATAATCTTGAAAGTATTGAAGCAATAAGTAATCTTTTTGCGGATTTTTTAAGTTTCTTAAGTTTAAGTGTTGTTTTTTTGCTTCTTAAACCTCAAATCATTATTTTAAAAGCTTTTTTATCAGAATCTTTATATAGCTTAAGTGATACAACAAAATCTTTTTTATTAATTTTAGGAACAGATCTGTTAGTCGGATTCCATTCACCTCGAGGTTGGGAAGTTTTTTTAGAATGGCTTTTAAGACATTTTGGTTTGCCCGAAAACGGAGACTTTATGTCTTTGTTTGTTGCTACATTTCCTGTTTTTTTAGATACTGTGTTTAAATACTGGATTTTCCGTTCTTTAAACAAAATTTCACCGTCAACTGTTGCAACGTACCATAACATGATTGAATAGTTTTCAAACTTTAAAAAAAACTATACTACTATAAAAAAACTCTTTTTATGGTGTATCATCTTCTCTGGAAAAACTTTTTTTGCGTCTCAAAATAATTTTGGGGGAAAGAGTTGGGATTTCTTTTAATATTGGTTCTCTAAATTGAAAAATTTTGAATCTTAGAAATCCCAACTTTTCTGGTGTCGAATACAAATTGGATTAAATTAAAATGCAGTTTGATAAAGACATAAAAAAGCTAAAAATTTTTCTAGAATTGTCTATAGAAATTACTTACAAAAAACGTACTTATGATGCTAGACTTGGTGAAATATCCGGTGATTCGTACGGAAAAAGCTACTCGATTAGTTGAAAATAATCAATTAAGTTTCGATGTAGATGTAAGAATCACAAAACCGCAAATTCGAAAACTCATTGAAGAGTTTTTTAATGTGAAAGTGCTGGCAGTAAACACACACAGACCGCCACGAAAAACAAACCGACTCGGTTCAAAACCTAGTTACAAACGAGTGATTGTCACAGTGGATTCTGACGTGACTTTATTGAAATAACACAAATTCAACCTAGAAGATGGCTATTCGTTTTTTTAAAGCTGCCACACCAGGTACCAGACATGGGTCTGTATTAGATTTTTCAGAAGTGACTACAAAGAAACCTGAAAAAAGTTTAACAACCTGGTGGTCTCGTTCGAAAGGACGAAATAATAGAGGAATTATTACAAGTCGGCATCGTGGTGGTGGTCATAAAAGACTCTATCGTGAAATCGATTTTGGAAGAACAAAAGTAAATATCCCAGCAAAAGTGACTCATATTGAATATGATCCTAATCGTAATTCAAGAATCGCTTTAGTGAATTACCAAGATGGTGAAAAACGGTATATCTTACATCCAGTTGGATTACAAGTCGGGGATACTGTTGTGGCTTCACCAGAAGCTACAATTGCAATTGGAAATTGTTTACCACTTGTGAAAATCCCGTTAGGGACTGAAGTTCATAATGTTGAATTACAACCTGGAGCTGGTGGACAATTAGTGAGAGCTGCAGGAACTGTAGCGCAAATTGTTGCAAAAGAGGGCACATGGGTTACTCTTCGTCTTCCTTCAGGAGAAGTTCGTTTAGTTTCACAAAATTGCTGGGCAACAATTGGTCGTGTTGGGAATGTTGATGCTTTCAATTTAACGTTAGGCAAAGCAGGACGGAAACGTTGGCTCGGACGTCGTCCTCATGTTCGCGGTTCAGCAATGAACCCGGTGGATCATCCACATGGGGGTGGTGAAGGTCGTGCACCAATAGGCCGATCTCGACCAGTAAGTCCGTGGGGAAAACCTGCGTTAGGCGCTAAAACTCGGAAACGTAAAAAATTTAGTGCTGCTCTAATTCTTCAACGAAGAAAATAATTAGGAGTGGTGTAAAAAGATATGGCAAGATCATTAAAAAAAGCCCCTTTTGTGGCAGATCATTTACTTCAAAAAGTTGAAAGATTAAATACACAAGGTGATAAAAAAGTTATTAAAACATGGTCGCGTGCATCGACAATTGTTCCAGTTATGATTGGGCATACTATCGCTGTCCATAACGGACGTGAGCATATTCCAGTTTTTATTACGGATCAAATGGTAGGGCACAAATTAGGTGAATTTGCTCCAACTCGTACGTTTCGGGGTCATGTGAAAAAAGATAAAAAATCAAAACGATAAACAGCTTATGGGACAAAAAGTACATCCAGTAGGATTTCGTCTCGGAATCACTCAAAAACATCAAAGTTATTGGTGCACAACTCCTCAAAAGTCCGCTTTATGGATTCAAGATGCTAGTTTTTTACGAAGTTATCTCTCAAAAACATATCTTGGTGCTGGAATAACACATATTGAAATTGAAAGACGAGATCTTGATTCACCTTCTTTAGGGATACAGATTTATGCTGCTCGCCCTGCACTTTTTTTAGGTCGTGATACAAAAGGTTTAGATCGTTTAAGAGATGAGCTAGTTGCTAAATTACAAGCCTTTTATCGAAAAAGAAACTTAGTTGCTCCGAGCAAAATTCATTTAAATTTATCTATTAAACCACTTCAAGAGCCTGATGCGTATGCTGCAGTGCTTGCTGAAAAACTTGTAGAAGATTTAGAACAGCGAAAACCTTTTCGACGTGCAATGCGACAAACTGTTCAAAGAGCATTAAGAGCTGGCGTGAAAGGAATTAAAGTTCAGGTTTCCGGTCGTTTAAATGGTGCAGATATTGCACGTTCAGAAGATGTCCGTGAAGGTCCTGTCCCTTTACAAACATTGCGCGCAGATATCGATTATTCTTCCAAATCAGCAAAAACAATTTTTGGATTGTTAGGTGTTAAAATTTGGGTGTTTCGCGGTGAACGCTTAACACGAGTAAGTAATGTAGTGACAAAATCCTAAGATTGTGTCTTTCCTTGAATTGGAAATTCAAGAGAAACCTTTCCCAAAAAGCATTTTGGGACCATTGAACAATGGACCAAAAATGCAGTAGATTCGGTCTTCAAAAACATGTTTTTGAAGAAAGAAAGGAACAGGAACCAAAATTGACTCATTTTGGTATGAGTCAAACTACTAAGTAAATAATTATATGTTAAGTCCAAAACGAACTAAATATCGCAAACATCATCGAGGTCGTATGAGAGGGAAAGCATCTCGCGGCAATACACTGGTGTTTGGTGATTACGCATTACAAGCTTTAGAAGCCTCTTGGATTACATCGCGCCAAATTGAAGCGGCTCGTCGTGCAATGACACGACAAGTTCGACGAGGTGGGCAGATTTGGATTCGTCTGTTTCCGGATAAACCGGTAACAATGCGTCCAGCCGAAACCCGAATGGGTTCTGGGAAAGGAGCTCCAGAATTTTGGGTAGCGGTCGTAAAACCCGGCAAAGTTCTGTACGAATTAAAAGGAGTACCTGAAAGCGTGGCTCGAGTAGCTCTTCGTTTAGCGGCTTCAAAGTTACCAGTAAAAACACAAATTCTTGTGAAATAAAAAAGTATGATTCAACCACAAACATATCTTCGAGTTGCAGATAATACAGGTGCCCGTGAACTCATGTGTATTCGAGTTTTAGGGGGTGGTAAACAAAGAGCAGCTACAGTCGGTGATATTATTATTGCTGTAGTGAAAGATGCTACTCCAAATATGCCTGTAAAAAAATCTGATGTTGTTCGTGCAGTAATTGTTCGTACACGAAAAAATGTCCGACGTGGAAACGGGACAAGTATTCGTTTTGACGAAAATGCAGCAGTCATTATAAATAAAGAAAACAATCCTCGCGGCACTCGAGTTTTCGGGCCAGTGGCGCGTGAATTACGTGATGGCAATTTTACAAAAATTATTTCACTTGCACCTGAAGTGTTATAACGTAACGTGACAACGGTGACGTTATCAAAAACGATGATGTTATAAAATTGAATAATTTTAGAAAGACAAAACAACCCGTTTTGTCGAAGGAACCAAAATATTGTGTTTTTGATAAAGGTTCTAAAATGTTCCCTTGAATTTTTAATTCAAGACTGCCTTGTTACGTCCTAAAAACCCTTTTAGTGACTTTCGTTTCAAGAAATACATTTTGTTCCAAAATTGTTCAATTTTGGAAAGACCATTCATGGACCAAAAATGTATTTAGTCCACAAATGTATGCATTTGCGGAACGGTTTCTCTTGAATTTCCAATTCAAGGAAAGAGACCAACTCTATTTTTGTTTTACCACAATAAAAACATTGTGGTTCAAAAAAGGTCAAGAGAAAATCAAAAAATCATAAAAGAGACTTTTGAATATGGTGCAACGCTTAGAAAATTTTTATCAACAGCAAAGTGTACCCAAGTTGATAGAACAATTTCACTATAAAAACAAACATCAAGTTCCAAAACTCGAGAAAATTGTAATTAATCGAGGTCTTGGTGATGCTTCACAAAATGCCAAACTTTTAGAATCATGCTCGAAAGAACTCAGCATGATTACAGGCCAACAAGGTGTAGTAACAAGGTCAAAAAAAGCAATTGCTACTTTTAAACTTCGTGAAAAAATGCCGGTTGGTGTGGTAGTAACATTACGTGGAGAAAAAATGTATGCCTTTTTAGATCGTCTTATTAATTTAGCTCTTCCTCGTATCCGAGATTTTCAAGGTGTAAGTTCGAAAAGTTTTGATGGACACGGTAACTATAGTTTAGGACTGGAAGAACAATTGATGTTCCCTGAAATTGAGTACGACAAAATTGATCAAATTCGCGGAATGGATGTGTCAATTGTTACAACAGCTAATACTGATCAAGAAGCCATGTCTTTATTAAAGACATTTGGAATGCCCTTTAAAAATTAACTGTGAACCCTTCCAAAAATACATTTTTGGAGCACATTTTCGTTAGTCACCGCACCAAACAAAAAATGGTCGTTCCCGATAATTATTTTTGTTATCAGTTCTCCCATTCTTATTCCAAAAATTTATTTTTGGACTAGATTTTGGGGCGAGAAGAGATAGGTCACGGTCTAGTTCACGTTGTAAAGAGTTTTAGTGCCAAAAACAAAGTTTTTGGTAAAATGGTACTCTTGAATTTTGATTTCAAAATTCAAGGAGGTCAAAAGAAAAGAAAGAGTTTGAAAAACATGGTAAACGATACAATCAGCGACATGTTGACGCGAATTCGAAACGCAAATTTAGCTTATAAAACGAACGTGTCACTCTCAAAAACCAAAGTTCACGAAAAAATTTGTGAAATTCTTGAACAAGAGGGTTTTATTGAGAAATTTTATGTTTCCGAAACTGACACAAATGAACTTATTGTTGATTTAAAATATCAAAAATCAACGTCGGTAGGTCGTGGTGGTTTAGGAAAACCTAGCATTACTAATTTAAAACGGATTAGTAAACCTGGCCTTCGAATTTATACTAATTCGCGAGAAATACCAAAAGTTCTTGGAGGCATGGGCATTCTGATTCTCTCTACGTCAAAAGGATTAATGACTGATCGTCAAGCGAGACAGTCTCATCTTGGTGGAGAAATAATGTGTTCAGTTTGGTAATTCAGGTGATTACCAATTTTTTAGATCATGGAATAACCAATCAACAATTTAACACCAAAAAAGGTGTTCTCTAAGTTTTTCCAAAATGGAACAATTAGTCTTTCCAAAATTCACGAATTTCGGAACATAATGGTTCCATTGGTCCACGAATCCACGGATTCGCGGAAAGGACATGGTACTAAAAAAACTGGATTGAATAAAATGTTGGTTTCAGTTTTCGTTCCAAAAGTGTATTTTTGGACTATGTTTCTAATCTATATCAGATTTTGGTATACGAGATGTGTACAAATTGATCTAATTCATTTTATCCTACAAAGTGGCAAAACAGTTGTTTTGTCAAAATAAGGAGGCCTTTGACTCGCAAAAACATTGATCTTATTGAGATGGAAGGCGCCGTAACCCAATGTTTGTCAAACGGAATGTTTCGCGTGAAACTTGAAAACGGGTTTCTCGTTTTAGCTCATGTTTCTGGCAAAATACGACGCAATTATATTCGTATATTATTAGGTGATCGGGTTGCAGTTGAATTAAGCCCCTACGATTTACGTCGTGGGCGCATAACATTTAGACTTCGACCATCGAAAGATAAAGAAAACTAAAAAAGGAATTATGAAAGTTCGTCCTTCAGTCAAAAAAATGTGTGATAAATGTCGATTAATTCGACGAAAAGGCACTTTACGAGTAATTTGTCAAAATCCTAAACATAAACAACGCCAAGGTTAGTGAATTTTTTTCTAAAACGGCTTAACCAAAACAATGTTGTCCAAAAATGGGTGGCCATTTTTGGAAGTCTTTCCAAAATTAAACAATTTTGGAACAAGATGTTTCTAAAAAATTAAGTTAAAAGGTTTATGGCAAAAAAAATTGAAAAAAGCGCAAAAAAGAAATTTCGCGAAAAAGTTCTACAAGGTGTAGCTCATATTCAATCTACATTCAATAACACCATTGTGACTATTACAAACAGCAAAGGAAATGTTTTAGCGTGGTCCTCTGCTGGTGCTTGTGGATTCAAAGGTGCCCGTAAAAAGACACCATTAGCCGCAAAACAAGCAGCAGAAAACGCAGCACAGACTTGTGTGAGTCAAGGCATGCGCGAAATTAAAGTAAATGTAAAAGGTGCCGGTGCTGGTCGAGAAGCAGCTTTACGTGGTTTACGTGATGCTGGTTTAAATATTACAATTATTCGTGATATTACGCCTATTCCTCATAATGGATGTCGACCACCGAAAAAACGTCGCATCTAATTATTTTTCAAAATGCATGGGCCAAAAATGCTTAGGCATTTGGTCTTCTTCCTTGAATTTTCAATTCAAGGACAACATTTGAGTATCAAATGTTTTTAAAGAAAGAACGGGACCAGACTTCTGTTACCAAAAATCTGCTAAAGGCATACTTACAAAACGATATGGTCCAAAAATGGGTGGCCATTTTTGGAAGTCTTTCCAAAAATGAACAATTTGGGTACCAACTCAAACAAAAGTTTGAGTAAGAGAACATTTTGTTTTGGCAGGTTTTCTTTAGAGACTATTAACGGAATAAAACTAGTAATAAACAGAGAAAAATTCTCTTTTTGTCGCTTTTTCCCAAAATGCATTTTGGGACTAGATATGTGACTTCACGTAGTTTATGACAAACACTCAAAATTTATTTTTTTCTTGTGTGGATTCCCGAATTCAAGACCAGGGTTGCATGTATGCTCGATTTCATTTAGGGACTTTTTTCCGTGGTCAAGCATTGACATTTGCTAATGCACTACGAAGAACATTACTTTCTGAGATTCCTGGTGTCACCATTACAGATGTAGTGATCGAGGGGGCGAGTCATGAATTTGCAACTCTTCCTGGTGTTGAAGAAACAATTCTAGATATTCTTTTAAATCTTAAAAAACTTGTCTTTGCACCCTCAATATCAAAAGTGGCAGACTTGGAAACTTTTCATGCCACTGGGTTGTTAAAAAGTCGTGGACCTGCAATACTCACTGCCGACGATATCAAACTTCCCGCAACGGTTAAGTGTGTTGATCCGACTGCTCATATTGCGACTCTGACAACGGGAGGGGACTTCTCACTTCGTTTCGAGTTACTTTTTCGTAGTCCTCATCATTCTATTCCTAGACAAAACAACCAGACAATTAAAAATAAGAATCGAAAATTGTCTTTCGAAACTGTACCTATGCCTGTTCAAAAAGTGAACTATACAATTAAGTCACTGAATGCGAAACAAGGTTCAGAATATATTGTCTTAGAAGTTTGGACTGATGGAAGTGTATTACCTCAAGAAACCGTGCAATTTGCGCTAAAAAACTTAACAAACTTATTTTTTCAATTTGCTGATATGAGTAAATAATTTGTAATCAGCATTTTTTCCAATATGGGTTAGTTTTTTAGTGTTTTCACAAAATTGGCCAATTTTGGGCTACGTTTGTGTTAAGAATTCAAAGACTATAATGACAATATATAAAAAGAAAAATTTTTGATACTTAAAAGAATTCGAGGAAATTTCAACATTATAATGATTACAAAATTTATATCCCATTCAAGTCATTCTGGGGGCCGAAAAACAGCCACAGCTCGTGTGCAATTAGTTCCTGGATCAGGAACGACTATTGTTGTAAACGGGAAAACCGCCTCTGAGTATTTCCAAAACAACGCAGTTTATCTACAAAATTTACTTACTGCAAGTGACCTTGTAAAAACAGAAGCAAAATATGACGCTCATGTGGTTGTTCAAGGTGGCGGATTAAGTGCTCAAGCCCAAGCAGTTCGATTAGCATTAAGTAAGGCTTTTGTAGAAGTTTTCCCGGATTATCGGAAATCGTTTAAAAAGCCAGGTTTTTTAACACGTGATGCTCGTATTAAAGAACGTCGAAAATATGGTTTGAAAAAAGCGCGTAAAGCTCCACAATTTTCAAAACGTTAAATTTTTTATAGGTACTTTGATTACTAAAACTAAGACATTTCTGGTTTTAAAAAGTATCCCAAATCAGAAAAAAAGAAACTTCATTTTTTGGCAAAAACAGAAATTGAACCAAAATATATGTTTTTGCCTACTTTTTTACAAGTAGTAAAAATTTCCCAGATAAATTCATTGACAAAAAGTCTTTAGGCCCCAAAACAAGTTGCGGGATCTTGTTCCAAAATTGGTCAATTTTGGAAAGAAAACTAGTCAGTGAATCATCAAATATTGAGAGGAGACGGTGACGTATGTCTACAACAACAAACGAAATTATTGAAAAACTAAAGTCAATCACTTTATTAGAAGCTGCAGAATTAGTTTCACAAATTGAAGAAACTTTTGGCGTTGACGCTTCTGCTCCTGTAGGTGGCGGTTTTATGGTAGCAGCTGGTGGAGCTGGTGCAGCTGCAGAAGTAGTTGAAGAAAAAACAACATTTGATGTTATTATCGAAGACGTTGCTAGTGACAAACGTGTTCCTGTTCTTAAAGTAGTTCGTAATTTAACTTCTCTTGACTTAAAAGAAGCAAAAGAAGCAATTACTTCTTTACCAAAAGTTATTCAACAAGGAATCTCAAAAGATGACGCTGAAGCTGCAAAACAACAATTAGAAGAAGCGGGTGCAAAAGTAAAAATTAGCTAAGAAGCTGAATTGACATTGTTTTTCTTTTTAAAATTGAACACTTACTTAGTCTTTCCAAAATTCATGAATTTTGGAGCATAATGGTTCTATTAGAAGAAAGGAACAAGGCTTCCTTTTTCTTCCTTCAAAAACATTTGAGGATCAAATCGATTTTTTGAAAAGGAATTTCATTTCTAAAAGTTAATTTTTATAGGTTTGAGCTCAGTAGGAATCGAACCTACATTAAAAACTTAGAAGGTTTGTGTCCTATCCATTAGACGATGAGCCCTTCAGTATTACAATACTTTAAAAACTCCCAGGTTCAAAATATCCTGAGAGTGTTTATTTTTAATTTTTAAGCATATCCGAAAACACGTTTAAAAATATCTCGAACTTTATCGCCAGAATCGATCGATTCTAATGGATCTTTGCGTAATCTGTGACGTAAACAAAGAGGAATTACTCGATAGATATCTTCTGGAGTCACTTCAGTTCGACCTTCGAAAGCTGCAATAGCTTTGCTCGCCCGGTTTGTTACTAAATCTCCGCGTAAGCCGTCGACATCTAATTCTGAACAAATTTGTGAAATTTTGACACGATAATCGTAATCAAGTTGAATTTTTGAAAGAAGACTTCGAGCGTCGACAATTTGATTACCAAGTTGTGCTTGGGAATCTTGATAGGTTTGTCTGAATTCTACAGGTGCCGCATCAAAACTTGCACGTTGTTCGACAATTTGAACCCGTAAATTAGGTTCTTTAACAGTACCAATTTGAGCATGCATTCCGAAACGGTCTAATAACTGTGGTCGAAGTTCCCCTTCTTCCGGATTTCCAGAACCTACAAGAATAAAACGTGCTGGGTGACTAATTGAGATCCCTTCACGTTCAACAGTGTTCCAACCAGATGCTGCTGAGTCTAATAAAACGTCAACAAGGTGATCATCCAGAAGATTTACCTCGTCAACATAAAGAATACCACGATTTGCTTTCGCAAGCAGACCTGGTTCAAAAGCTTTTACACCTTCTGTCAAAGCTTTTTCAATATCAATTGTTCCACATACACGATCTTCTGTAGCTCCTAATGGTAAATCTACCATACAGATTTTTTTACTAGTGACAGGTAATGTTTCATTTTTTTGAAGTCTTTCACGAACTTCTTGGCTCATTAATTCTGGATCAGTAGGGTCTGAGTTAAACGGGTCATCAGCTACAACTTGAATTTCCGGTAAAAGGTCAACTAATGCTCTTACAGTAGTTGATTTCCCTGTTCCTCTATCACCCATAATCATAACACCACCGATTTTAGGATCAATAACATTTAAAATTAATGCTAATTTCATTTCTTCTTGACCAACAATGGCCGTAAAAGGAAAAACAGGACGTGCCTGTTCTAATGAATTTTCAAGAACTGTGTTCATAAAGAGGATTCCTTGAGTTTAGAACCAAAAACTTTGTTTTTGGTAACGGTTCTACTATGTTGGTTTTCTTGATTTAAAAAAGAGACTTTTTGATGACAATGTTTTTTATTAACAACTCAGTTTTTGAAACTCAAGAGTTCTAACCCAAAATGTATGATCTAAAAATGCGTATGCATTTTTGGATCATCTTTTTTGGGGAGGATATAAGATTCTCTAATTACTAGTAATTATACTTAATTTGCCTACTCAAATCAATTAGTACTATTTCAACAAATCTTCTTCTTACGGTATAATAGAATAAGAAAAAATGAAACAAAATGCTTTTCATTTTTTTCGAGAAGAAAATTTCGTTTGTTATAGTGACAAAAAAGTCTATGTATAATTTTAAAAATTTAGAATTAACCTCGTTCGGTGAGAAACTTTTAGATTTTTCAACAATGACATCAAAAGGTCTTCTTGTTGTAGCTTCTACTTTCTTTTTAAGTTTATCAAGTCATGCTTATCCGATTTTTGCTCAACAAAATTATGAAAACCCCCGTGAAGCAAATGGTCGAATTGTATGTGCTAATTGTCATTTAGCTCAAAAACCTGTTGAAATCGAAGTTCCTCAAGCTGTATTACCTGATACAGTATTTGAAGCTGTCGTGAAGATTCCATATGACAAACAAGCTAAACAAGTTTTAGCGAATGGAAAAAAAGGTGATTTAAATGTCGGTGCCGTTCTAATTTTACCAGAAGGGTTCGAACTGGCTCCACCAGATCGAATTCCAGAAGAGATGAAAGCAAAAGTAGGTAAACTTTATTTTCAGCCATATAGTGCTGAAAAGAAAAACATTTACGTTGTAGGACCTGTTCCAGGTAAAAAATACAGTGAAATGGTCTTCCCTATTTTATCTCCAGATCCTGCAAAAAATAAATCGATTTCATATTTAAAATATCCGATTTATTTAGGCGGAAACCGTGGCCGTGGTCAGGTATACCCAGACGGATCAAAGAGTAATAATACAATTTATACAGCCTCAGCTGCTGGTACAATTACTGTCATTGAACCTGTAGAACCAAAAGGCGGCTATGTTGTTACTATTCAAACAGCAAAAGGTGATGTTGTTTCCGAGAAACTTCCACCAGGTCCTGAATTAGTTGTAAAAACTGGTGATAGTGTTCTGGTAGATCAAGCTTTAACAACTAACCCTAACGTTGGCGGTTTTGGTCAAGGTGAAACAGAAATCGTTTTACAAAATCCAAGTCGTATTCAAGGTTTGTTAGTGTTCTTCCTTTTTGTTCTTTTAGCTCAAGTGTTTTTAGTTATTAAGAAAAAACAATTTGAGAAAGTTCAATTAGCAGAAATGAATTTTTAATTCTAAACAATAAGCACGTTACCAAAATCTTTACCCCAATCATGTTC
>Ga0247831_1003487_pt1 | contig 22804 bp, 12 predicted proteins | sample LaCruzMarch2015__9_FD_192406 | JGI IMG/M metagenome (GOLD analysis project Ga0247831, IMG submission 192406) | Freshwater microbial communities from meromictic Lake La Cruz, Castile-La Mancha, Spain - LaCruzMarch2015_1m | ecosystem: Environmental > Aquatic > Freshwater > Lake | place: Spain...
GCCTTGCCGATGCGGCTGCCGAGGCGATCACCAATGGTGGCGAGCACTCCACCGAGCAGCAGCACCGCCAAAATCAGCAGCCAGCCGGTCACGGAGAGAGCACTCTTATTAGTTGAATATGCTCTAGTACTATAGATGAAGGTGGTGATCGGCCAACGGACTAGGATTGAATTATAATTTAATCAAGTTTAATATAGATGCCTCCTAATTCCATTTCTGGGTTCTGAATAAACTTAATACTCAGTTCGACGGTTTTCAAATTGCAGATAGTTCATCCACAGATTCAACTGTTGGACGCATTCTATCAATTGATTGCTCATCGTTAGATAGCTAATGACGAATGCGTCTCTTTTTTGCTCTCTAGTATCCATCTTCCTCAAATATGTCTAATTGTTTTTGCTACACTAAAATAATGCAGATCTGAGCAGCTCTGTGGCCCGCATCCTGCTGATCCATCAGAATTTTCCTGGTCAGTTTCGCCACCTTGCCCCTGCGTTGCTGGCCTCTGGCCATCAAGTGCTTTGCATTGGTGGTCCAACCGCCCAACCCCTTGGCAAGCTCCCCCTCCATACCTATAACCCCCTGCCCGCTGCGGGTATCCCGACGTGTCATCCGTTCGTTGTTGATCAGCAAACAAAGGCTCTACGTGCCTTCGCAGTAGGTGAGCTGCTGGCTTCCCTCCTTGATGATTTTGGTACCCCAGATCTGGTGATTGGCCATTCGGGCTGGGGCGAGTTATTGCCCGTGCGCGCCTTGTTGCCCGAAACCCCAATTTGGCATCAGGTTGAATTCACTTATTGCCATCGCGGTGCCGATACGGGTTTTGATCCCGAATTCCCCTCCTCAAATTGGCACGACCACGTCCGGCTGGCACTGCGTCGAAGTTTTCAACTGCTTTGCCTCGATGAACTGGATGTTGGTGTTGCTCCCACGTGGTGGCAATGGTCCACCGTTCCTGTTCCCTACCGCGATCGGGTGCAAGTGATCCACGAGGGGATCGACACCAATCGGATAGAGCCTAATCCCCAAGCCTTTTTACAACTTATGGCTGCCGGTATCCAGCTCAAGGCCGGTGATCCCGTTGTCACGTTTGTAAGCCGCAACCTAGAGCCCTACCGAGGCATCCACCGCTTCATGCGCATGCTGCCCCTCTTGCAGCGCCTCAATCCCCACGTTCGGGTAGTGATTGTTGGCGAAGCTGGGGTTAGTTATGGCAGCCCTCCCCCCGGTGGGGGCACTTGGAAGCAGGCCCTGTTGCAGGAGCTCGGTGATCAGCTCGATCTCACCCGCATTCATTTCGTGGGCCATGTGCCACATCCGGTGTTGCATGCCCTCTTCCAGCTCAGTGCCTGCCACGTTTATCTCACCTACCCGTTTGTTTTGAGCTGGAGTTTGCTAGAAGCCATGGCCTGTGGTGCCTTGGTGGTGGGCTCGGCAACCCCACCTCTACAGGAGGTGATTCGCCATGGCGAGAATGGCTGGCTGGTTGACTTTCTTGATACGGAAAGCTTGGCGCAGCGGATCGCTTCTGTTTTGGCCGATCCCCAGGCCCAGCAAGCCTTGCGCCTAGAGGCTCGGGCAACCGCGGTGCAGGGTTACGACCTCCAAAACGTCTGCCTGCCTCGCCAATTGTCGCTAGTGGATTGCCTTCTGCAGGGAAATCGTCCCCCCGCGGTGATCCCACCTTCCGCCCTGATCCCAAACCTATACGGCGCCTGAACCTAGCCCTCCTTTTCTGTTTTTACAGGTAAAAAAGCATTGATGTTTCAAAACGTCTGTGTGATTTCACGCAAGAGAAATTATTTATGTTGAGCCAAAAAGCTATTAATCACTCACTATTTGAGTTCTTCCTTGGAGGATTGGAGGATTTGCGGAAATGCGAATAGGTGCCGTAGTTACAACATACCTGCTCCTGGGGCCTAATTTTGGTGAAACGGGGTTTGACCCTGTAGGGCCTTCTGAAATCGACTATCGCCATGTATTACGTCGCCGTCCCAGGCACCACAAACGTCAACATCAGCCTGTCTAATTCCTTCTCAGGCTCTTCAGAGGCGCCTAGCTTCGTGCCTGCGTTGATGGGAGATTCATTTTCCTTCGGTGTCAGCGGCTTAAAAACCGATGAACCCATTGCACCGTATGCCCAGGCATTCGGCAACCCCGAGGAGAGTGCTTACAACCTTTTAATGGAGCAACCTGCTTCAAACCAGTTCTCTGAGGAGCCTTTCAGCCTCTCAATTGAAATTCCCTCTCCCGCTGAGCTCACCGATTTCTCTTCTCTCAATATCCCCTTTGAAGTTGGTAGTTCTGTTGAACTCCAGCCAGAAACTCTGCCTGGCGAGCTGCTGCTGGATCTATCTGGTGTTGTTTCAACTCAGGCTGTTGATCCCGCCATGTTGGGAGGCCTCGTAGCGCAAGCCATTCCTGTACCTGATGATCTATCCGACAGTTGGCTTGATTCGGGCAGTGTTGAGCCCTTTGCTTCCACCTACTCATCCCAGCTTGTTGATGAGTCCAAGGGCTTTTTTGGCAATGTTGATCTTCCAACAACGATCTCCTCCATCGAACCGATCAACTTCCCTGAACTGGGAGCAGGTATTGGTGGTGCCTATGGCCTTGAGCAAGACCCATTTGCCCCAGTTTCCTTTGGAGCTATCGATGCACTCGTTCCTTTAGAGTTAAATCCCATTCAAATTAACATTGGCGTAATAGATACTTCGTTCTCTTCAGGTGGACACAGCTCACTTCCCGGTGTTGCTGAAACTATTGTTTATCCAATCAATCTTGATCAAACCAACCATCAGTAAAGTAATAACCCTCTCAAGAGCTATTCACGTTTCATTTAAACCCCACCCCTTTATGGGATGGGGTTTTTTATTAGCTCGCCAAGCTGTCGCCGTTGATTCCTAAATTGGCGCCTGGAAGAAGGGCTAATAGTCTGCTTTGTCCAGCACCATCCATGCCGAGACCTACCAATTGGTGTTGTCCGCTCCCACTCTTATCGATGGCAATTGCCAGTTGAGCCTCCGTCGTTTGGGCAACGCCTGCGCGTAGTACTTCGATTGAGGCAATTTGGCGCACACCCCCTACGAATGAATTTTCGGAATTTGTCTTAAAGCCAAGGAAGCTATCTCCCTCGTCGAGATTAATATCTTTAAATACTGCCACGCTGCTTTCTTTGTTCCAGGCGTTTCCAAGGTTATTTCCGATGCCTGTTAGTGAAAATTGATCTGCTCCTTTACCACCAGAAATTGAGGTTTCATTGCCACAATAGGGAGCTAGCCATGGTTCCCAGCCGAGGATCACGTGATCATCCTGGTTTGATCCAATCACAATTTCAACGCCTTCTAGTGTTCCTTTTGCACCCACATCAGTGTATTTTCCTGGATTATCCCAGGTTCCCGCTGAGCTTGCTCCGGTTCCAATACCACTGGCGCTGCCATCTCTGAGATCAACTATCGCTGATTGTCCCCAGTTGGTGTAGTCCAGCGTATCTATTCCTTCTCCCATCATTAACTTGCCGCTCAATCCACCAAGGTCTTTCATCAGCACTACATCGTTATCGGTTCCCAGGTCTGCGTTTTCAAAGCTAAGAAACTGCATTCCCCAGACATTGCCCTGATTGGGTGCGTATATTCCCGCATGTGTATCAACTACAGCTGCACCTGTAGCTGTTTTCGTTGATTCGGCTTTGAATTGGCCCGTGATAACAAGTGAATCTCTGTTGTAATCACCGGAACTTACCAAGGTGTCATTACCCTTTGCTCCATTTACATATTCATACTGCTCTGTATTGATGATCTCCCATTCGTTGTCTTTGTCGTTGAGGTTGTCCCGAATGAGTTCACCATTCTGTTTTGTGTAACTAGATTTAAAGACCAGTGTGTTCTCCTCTCCATTAATTCTTTCTATTACGCTGCCACCCTTTTGCTTCAGCTGTTCATTTAGATAGTCGCCAGTGAGGGTTACGCTTGCATCCCCTTCTCCAATGATGACTTTGGAGCTGCTATCAAAGCTGCCATTAATGTAGAGAGCATTATTTCCAGTTCCAAGTTTGATGATTGAATTAATAACGTCACCCCTTAGGGTAACGGAGTCGTCGCCAGAGCCAGTATCCAGTGTGGAATTTAGAAGGCTTATTGTTCTAACGCTTATATCCTTGCTGCCTTTGGCCAGTGCTGTTTCAATTGCCCCCATATCGGCTTGTAGGTATTCCGTTACAATCGCTGAGATGTTGACCAGGTCAGCTCCATTGCCAAGCATTATGGTGCTGTCTTGTACTCCAATAGCTCTGGCGCTAACCTTGAGGTTGGCTTCTTCTAATTGATTAGCTTCTTCAAACTGCAAATCGATACCATAGAGAAAGTCGTCCACACCGCGTTCCACAAGTATCGTTTTAAGCGTGTCGTCGATGACTCCAATTTTTGTATTGTTTGTACCTGAAATAGTACTTACTATTGATAATTTGTCTGCCCCGCTTTCTCCCACAGTTAGGGTTTTGGCTTCTGTTGTGGATTGCCCTTTGAGCGTGTATAGGATATTAAATGGTTCTTGATTCCAGCTTTTATCTGGCTTGAAGATGTAGTACCCGCTTTCTGCCATCAAAAACGACCCGAGCCCTGGTATCGCTGTTGGCTCAAGCTCTGATGTCCCTGGCAAGACCGTAGAGGGCGGCAGGTAAGTAATGCCCCCATCAACTGAGAATGATGCGATACTATATTTAAGATATTTATAGTCTTTTTCGTCGATCACATCTCCGTCGGTGCGATAGGTTTGAATCTCTGATTTATCCATGCCTACACTGCTTATGTCTATTGAGATGTTTGCTTTCTTGCTTTCGCCTACCCCCATTAATCTTGCTGCTATAACTGCTTCCATTTGTACATAGTCTGTGTCTTTGCCTCCAACAAATGTTGAATGGTCTAGTCCTGTTGTTTGGTCGTAAACTTCTACCGTTGCTGTTTCCGCGCTTTCGATGCAGAGCTCAAGCGTGTCTACTGCACTTATCAGGTACGTTCCTTCAGTTGTGGCCCCCCTAACGCTTGTTTCCCTGGTAGCACTATTGATTAGATCTTGAATTATTGTTGCATTGTCAGCGTGAGCATTGCTTACGGTTATTGTTTCCCTAAAGGTTAACGAGTCTCTGAGTGTGCTGTTTAGTGCCCTTGGTATGTGAAATTCAATATCGCAGACATTTGTACCATAGATGTTGCCACTGTTTATTGCTATAGCCTCATCACCGGCCATCATCGTTCTTGCCACAACTTCGTTGTAGCTGTAAACCTCGCTAAGTGGTGGATCGATCCGGTCGTACTTGTCCGGGATCCATGGGTCGGGTACTGGTATTGGTATTATTATTTTTGGTATTATTATTGGTATTATTATTGGTATTATTATTGGTATTGGTATTTCTAATTCTGGAATTTTCGGAATAATTTCAGCTCCTCCACTTCCCCCTCCCCCGTAAAAGATTGAAGGGCTTGATTCCCTAAAGCTTAAATAAGGAATAGGGAAATCTTCGTTTCTATTAAGTGGGCGGATGGTGGCTGGTTGTCCCACGGGTTGTTCCGTGGGACCTGGCCCAACCCCACCTACATCGCTCTTTTCAAGCTCTGGACCTAGCGACAACGTTGAGAGGTCCCAATAAGGCATATTGCCTACGTTGGCTCGAAACTCGCCAATGTCTATAGGTTCCGGACCTTCAATCGGACCAGCTCCCCGTCTGCGCCCCCCCCCTGCCCAGGCTGGCGATTCAAGCAGAAGTACAACCAATCCAAGCGCAGCAACAGTTAGCACCCCTTCTAGAGAGACGCGCCGTTCATCCTTTTTAAGGCTAACGGCCTCTTTAAACTTAGTGAGCTTTAAAGCGATTGTTTGGCCTCACAGGATTATCTGCCTCACTACTCTGTCAGTGCCCCTCCATTTGAATCCCTATTTCCATGCTTTCCGCCAATGAACCAATGTGTCTTCCCGTTTAATTTAACTGGCTAGGATGGGAGTTGCCTTTATTTGTTTTGCTTATTTCCCTGGTAGAGGCCTGTATATAGCGCTAACTGCCAGGAAAGATAACCCCTATCGTAATTCTAGGGCTTCTATAGTGTTGGTGATTATACCATTCCATAAATACGGAAAACCACTAGAAATTATCATATTTAACGGTATAATAAAATCCTCACAGGCATGTAGCCTATTTCAAGGGATTATAGTCTGAAACTGATAAAAAAGTAGCGGCTAAAGTATGATGCCAAATTTCCTCATTTCTCTGTATGCTTAGGGTTGTTGGGATTAACCAAATCAGTAATCGCTTTGATCATAATATGGGTTACTGTAATATCATTCTCAAGGGCATACTTCTTGAGGGACGTATGAAGGTCCTTAGGGATAAGAAGCGATAGCTTTTTGAAATCTTTAGGGGCTTTAACTACTAACAAAGCTCTTCGCCTAGCATTATCTAGCATTATAGGGACTCTTGGTGAATATCGCGTTGAAGTGGGCTTTCAAATATGTATGTTTTACATATCAAGTAACGCTTAACTCTACAGTAGTACGCTGCAAACGCCAAATTTAGATGCGTTTTATTCAAAGCGGGTCTTCAGACGCGCCCACGCCGAGGAATTTACATTATTAGTAAAGCCGGCAAGTAATTACTGCTCGACAATCCAGTAAACATTGACGCAGAATCAGAACACTTCTGGTTGCTGGAAACAAGCTTATTTGTTATAAATTAATTAAATATTACAAACACCTCCAAAGGGTCTCAACTCCCCTTGCCGTTACCGAGATTTAACGCTTAGCTTGTATAAAATGCAGATATTTTTATATGGCTTGTTGCATAGTGAACATGTAAGAGTAGAAATTTGAAACTAACAAAAATCTAATAAGCCACTGTTGCGCAATAGAGGCCATATTCGTACAGTTTTTGTTTCAGTGCAGGCTTCCCTTTCGAAAGAACTTTGGCCTCTTCCTGAAGCTTGGCTCGGATAACTTGACCATTATTGTTAAATGTTAGATAAGATGCTGTTGCAAGATTACAGATGTAAGTCAATTTTCTTTCTTCTAGTTCTAAAGCTTTGCGTTCTTTATCGGCCGGAGCATCTTTTTTGGGTGGCGACGGAAGTGGCAAACCAGGCTTTTCAACTGTGGTGTCGCTGAAATTGCACTGGTTTAAGAAAAGGAGGGGCAGTACCGCGATCGCAGTGCCAATCAAGATTTTCTTGCGAAGCGGGAGCTGTTGCGCTTGCTTAAAACCCTCAAGGGGGGCGTTCTGAAACTGAGTAAATTTCTCTTTGAACCCCGAAAAATTTGGTGCCTGAAAGCTTTTTTTCAGGCTTTCATTGAACATTGCTTTCAAACGGTCTCCTACCGTTTTAAGCCGCTTTATACTTTCACGCACTTGCGTATTCACCTTAATCATTAATCTTCCGGATTTGATCTAAGGCCCTGTTGTGTTCTAGCCACTAATTCAAACTAGCGATTAAGCCGTCTAAATTTGGCAAGTTCTGCCTCGCGTTCGGTTAGATAGCGGCGTAGCAACCTAACCATCAGTGAATTTAGAGTTTCCTCCTCATCCAAAGCAGCTAATTTCGCGGCGCGATGAAGGTTCGAGCTGATCTGAAGGGAGACGCGTTTTTGGGTAACCACTGAGCGAGTCTCCTGGGCAGCCTTTTGATTTTGGCTGGGTTCTGGCGACTGCGGGCTCAAGCTGTCTTCCTTCGCATCACTTACTTCTACATGTTTTACATTAACTTTAAAGGTATCAACGGAAAAATCCTCAAATGATTTGCTCGCTCCTCTGCCGAAGCCATGCAGAGCAGCGGTATCGAGCTGGAAATTCAGACTGTCGTAGGAACTCATGACGGTCAACTGGGATAGGGGACACAATCGGGGGACTGAAAAGAAGCGACATCGCTTTTGCGCCTTAACGCATTAGCGCCAAGACATCGCAGCACCTCGGCGCTGACTTGCATTGATGGTTGCCCGGCGTTCGTTCAGGTGGCGACGCAGCAGGGTTATCACCATCGAATTGAGGGTCTCCTCGTCTTCGATTGCGGCGAGCTTTGCCTCCTTGTGGAGCTGGGAACTCACTTGTAGTGACAAACGTTTGACGCCAGCGTTGCTTTGGAGATCAACGTGGTCGCCCTCGGAGGTGGCGGTGCTGGAGGCGTAGGTGGATTGCATTGCGCGGAAGTGGGTTGATCACTTGAATATCAATGTGATCTAACGCCTAAGCATTTGCAAGCAAACCGTGCGAATACTCTAAGGTTGAAAACCTCTAAAGTTGAAATCCTCCTAATTTGGGGCTCTAGCTTGAATGCTTCAGGTAAGTTGTATGGCTGAAAATTCAGGTTTTTGGGGTTCCCAAGTTGTTTTGCAGCATTTCTGTAATCAGTTCCCCCATCGTGAGGTCCCGATCCAGGGCAATTTGCTTCAAGGTTCGGTGCAGATTTTTGGGAATGGCTACGGAGAGTTTCTTTGTGGCGTTTTCAAGGGCTAGATCGAGGGCAGTAGCTACATTGACGGGTGTATTTGCCGAAATCTTCCCGCCCGTGCTGGGTTTGTCTGAATTGTCTGATCGATTGGGCTTGGCGCCAGGCTGATCGGCAGTTTTCCGCCAGGGTGCTTTGTAGGCCTCAAGGGTTTCACCCGACACGATTGGAGTTGACCAGTTCTCAGCCGCGGGGCCGTTGAGCGAGATGGATAGGTCTGCCATGCTTACTTAGGTGCCACGCAACACAAGTTCTCAAACAATTATGACCCTTTGAACTTGCCGGAACAGGCTTTAGTGCACATATTAGTAGTGGTTACCAATGCACCTAAATACTGAAGTGGATTAGCGGAAGTGTGGCAAAACGGTTTTGCCGGCGATGTGCATTTGGTGTTCTGTGTGTAGTTGCGTTTTGGAGCCATTGCGCTTGAACCGCGGGTTTAGTAGGTGCATCGAAAAAACCTATCAACCCTGCGCTTGTTGTCATGGCTGCGTTTGATTCCGCTGTAGCAATTGATCAATCCACGTTTGTGGCGGCCCAGGATGCCACCTTGGATGTGGATTCCAAGTCGTCTGCCACCGCTGAAGCCGATTCGGTTAGTGGCATTGCAGAAAGTGCCGCCGTTATCACCAATGCCGTTGGTGTGCTCGATTCGCCGTTGTCCTTTGGGACGAACGGTGTTATCGATGTTAATCAAAACGGCATCGCCAAGGCTTCTACAAGCACAATTAACGTGCTCAACCAGATTGGCGCCATCACGCCGGCTTTTGGAACAGCTGATGGTGTCGTTGATACCTACACCCTGAGCGGCCATAGCCTGAAGGATGGCGACCGGATCCTGGCCTCTTTCGCCGGCCCTGGCGATCTAGTGAGCCGGTTTGTGGTGGATGTGGATTCGGCGGCGGGTACGTTCCGCCTGGCCTTCGATCCGGCCGGTGAGCGCATTGATACGGCCGACAGGAGTATAGCCCTTGGTGCTGCAACAACCGAGGTGGTCGCGTCGACCGCATATGCGGGTTTCACCGGCGACAGCTTGAACCCACAGGTGGGCCAGGACCCAACAGGGACGGGCGGAATTATCGACACCGCCGATGACACTAACGTAGACATCGTTGCTGGCCAGAATGCAACGATTGCGGTTGTTGCCACCAATCAGGCGGACGCCAAGGCGGAGAACACCCTTGGAGATGCCTATTCAACAGCAAATATTGTTGAAACCTTTGGCCTTAGCCAGGTAGAGATCAATGTTGGCGTCCAGGGCACCCTGGCTGTTGATATTGATGCAGATGCGTCGGCAACGGCAGTCACGATTGGCGATCCTCGCGCAGCAACCCTCGGCACTGGCGGTGATGCCGTCGCCGATGCTGATGCCTCCAGGGTGATTGCGATCAACGATTTAGGCAATGGCCCGGGCGATTTTGACCTGGGCCAGCAGGCCACCATCCGTGGCAACGCCGGCTCGCTGAGCGATCGCATCTCGATTAGTGGTGTGGCCAGCACCCAAACAGGGGAGGCCACGGCAACGGCCAATGCCGTTTCGATCACGGGTATCCGCGACGAGCAGGACGGCGACACCGCCACGACAGACAATCAACTCAGTGTGGGTGATGCAGGCACGGTGGTGGGTACCGCGAACGCGGCCTTCATCGCCAATGCAAGCAGCACAACTGGCAATGCAGCGGCTACGGCTGCGGCAGGTGAGGTAAACGGCTTCCATGCCGATGAGGTGGTGATTGGCCGCACCGCCAAGGTGCAGGGCCAGGCCGATTCAACGATGGTTGTTTCGGCGTCCGTTGTCGATGGAATCGAACCAGACACCGGAACGGCCATTGCTTCTGGCTCACTCATCGAAACCAAGGGTTTAACCCTTGAACAGCTCGCGGTTGGCGATCGGGCCGTTGGGGATCCGGGCACCTACAACATTCTTGGTCGATCGAATGCCGATCTTCAGGTTAGGAGTTCCTCCCTTGGTGCCAACAGCATTGCTGATCGAGCCTCCTCGTTGGCCCAGGTCACCGAAGCCGAGGGTTTAGAGCTCGGTGCTGCTGGCACGCAGGATGCCCTCAACGTTGGCACGGCGGCCAGCATTGCTGGCGTTACCGATTTAGGAATTAGTGCTTCTGCTGAATCCACCAGCGGTGAAGTGGATGCAGCGGCCCTGTTGGATTCTGGGGTTGGCTTTGATCTTAGAAATAAGGCCGCCATTGGTTCCTTTGGAACCATCCTGGCCCAGGCGGATGTGGATCTTGATGCTTCGGCCCTGAATGTGGGCACCTCGGTGAGGCCCACGGCGGAGGTTGATGCTGGCGCAGGATTTGTTGCTGGTTTGGATGCCGGTGATGCCGGTGCAGAGATCCAGTTTGGAGAAACAGCCACTATTACGGCGAGAGCAACCGTCACTGCCGATGCAACGGCCCGTTCCGTATCTGGCGATTCTGTTTCCGCAGAGGCCGGCAACACAACGCTGAACAGCACGGCCTCTTCGGGGGCGTTGGCACCCACGGCCACGATGGAGGTCTATGGCCTGCATACCAATAACGATCTGATATCCGGTGCGGCAGCCACCATCGATGCCGATGCAAAGGCCAGCCTCAATGCCAGCGCCACCAATGTGGGGGTGGTGGGTCGAGCCTCCGCGGTGTCAGCCGATGCTGAATTGAGGCGGGCTGTTGGTTTGGATACGGATGTAACCGGAGTTGCCCTCACGATTGGAACTGAGGCCACGATTACCGCCGACAGTGTGGTGAGCGGTACGGCGCAATCAACCTCAACTGAGGGATCGGCCAATGCCGATGCAATTGTTACTGAGAATGCCGGTGCAAACACCAACCTGATCAATGTGGGTGGTTCGGGCAGCCTGCTGGCTGCTGCCACCTCCACCCAAACCGCCACCGCCCAAACGGTGACCCTTGATGGAACGGCGCAGGCCTTGAGTTTGAGCAACATTGGCTTTGATGCCGATGGTGCCGTTTCCTTTGGCCAAACCGGAGCCGTTCAAGGCACTGCAACGGGAACCAACCGGGCTACGGCCGGATCGCTGGATGAAGACGCTACGGCAACAGCCAATAGCACCGAAAATATCGGTGTTGATGCTTCTGCCAGTTTTACTTTGGGCACGGGTGGCAGCCTCAAAGGCATTGCCAGTTTAACCAACGCGGCCGTTGCCCGAACGGTGGGTGATGGAATTGTCGACGGCGGCGAGGATTTGGCTAGGGCTTTGGCTGCCGATGGCACCGTCAATATCGGTATCCGCGCCGATGACGCGACCACCTCTTTTGGTACAACAGGCCTGGTTCAAGGTACGGCCGCTTCAAACAATGCTGCATCGGCTACGGCCACCGATGGCCAGGCTGATGCCGATGTGGAATTGGCAGAAAGTATTGGTATAGACCTTGGCAGCCAAACCCTGGTTATTGGTTCAGAAGGGCGTGTTGTTGCTGCAACTTCAGGGGTCAATAGTTCCACGGCCACCACCGTCGATGGCGACGCCGATGCCGATATTCAGGTAGCCACGGGCCATGGCCTAGGCGATGGCAATGGCGTGGTGCGTATCGGAACCGATGGGGTGCTGGATACGGATGCCGACTTCACCAATACGGCCACGGCTACCGCCACCGATGGCAATGATGGCGGCACAGGGGGCGTGATTCAGGCCAAGATCGATAACGACAGCGTGGCTGCTATTGATCTGGCCAACTTGATTAGTGGCACTGATTTACAGCTTGATGCCGATGCTGTTAGCCGGCAGACGGCATCATCGAGCACCATCGGTGATCCAAGTTTAGCCACCACTACGGAAGCCAAAGCGTTTGCTGAGGTTGCCCGTGATGATCAGATTTCAGGTATCAACACCACGGTCATGAGCGTGGGTGCCAATGCCACCCAGCTCACGGCAAGTGCCACCCTGGCGGGTAGCGCCACGGCCAACAACATGGCCGATGAAAGTGAAGCCAGTGCCGGTTATGGCTCCGATGTAACGGCGCTCGATAGCGGTGGTGATTTGGGGTTGGAGATTGGCGGCAGTGCTACCAATGGGATGCGCTTTGATGCCATTAGCAACCTTGCTGCCACTGCATTATCGGTGGAGGATCAGGCGCTGGCCTATACCGGAAATAAACTCTTTAGTTCCCAAGTTGCCAATGGCGCTGATGCGGCAGACCTGAAAACAGCTTCGGGCGAGTCTACCTTATCCGGTTTGACTGCAAACCCGCCGCTGTCGGCAGTTACGGGTGTAAAGAACACTGATATTAGGGTTGGTCGTGATAGTGGCCTGGTGGCGGCTGCGGCCAACTCAACCTTGGCGGCGAGGGCCCAAACCACTGGCACGGGCATCGGTGATCAGGATGCCGTGGCCATTGTGAGCCAAGCTGGCGATGGTGTGGTGGATTCCGATGTGTTGATCGGCGCCAGCGGCAGCCTCACGGCTAGCAGCACCCTGAGGGGGGATGTGGTGGCCAGCAACATTGGCGATATTGGTTCTCAAAATGATGCCTTTGCCAGGTTGCAGTTGGATGCTGATGGTATCGAGCAGAAGACAAATGAGGTGATCACCATTGGTGTTAACGGCAGTGTGAAGGGTCAGGCCTTTGCTTCTGGCAGTGCTGTGGCAGAAACGCTGAACGGCTCTGCTGAGGTTCAAGGTGATCTGAATGCCTTTGGTTTAGACCTGCAGACTGAGGCTGCCGATGTAACGGTGGGGCGGCAGGGAGATATCAGTGGCCTTGCCGTTTTAGGAGCCTTGAGCAATGGCAGCTTTTCTGAACAGATTGAGCTCACAGCCACAACGCGCAGCGAAGATGCCTTGGTTTTGGGCACCTTCAACGCCGCTGGTATTCGCGGTACTGATACTGGTGCCTTAAGTTCCACATTCGCCACTTCCGACCAAACCTTGCTCACGGTGGGCCCCTTGGGCGGCCAGTTGACTGGTCAGGCTCTCGGTGGCGTGAAGGCTGTGGCCTCCACCATTGGTGACCCCGCGGCTACTGGGCCAAGCAGTGGCGACAACGCGGTGATCGAGCTTGATTCCACCCTCTCTGGTTTGCTGGATGTGGATATCCTTGGCTCCCAGTTTGCAACCTATGACCTCAATGGCGTGCTCAAGGAAGCCCTCGTGAAGGGAATGGCCTATGGCGATTTCGATTCCAATGCGTCGTCGGTGAAGGGTGATGCCCTGGCCCATTCCGACGTGAATGCCTATGGCATCTTTGATGCCCAGGAAGATGGATTTATCAGCACCTCTGGGGGCATTACGGCGATCGCTCAGATCTACAACACGGTGATCGCAAGTACGGTAAATGGTGATGCAACAGCAACGGCCATAACCGATGCAATTGGTATCCATGGTTATCACGTGAACCTCAATTCATCCGGTGTTTTCAGGGCTTCGGCTGAATCCGAAAGCAATTCAACCTCGACCACGGTGAATGGCCGTTCTGGTTCCTAAGCAAGGGCCATATCGGCAATCCACTTAGCCTCATTAGCACCCAGGTGCTAATGAGGCTAAGTGGATTGCCTACTGAAGCAAGCTTCAGCTCTGCAAGCACAAGTAGAGAAAAGATTTTTTGCACTGCGGACACCTGTTTAAGAATGCTGGCACCTAGGTGAATGAGCGCCTAGGTGCTCAATGTTGACGCGTAGTAGTTGATCTACGCGCAAATTCCTGTTGCTTTTAAGTGAACTGGTGCCCATTTGCTTTAGAGGATGATCGCAGTTATGGTGCTTCTAGCCATTCGGTAGGTCTTAAATAAAGGAGTTGAATTCTCTGGCCCGCTCCCGGGCTCCAACTCCAAATGGCCGCAATCAATTCCGCCATTGCCGTTGATCAGTCTGACCTCGTTTACGGGGAGCAGGCCACTGTCAATGCCAATGCAACTTCCAACGCCACTGCTGACGCTTCCTCCGTGGACGGCATTGCTGCAGCTGGTGCAAACATCACCGATAACACCGGTCTAGACCGGTCAAGCCTCACAGCCGGCACTGGTGCCAGCGTGAAGGTTGACGTCAACGGCACGGCCCAATCCGCTGCCTCGACGATCAATAACGTCAACACCGCGATCACGGTAACTGCTGGAAGTGGAACAGTTCCCAGCGGCACCCCCGCCAACGACTTCAGGGGCGCCATTGTCACCGCTGGTGACATGTACATGAGCGCCACAGGTGTTGAGTACTTTGTACTGACATCTACAACGGCTACTACTGACACCTTCCAGGTTTCACTCAGCCCTGGCGGTCCGGCAATTGCTAACACCGTCACAGATGCCGCTGGTGCAACTGAACTCGAAGCTTCAACTGCGGCTTCGATGTTCTCTGGCGATCTCGCTGGTATTACCGATGCAACCAATACTGATGTCGATCTGACCATCGGTACGGCAGGCGTCGTTGATGTAGACCTCAATGCCCTTGCTCAGGCAACGTCGACAAACGTTGACGGTGATGCCAACGCCATTTCAAACACAGGTACCAATGGTGCCCTCGGTATCACCGGAACTGGCATCTCAGCTGGCACCACAGCCACGATCACCGCTGACGTTGACGCCGATGCCCTTTCAGTTGCTACCTCCGTTGGTAGTCCAACGGCAACCACTACCACCGGTGGCGCAGATGCCAACGCAGATTCGGACCTGACTGCCGTTGGTATCAACGACTTTGGCGGTCTTGGCACTGGCATCACCGTTGGCACCGACGCAACCATCCGCGGTGCTGCTGGTAGCAGCGCTGACCGAGTGACAGTTGACGCCTCTGCTACTACCCAAACCGGTTTTGCCACTGCTGATGCCGATGCTTTCCGTGTGGCCGGTATCTCTGATGGCCAGAACGGAACCAACGTTGTTGATAACAGCATCACCGTTGGTGACGCCGGCACGGTGACTGGCCTCGCCTACACCAATTTTGATGCGGTTGCTGCCGCCACCACTGGAGCAGCGACGGCCGATTCCAATGCGACCTTCATCAACGGTATTCAGTCCGACACCGTGGTGATCGGTACCGATGGCAAGGTGCAGGGTCAGGCCAACACCCAAATGGATGTCTCCGCCACGGTGGTGGATGGCATTACCGCCGACACTGGCGATGCAGCAGCAACTGCAACCATCGCCGAAACCAAAGGTACCGACCTTGAAACCCTCACGGTTGGCGATAGCGCCGTCGGCACTTCTGGTTACAACATCCTTGGTCGCGCAGATGTCGACCTTTCTGTTAGTGCCGCATCGACGGGTGCTGACACGACCGGCGACAGTGCCAAGGCTGATGGCCAACTCACCGAAGTTGGTGGCTTGGAAATTGGCGACTTTGATGCTATAGCCGGTAGCGGTCTCACGGTAGGCACCAATGCCACCGTGGCTGGTGTTGCCAATGCGGTGATGGATGCCTCCGCCACCTCCGTGGATGGTGAGGTTGATGCCACGTCCTACGTCGGCCTGGACCCGGCTGCTGCAACTAACCCTGCAAACGGGGAGTCAGGTGCTGTTGGTATCGATTTGGGCGATGTCGCCTCAATCGGCACCAACGCCACCATCTTGGGGCAAGGCGCTGTTGATCTCAGTGCTACAGCTACAAACATCGGTAGCCAGGGCACCGGTAATGAGCCCACGGCAGTTGCCAATGCTGGTGCCGACTTTGTTGCTGGTTTGAATGTCGCTGGCGCTATTTCAGATGTCAGCTTCGGCACTAACGCATCCGTTACTGCCGCTGGTACTGCTGATGTTGATGCCATCGCGTCATCTGTCACTGGTGATGTTGTTAATGCATCGGCCGGTAACGTCGACACTTCGGCCACCAACACCAACTCTGGTCTGGTTACGTCCCAACAGATGGACGTTCGGGGTCTTAACTCCGACGCCGACATCACCTTCGGCACCAGCGCCAGCGTCGATGCTGATGCCCAGGTTGACCTGAGCGCCACTGCCAGCAACACTGGCACCTTGGGTGTTAACTCAACCGTCAGCGCCGACGCTGAGTTGAACAGCGCCGTCGGTCTCGACATGGTCGACGGAGCCAACGGTGCTTTCACGGTTGGTACCACTGCTGTTGTTGATGCCGATAGCGTCATCACCGGCACCGCCATTGCCACATCTGTGGAAGGCACGGTCAACGCAGATGCAATCGCCCTCACCAACATCGGTGCGCAAACTGATGCGTTCACCGTTGGTCAATCGGCTGTCGTTACAGCCGATGCTGATTCGACCCAGGTTGCAACTGCAACCACCGTTGGAAACGCCACTGGTGCTGACGCAACCGCTGATGCCACTGTTACTACAAACATTGGTCTGGATGCGGCAGGAGCATTCACCGTTGGAACCAATGCTTCTGTTACTGGCATCGCAGATGCCACCAACAAGGCCACAGCAACGAACGTTGACCGGAACGCAACAGCAACTGCTGGTGATGTAGCCAGCCAGATCTCTGGTGTCGATACTGGAGCAGCCTTCACCGTTGGAACCAACGGCAACCTGACTGGTCAGGCGATTGTTGATCAGGATGCCATTGCCTCCACCGGTGGCCTGACGGCTGGCACTGAACTTTCTACGGCCATGGCCCAGGCTGTTGAGGTTTCAGGTTTGGAACTCGATAATGGTGCCACCACCTTCGGAACCAATGCCACAGTGATCGGTTCGGCGGCTGTCACCAACGACGCCAAAGCCACTGGCATCTACGCCAGCACTAATGCCGACGTTGATTTCACCACCATCCAAGGTGTTGAACTCGATACCGGTTCTTTGATATCCGGTACAGAAGCCACAGTGGCGGCCAGAGCTACTGCAGCCAACGTCGCTACTGCCCAATCCACTAGTGGCAATGCAGACGCCGACATTGATGTCGATCTGACCGGCGGTCTCAATGCAACAGACGAATCGGTAACTATCGGCACCGCCGGTATCATCGATGCTGATGCCAGCATCACAAACGTTGCTACTGCTTCTTCTGTTGATGCTTCCAGCGCAGCCGTTGATGCCACTATCAACAACGACCGAGTTGTTGGTATTGAACTAGCTTCTGCATCTACAACGTCAGGTGTTCTGTCAACAGGCACCACCCTGGCTTTGGATGCTGATGCTGTCAGCAGCCAAATTGCATCAGCTAGCAACATTGGTGACCCGCTTGGTGCTGATCAGGCCGCCGCTGCCAATGTGGCTTCTGGCGACTTGGTCTACGGCATCCAAGACACCATCATTACTGTTGGTACCAACACCACCCAGCTGACATCTAGCGCCACCCTGGTGGGTGATGCGACAGCCAGCAACATGAGTGGTACGTCTACTGCCATTGCTGGTGGTACTAATGGCGAGGTGATTGCCCTCGACACCAGCGCAACCACCATCGGCTTGAATGCCACCAATGGCATGAGCCTCCAGGCGAGCAGCACCCTGAGTGCTGACGCCAGCTCGATTGAGGATGCCGCTCTCGCCCAAGCTGGTACGGTCGCCGCTTATGCAGCTCCTACTGCTGCTTCAGTGCTGGCCCTAACCGGCGACGTTGTAACTGGTGTTGATTCCTCGCCAATCACTGTTGGTAACGACGCCGGCACGATCTTGGCCGGAGCCACCGGTCGCCTCGAGGCCATCGCCTCCACGAACGGCACGACCGCCGGCGATCAGGATGCAACTGCCATGGCGGCCCAGACCGCTACTGGCCTGGTTGACAGCACGGTAATCATCGGCAACGACGGTAATCTCACCGGTACTGCCAACCTTGTTGGTACGGCCAGTGCTAGCAACGTCGGAAACATCGGTAGTGATAATGATGCCAATTCAGCCATCCAGCTGAATAGCCAAGGCATTAATCAGACCGCTGACACCATCACGATTGGTGCTGATGGCAATGTGGCCGGCCGGGCCTTTGTGGATGGCTCTGCCATCTCAACAAGTGTCAATGGCTCTGCAAACACTCAGGGTGATCTCACGTCGTTGGGTCTCAACCTCGATGACACCTCCGACATCACCATTGGCCAGAGCGGCAACATCAGTGGCCTCTCTGTGTTAGGTGAGATGTCTGCTTTGGGCAGCTTTACCGATCAGGTGGATCTGCTGGCCTCTACCACCTCCAATGATGCAACGGCTGTTGGCGACTTTGATTCCGCCGGTATCCTTGGTTCTGATGCCGGAGCAACTCAAACTGTTCTCACCGCCGGCCCCACCGACGGTGACGTCACAGGTCAAGGTCTTGCTGGTGTGAATGCGGTTGCCTCCACCATTGGTAATCCTGGAGCCACTGGAATTGATAACGCCATCGCTGATCTCGCCGGTTCCGTTTCCGGTATCCAAGATGTCGACATCCTCGGCGGCATGCAAGGTATCAACACGGTGAAAGGCACCTCCTTTGGTGACTTTGACGCCAGCGCTTCTTCCATCGCGGGCGATGCAACGGCGGCTTCTAACACCGATGCCTACGGCATCTTTGACTCCAATGGCGATGGCGCCATCACCTTGAGCGGCAACATTGTTGCCCAAGCGGTGTTGAGCAACACCGTGATGGCCTCTTCCGTTAATGGCAATGCTTCGGCTACTGCCACTGGCGATGCCGTCGGCATGGGTGGTTACAACGTCACGATCCTCGGTAGCGGTTCATTCACCGCTAACGCGAATTCCAGCAGCGACGCCGACGCTAGCTCCGTTAAGTTCGGCGCCCGCGCCTAAGCGTTGTAAGGCGAGTGCCCAGCGCTCGCCTTCTCGTTTCCTTCCCCAGGGCGACCAGTTGCTGGATTTCGATCAGCAACTGGCCGCCCTTTTTTCTTTTTTGTAATGGCAGCTCCTAATCTTCTGAATTCGGCGCTGATGGTGGATCCGATCTTTCTGGATCCAGTTCTTGTGGCAGCGCAAGCTCCACCCGGTCTTGTTTTTAAAGCTGTTAGCAAATTGCAGGCCACCGTACTCAGCGTTAGCGCTGATGCGGGTGCTTTCTCTGGTAGTGATTCATTTAATCCAGAAGCCACGATTAGCAATTGGCGTGGTCTTGGTGTTGTTACAGAAGCCACCGGCGGCGATGGCTTGGATATCAATGCCGCCGCAGGCCAGAGCGCCATGCCGGCATCGGTTTTTCAAAGCGTGGCCAGTGGTCTTCTCAATAGTTCTTTGGTTGTAGGTGCTGATACCAATACGGTGATTGCATCGGCTACATCAAATCTGCTCGCAACAGCCCAAACAGTTGCAGCCGGATCGATTGGAATCGATATTGATGCTGTAGCCGTGGCAGCCCAGCAGGCTGACGGTTTGCTTAATTCCAGTGTCACGATTGGCCGTCAAGGCGCCCTGCTGGGTTCGGTTCTGCTCGATGTGGCTGCGATTGCCAGCAATGTGGGTGATCCCACCAGCGATGGTGATGATGCCTTCGCCCGAATTGGCGTGGATGCCGATGGTGTTGATCAAGGCAGCAATCAGGCGATTTCGATCGGAGCAGTCGGCAGTGTCCAGGGTCAAGCCCGGGTTGGTGGTGGCGCCTTGGCTGAAACGGTCAACGGTTCAGCAGAAGTGCAGGGTGACCTCTCGGCGCTGGGTTTGTCCCTGGGCTCTGCTGCAGATATCACCATTGGAGCAGCGGGCGATATCAGCGGTCTTGCGGTGATTGGTGAGTGGAGTGGTGCCAATCTGGTTGATTTACTGGATTTGCGTGCAGTTGCCGTGGCCGAAGATGCCCTCAGCTCGGCGGTGGTAGACGCTGCGGGTATTCGCGGCACCGATAGCAATGCCACTTCAACCCCGGGCAACACCCCAGGTAGTAATCAAACCCTGTTAACGGCAGGCCCCTTGGGAGGCAATGTGGTGGGCCAGGCCTTTGCCGGTCTCAATACGGTGGCAACCACCACGGGAGATCCAAGGTCCATCGGTGCAACTGCCGATAATGCCGTGGCGGAGGTGGATGCGATTTTGGCAGGAATCCAGGACGTCGACATCCTGGGCGGCATGGTGGGAGCTGGCAATGCGATCACGGGCACCTCCCAGGGGGTGTTTGAGACTTTCGCCAGCAGTGTCAAGGGGGATGCCCTGGCCAATTCAGATGTTTCGGCCTACGGAATCCGCGATTCCGATGGTGATGGGGTCATCAATACCAGTGGTGGCATTCAGGCGATCGCCACCTTGAGCAATACGGTGGTGGCACGGAGTGTGAATGGCAATGCGGTGGCCGTGGCGACAGGCAGTGCGGTTGGTTTGAGCGGCTATTCGATCACGATCATGGGCAGTGGCTCCCTAGTGGCCCGGGCCGAATCGAACACGTCGAGCATGGCTGGAAGCGTTCTGGGCGGAGCGCACGGCTAAGGCGCCTGGGCGCTTCTGCGCAAAGAGGCTGTTGGCGCCTGGGTGCTTTGTCGCCGTATTTCTGTTCCAGCCCGATCTCCTGGCAGAGGGGGTTTTTGCCTGACCTGGAATGCCTCTAGGGCAACTAAACGTTTAGGCGCCGTGCTGCCTTTGCCCAGTGTTGCGTGTGCGCTTTGCGCCTAAGGCGTATCGGCGGATCTAGCAATTTTCCGGGACAGATACCAGTGGTGGCTGTCACAATTTATGAGTCGATCTACACAATAGTCGTGGAATTCCATTCAGGTGAACTCAATCCCAGCCATCTGGCACTGGATGAGACTAATCCTGCTAGCGCCAGCCAGGTGTGCCCCACCAACATAGGGCCACCTGTTGGTGGCCCTATGTTGGTGGCCTGTGATGGCCCGAGTTTGGAGCTGGCCTTTGTGGGTCGCAACCTGCCGGTCGTTGCGATCAATATGTCAAGTGGTCAAACATCCGCCTACACAGAAGGTGCTAACGAGTTGTTTGAGCCCAGCAACAGCAGAATCGTTGCTCTCATCGATTCAAGGGTTGCTCAGAAAGACTTGCTGCTGTCTGGCCTTAATGATCAGGTATCGGCAATTGTTGTTGATCCCCATACGAGCTTAGAGCATGTCTTTGCTGAGCTTTTTGTTTCCCATTTAAGCGGCATTAGTCCTTCCCGTCTTGCCATTGTTGCCCACGGCAATTGCGGTGAGTTTGTGCTTGGGGCTACGCGTGTATCGGCGAAAACAATCTCTGCTGGTTCCGTTGGAGAATCCCTTGCTGCATTGAAAGATCAAGGAGTAACCGCGATTGATCTGTATACATGCTTTACAGGACAAGATAAAGGATTTGTTAGGCAGATTGAAGGTCTTGCCGGAATTCCCGTATTTAGTAGTGGCGGCCTCGTTGGCCATCGTGGTGCCGGCGCAAGTTGGCGCCTCGATGGGATTGATGGCAGGGTTTCCAATGCAATCAAGCCTTTTACACGGCTGGTTGAAGAGAATTGGAAGCAAACGCTTGCTGATTTTACAATCACAGGCTCTACGAATACCTACTTTCAAAACGCATCAACGGCCTATTATACCCTGACCAATACCTCGGGTAATTGGTCAACGATGAAGACTGCCGCCGAGAGCCTTGGCGGTAAATTAGTTTCTATCAATAGCGCAGCAGAAAATGCATATATCCGTTCCAACTATATGCCCACTGGATCCAGTGAAACATTCTGGATTGGGCATACGGATAGTGAAACCTATGGCGGTACTGAGGGAGGTCTATCAGGATGGGTGTCTCTGGATGGTGTATCCCCTTATTACACGGGTTCATGGAGATTCGGGGAGCCAAATAATAGTGGTAATGAAGACTATGCCGAGTATTACACTGATGGTGGCTGGAATGATCTGAACGGCTCGCAACTCTTAAGAGCCATTGTTGAATTTGATTCAACATCGTTTGTTTTTAATGGCACTGCAAATAACGACCGTTTTTTCATTGATCATCCTGATAAATTAGCCCAGATCAATGGCCTTGGCGGTACTGACGAAATTATTATTACCCAACCCGGTAATTACAATGCTTCTAATATTTCAAGCGTAGAGACTATAACTTTTTCGAGTAATGCTGCGCTCTCTTCTGCCTCAAATTCACTAATCCTTCCCGGTGGTAAGGGTGTTGGCACTGTTAATGGTGGATCAGCGCAAAACCAATTAATCCTTGGTGCGAGTGATGAGACGATTTCTCCGGCAAGTGCCACGAGTGGGTCTTTTCAGTTGAGCTCAGGCTTAGGAGGCACTACTAGCTATAGTGGTTTTCAGACTGTCTCTGGTGGCGCTGGTACTGACACACTCCAGTTACCAGTTGGTAGCAACACGGTCAATGTTCCCGCGAATAATTCTGGTACTTTCTCCATCAATGGCGCATCTGCTACCTTTAGTCAAGTTGAATTAATTAGCACCGGTAGCGGTGCTACTAGCGTGAGTGGTGGCACCGCTACCGACACGCTGACGATCAATGCAGCCTCCCTGGCTCAAAACACCACCCTTACCGAAAGCGGCGCAGCCCAGCAGGTTG
>Ga0247831_1003488_pt1 | contig 22786 bp, 17 predicted proteins | sample LaCruzMarch2015__9_FD_192406 | JGI IMG/M metagenome (GOLD analysis project Ga0247831, IMG submission 192406) | Freshwater microbial communities from meromictic Lake La Cruz, Castile-La Mancha, Spain - LaCruzMarch2015_1m | ecosystem: Environmental > Aquatic > Freshwater > Lake | place: Spain...
TGACGATAAGCCCGCATCAAACCAGGCACACCCAGCATCGAATCGGCACGAAATGCTTCGGGGTCCATAAAATCGTCGTCAATTCGCCGGTAGATCACATCCACCTGCTGGAAGCCTTCTGTGTTTCGCATGTAAACACAATCGTCCTGAACCAGTAGATCTTCCCCTTGCACCAAGGGAATCCCCATCTGTTGCGCCAAGAACGAATGCTCGTAATAGGCAGAGTTGTAAATGCCAGGCGTCAGCACAACAATCGTCGGGTCAGGCTTACCATGCGGCGACAAATGAGCAAGAGTTTGGTACAGCCGGCTAGGGTAATCAATGACTGGACGAACTTTCGAGTCCGCAAAAATCTTCGGAAAACTGCGCTTCATTACCGATCGGTTTTGAAGGACATACGACACCCCGGACGGGCACCGCAAGTTATCTTCCAGAACATAGATGCCGCCATCTTTGTCGCGAACCAAATCTGTCCCAGTGATGTGGCACCAAATCCGATGTGGCGGTTTTAAACCAACACATTGAGGCCGAAACGATTTGGCCTTTTCGAGCATCGCTCGCGGGATAATCCCCTCTTTGATGATGTTTTGGTCGTGGTAGATATCATCGATGAAGTGGTTCAACGCTCGGATGCGCTGCTTCAATCCGGCTTCGATATGGTGCCATTCAAAAGCCTGGACAATACGGGGAATCAAATCGAACGGAAAAATCTTTTCCGTCCCGCTCTCATCTCCGTAAACGGTAAAGGTGATTCCCATGCGCAACAAAGCCTTGTCGATTGCGTCTTGTCGCAATCGAAGCTCTTCATCTGGAAGTTCACTAATTCGCTCTACTAATATCTCAGAACCAGAACGCGGCTTTCCGCTGGGGCGAATGAGTTCGTCGAAGAAACCACCGGTATCGTAATCATCAAAGTTGAATGAAGGCATAAACATCTGCTCTCGAAGGCTGATTGAAGGGCATGTCAAACCGACTGACAAATTCCAAACAATCGAAGCGCGTATGGCAACAGCAGATTTTCATCCGATCCGTAATTCTAGCTAGGGACCTTGCCCAATCATTTCCTTAAAATGAACGACCATTCTCACCAAAAACACGAATACCCTGCCGCCTATCGAAGCCATACAAGCAAAAACTGTACCGTGCAACTACCGTTACAAGAACTGAGCGACGAAAAACGGGTTAGGAGTCCGTTTTGCCCAAAAGAAGCTGAAAACATCTGGTGAGTTCCGCGAAGATGGTTTTCTGGCTTGGCAAGGTGCTGCATAAAAACAAGTCAGTTTCGACGCATGCAATTTGCTTTCGCCGCTTAATGAGGCAAACGAGAGAAAACGTATTGGTCGCTCAAGATGTCTTGATCCTTGGTGCTTTCTTGGTTTTTCACTGCACTCAACAACAATTCTAGCTTTTCACGAACGCGAGGGCTGAGCCGCTTTACCTGTTCGCCGCTCAGGATCAGCATCTCGGTTGGTAGCAGCCCCTCCACGAAGGATAGATCGTTGGGGCTTAGCCAACGGGAGGGAATCTCTTGGACCGCTATGCCCGCCATGCGAAACTCGACATCCGGAGCGTACGTCGAGAAAAAGACCATGCTGGGCTTGCGTTCGACGACGTAGTCGTAGGATGTCCGCATTTCATTGAAGGGCAAATCCAGCCTAGCCAATATTTTCGGAGAAAGCTCAAGGCCAACCCATAGGACCAAACTGCACTGGATCCAAACGGCCGCACCCGATGATTGAAATTTTTTAGAAACCATGGCCGAGCAAGCCATCGTTGCCCATGTCGCAATCACCAGGAACACTGGTAGCAACGGGGCAAGATACCGTGGATAGCCTGAACCGGCCCCCCCGATCATGCAATACGAGATCCCTAGATACAACAGAGAGAATCGAATGTCCATTTTTTGTCGATACGCTATCCAAAGTCCGACCCCAAAAAACGCTAACAGTAAGATACTCTCCATTTCGAAATAGCGTTGAATATAGGGAAGCCATTGAGGTTGAGTTCCTCCGGCACTATTTTTCATCAACGCGCCGAAATCGTAGGCGAACTTCTTCCACGAAAAAACCATGTAGGGAGATGTTGCAAACAAAGTTAACGTTGCAATACCGACTGCAAGGAGGGGGCGAACTCGACGAACTCTTAACGAGAAGGCTGGAACAAGATAGCTGGTCAATGCGACTAAACCCAAAGCCAAAGCGAAGATCATGAACTTGTTTCGGAGCGAATTCAAAAACGCTTGGTCCGAGGCGTCCACCGTCGAGTTTAGATCGCCGGACGAACCAACCAAAGCAAGTAGGGGTTCCATGGGGAAAAAAACATACGCAAACAGCATGCACACGAAGCCAACCAGTAGCAAAGTGTTCATAGCAACTTTGGGAATGAACGCCTCCAAGATGCGATGGAACAATCGACGCATGGAATGATCAGCCTCGAGATCGCATGGAAGTGAACATGGAAGTGAACATGGAAGTGAAGATTTCGAAACGGGCTGAAACAGTTCGTAAATCAAGTAAGCAAACAGGAGACTAACAGCGCTATACTTGGTCGCGATGGCTAACCCCAAAAACGAAACTCCGAAAAACCAATCACCATAACGTCGGTGGTGAAAGAAACGTGTTAGAAAACATAGGGAAGCAACGCAGAAGAGCGACAACAGGGTATCGGTAGAGATGTAGCTAGCGCTAAGGATCATGGTCGGACTGAATAGCGTTGCAGCGGCAGCCAATAAACTGGCTCGTTTTGAGCCAAACAAGTCGTGCGACAAAACGAAAGCAGCGCAAGAAAGAAGTCCGGCAAAAACCAAGTTGAGTGCCCTGCCACCCCACAGATAGTCCTTCAATTCCAGGAAGGGACTCAATGCAAAGTGATTGATGTACAAATAGAGCGTAGGGTACTGAAAGAAATTAGGGTCAAGTGTGTCCTCGACCGAAAATCTCTCTAAGACTCGGAGCAAGAAACGTTCATCCAGGTGCCAGGCAACGGGAAGATTATGAGTGACCAAGCTTGATCGTACCGCGAGCCCAACGACGAGGATAACGGCCAGTGCTACATAGGCCAACCATCGCGAACCATCGGATTGAGCGTTCCGATCGGATTGGATCGATCGGTGCCTTTGCGAAAGCGAATCCAGCGTCGATAGATCTTGCTTCATTTCCCGACCATTCGTTTCAGCCGGGCCCAAGCCATGCCAGGTTGGCAAAGGGCCGCTATGGCTAACCGCATGTAACCCATCCATACGGCGTTCCCAAGAATATCGGCAACTGCAAGACGGTACTGGGATCTTGCATAAATCTCCATGGAAGCGAGAACCCGAGATGCAAAAGACCGTTGCGAAAGAGATTGCTGAAACTCATCTGTGGAAATGGGTGCCTGGTTTTCCTGTCTACGCAATGCGGCGTCGATGGAGTAGTCGTAGGCAAAACGCATTTCCTTCATGCGGGAGCCGTTCAAGCTGCCTCGATGCACACGATAATGATGCAATACCTCGTTGAGATTATGAGCTTGGGTGATTTCCGTCATTCGAAGCATCATATCCCAATCATCAATGAGTCTGAGTTTCCAATAGCCTCCGATTTCCCGAAGCAGTTGAGTCCGCATCATTAAGGTGGGATGGCAAAGCGCATGTTTTCCCTTCAAGAGTGAATGGCGAATCGCTTGGCTGGAACAAGGCAGGTTCAGACTTTTACCAACACGGCACTCACCCATGCACGCAAGTTGAGTCCCAAGAAGTCCGATTTCGGAGTTTTCATCCAGGAAACGAACTTGCTTACCAAATCGAGTTAGAAGGGTTATGTCGTCCGCGTCCATTCGAGCAAGGTATTCGCCGCGGCATTGCTCAAGTCCGAAGTTGGAGGCCGCGGCGGTTCCCCCGTTCTCCTGATTTAGAATCAGCACCCGTGGGTCCTGGATCTGCTTTAAGTAACGCGACGTTTCATCGGTCGATCCATCATCTACGATAATGCATTCGAAGTCCGCGAAGTCTTGCGAGAGAATCGACTCTACAGCGTCAGGCAAATACGGCATGCCATTGTAAACGGTCATTAGGACTGACAGTTTGGGCGGGCGATTCTCTGTAATCATATTTCGGCTTGCCCTTCAAGCGGCTTTTCCGAAACGCTTTGCGAGAAGACCAACGAATACATCAGAATGAGATTGAACAAACCCTGATCACGTGGAAGGATAGGCGCTGCTTCTGTCAAACCATAGACCATCTCCGACACAATGATTGCAGTACAAACGGTATAGTGGACTTGGCCAGTTCTGCGGCTTGAAAAAAAAACAGTGGCTAACAGGGACAGGACTAGAACCAAGAGTATTCCCAAGCCAATGTAACCCAAATTGACAATCATTTCGATGTATGCCGAATGAGCATGACGCGGAAACCATTCTAGTTCTTCACCCATGATTTTCGTGCGCTTGTTGGTCCAAAACGCCCCGAACCCGCTTCCCTTGATCAAGTCATTGTCGGCCTGTTGAAGAGCTTGTTCCCAGAGCGGGAATCGCCCGGTCAAGGCGGCCACTTTATCCTTGCGTCCCAATGTAACGCCGCCTGCGATCGAGGCGCGAACTTCGGAACTGAGCAACTGCCAAGACAGGCCCGATAAGCTCACGATGATCAAGATCGTGGTGAGCCAAGCGACTGCTTGGTACCCCTTAACGCGAATCATGCTGACCGTCAGTAGCCCCGCGAAGAGAGAAACGAAGCTTGTTCTTGACTTGGTTAGAATAAGAATGACAATCGCAAGGCCGCAAACAATAAACCAAAAAGTTCGCTCCGATTTGACAGACATGTAGGCATAGGCCGCAACCGCAACGAGCAATGCTTGACGGCCCAAATCGTTGGGGTGCAGCGAGCCTTGCAAACGATGCAACGATTGCCATGGTCGAAAGTTCCCAACGACCACATCCATGACAGACGCAACAAAAATCGAAGCTAGAAAACTGAAAATGAGAATCAAGCAGATTTCTTTGTCTGGAAACCTTCTTGCCATCGCCACTGCGACGACAGTATAGATTGCGATCCGAATTAATTCACGAGACGTTTCCGACGTGTCGATCGACCAAGAGAGGCTGATGGCAGCCCACCCCAATAGCACGGCTGCAGATACCAAAACAACAAGGTTGCGCATGCGAACCCCCGAAGGTGCTGACGCAAAGCAGTACGCTCCCACGACAATCAATCCCAACAAGCCCAACCTTCGCGGCAACGGTGCTGCCTGGACATCTTTCTCAAACGCCTCTGCTTCTTCCATTCCGTCATTCGCTTCATAATCACGAATCGAGCGTGTGGCAAATGCGTCGATATCATGCGTCAATCCCATCAACGAAATCGTATATAGAGCGAAAATACACCAGCCGGATAGGCTGAGCCAACCGAAAACCAGCGAGCCGCGAGAGCGTTCCGGAACTTGCGATATGCCCTCAACCATGCTCTCAGAATTCCAAGTCATGAAACTCACGGAATCAAAACCAACGGGCTAGCCAACGCGGCAACACCGACGCGTGCTTATTCAAAATAGCGCCAACGACCGGCACTTGGTTTTCTTTCATCAGTTCCACAAAAGCTTTTGCTTGTCGCGTCTTGGTCGTTCTTCCGTTCAGAACAAGAACTGTCCCATCGGTTTGGGATGCAAAGAAAAGCCCAAAGCCAGCTTGAGCGATGACGGGCAAATCAACAAGGACCAGCTGATATCGTGAACGAAGGTCGTCAAAGAAAGGCCTTAGCGCAATAGGTGAAACAGACTGAGTCGATAGTTCTTTGCTTCCTAAAGTCATTAGATGAAGATCGATATTGTCTGTAAGCTGGATGCATTCGGGAATCTCAACGCCCTTCACTAAATTATCAAGCAAGCCTGGGCCAAGCGGAACGCGAAAACGTCGATGAACAGCTGGTCGACTGTAGTTTGCATCGACAAGAAGGACATTACCCATGCCGTTCAAGGCGGCTTGTGCCGCGAGCCGAGCCGCGATGGTTGTTGCGCCGCACCCTGAATCACAGCTCGCGATCCCAACGCAAAGACTTCCCAGATTTCGATCGTTTTGAAACGATTGAAGCTTCATAAGGACTGAATCGATCAGTCCTGCTTCCATGGATTCATTAACTTCTTTCGCCACTTTCGGCAAGGTTTCGTCGGCTGTCGATTGCATGGCGAATGGCTCTATCGTGAAAGATTGGATCGTGCGAGATATCTGGACGTTGGAATCGTTGCCAGCAAAGGAACGCCCACTTTGTTTTTAACCGCTTGAGTCGTTGTGATACGGTCGTCCAACTTAGCTGCTGCCAGAGCAATTCCTAAGCTTCCGAACAACAAGGTCATGATCCCAAAAAGAGCCACCAATTGCTTCGAAGGCTTGATCGGGCGTTCTTGTAAAGTCGCTTCTTGGGCAACACTCACGCTAGAGATTTTGACATTCTCCAGCTCACGATTCATTCGAGCTTGCTCCAGGCTTTCCGAGTACGCAATATACTTCTTCTCGCTAAGCGTCGCTTTTCTTTCGAGATCGGTGATCTCGATTTCGAATGCGTTTATTTCGCGTATTTGAGTTAGGATGTCCTTGTCTTGGTCACGAAGAATTTCCAGTTTCTTTGTTAGTCCATTCTCGGATGTTTCCGACTTGATATAGTCGATCGTCAGGTCGCGATGCACTGGATTAATGTCATTCGTGGTCTCAGGACGGTTCGTGGATTGCTGGCGATATAGCTTTTCGGCTTGTTCCAATTGCGAACGAATTGCAACCATTTTTGGGTGCTCAGGTGCATATTTTGTTTTGAACTCCATCTCCTGCAATTGCAGAGCGTATAGTTGTGTGGACTTTTGCTCGGTTGCAACATTGGGCTTGTCGACTTCACTGCTTGAAATTCTTTCAGGCAATATGACTAGTTCGGCCTTCAGCCTCTTGACCCTGGCTTGGGTTTCAATCAGCGATCGTTCTGTTTCCGAGATGCTCTGAGCAATTTCTCTTGCTCTTGCTTCCAGGCTTTCACGATGACCCTGGATGGATGCAAGGCCCATTCGGTTCTTCGCTTCTCGAAGTTCCAAGTTCGTCAACTGGAGCTCATTTGCCAAACGTTCTTGTTGCTTATCGAAAAAGGACTGCGAACCTTCTGTGCTATGAAGTCGTGCGTTCTCTTCCTTGTAGGTGGTGATAAAAGCGTCTACTACGGCCTGAGCCAGTGTTGGCGAATCTGCTTCGTATTCGATAACAATCACTTCCGACTTACGTTCCGCATCGATCTTCAAGCTCTTGGCAACGAGAATGGTCGCTCGTTCGAAATCGGACAGAGGATCAATCTGGCTCAAAGTTCGTGAAAATCGTCCGAGCATTTCTCTTGCGAAGTGAATCACGCCTTTTGACTTTTTCTCCAGGTTTTCATCTTCGTTGGGTTTTTCCTCCTCCAGCCTGTCTTTTATGGGCTTTTCGGTTCCAAGCACAACCTGCGGAGTCAGTTTTTCTACCACCTTGGAAACCATACCTCCGCCTCGAAGCACTTCCATGGCTGTCACGATTTCGTCTTCTCGGCTGGAGTTCATGACACCAACCATTTGGCCTGTGGTCGCGGTTGGGTCAATTGCAACAGACTCCCTGCCCAACTGCATGAACAACCTTGCTTCGGAGCGGTAAGTCCTGGGCCAAAACAAGATAACGCTTATGCAAAACGCAGCGATGGCTATTTGGAAAAGGAGTATCTTCCATTTGGCTCGCCAGATCTTGCCTGCGATTTCAAGCAGATCCAGCTTTGAAGTGTTGTCGTGACTCATGCGAATATACTTTTTGCTGCCAAACGATGGTTGATTTGAACGTCGATTGCTCGATGAGGATTGTTGGATTCTCTGCCGAGACGATACAGAAAAAACCCTTAGCATTAGTGTAAATGAACTGAAAGAAAACCGGAAAACGATATTTCTAGAATTTCGAAAGGCTTTCTTGAGGAACCTAGAAATGCAGTTCATTTCGGAAATCCGCGTGATCGTTCCGCAGCGGAATCCAGACTAACTGTACAAGTCTTCGGTTCAACAAGATGGGACACCAGTCTCGCCACATCCGTTCCAATTTAGGTATTCATGTACCGAACAGTACGGTTATGGGGAATGTGACGATGGCCAGGCAAACCAGACCGGGCGGTTTTCAATGCGTCGGATTCGCGTTGGCGAAAAGCAGCAAAGTGGCTGCGCGATGGGAAGCATCGCAAATAGCATTTCCCGCAAATCGTTGAAAGTTCGTAGAATGAAACGGTTTTAGGTTGTTGCGGGGCTCATTGCCACATCCGCGACACCACTGATACCTTTGGATTGTCCGTTTGACTTATGAAAAATGTGATTGTTGTTGGAGCTGGTCTATCTGGGCTCATTGCAGCTCGGTCGTTGCATCGCGCGGGTTGTCGGGTCACAGTGCTTGAATCGAAAAACTCCGTGGGTGGGCGAATCCAGACCGACCGAATGGATGGTTTCTTGTTGGATTACGGATTCCAAGTTTACTTAACCGCCTACGAGACTGCACGGCACGAGCTGGACGTCGCTCAACTCCAATTAGGTCGATTTCCTGCGGGCGCGCTGATCCAATATCAAGGGAGGCGACACCGCGTTTGCGACCCGATTCGATCTCCGTGGTGGCTTGCCCCAAAGCATGCTTGGGAAACGCTGCGGGCTCCTGTGGGATCGCTCGGGGACAAGATGCGAATTGCCCTGTTTCGCCGCCAGGTACAAAAAGCAAGTGTTGCGGAACTATTCGCTCAGAAACGTGGGTCCGCGGCCACCAGGCTCAAGCAAATCGGATTCTCGGAAACCATGATCGAACGATTCTTTCGACCTTTCTTTGGTGGGATTTTTCTTGACGATTCGCTAGAAACGGCATCCTCTATGATGGACTTTGTGTTCCGAACCTTTAGCAATGGATACGCTGCTCTTCCGAAAGAAGGTATGCAGGCCATTCCGTTGCAAATTGCGAAATCTCTTCCGAGCGAATCGATCAAGACGAAGTGTTCGGTTGCACGCGTCCAGCCGGGGCAAGTGATCCTGTCGGACGGGTCCAAGCTGGCGGCGGATTGCATTCTGGTTGCAACAGAAGAGCCAGCGTCGAGACGGCTTCTTGCCGGTTTGATCAAAAACCCAGCGAACGAAACCGCCGAAAAGAACAAGAGCCTGGGGGCAGACTGTACGTCCACGAATTGTTTGTACTTTGGCGTAGATAACCCACCGATTCGCGAAGCGACTTTGGTGCTTAACGGAGAAAAGTCTAAAGGCGGGCTAATCAACAATTTGTGTTTTCCGAATTTTGCTCAACCCAGCTACGCCCCGCCAGGCCGCTCTCTGTTGAGCGTCAGCACGATCGGCCACTGCGATTTGCCCGGGGACAAACTTCTGCAGGCTGTTCAACAGGAACTTCTTGCGTGGTTTGGCGAATCTAGCCGACACTGGCAGCACTTGAGAACCTACCGTGTTCCGTACGCGTTACCCCATCAGACCGAAGCCGCGATCGCGGAGCGGAAATTGAGAATCGGCGATGGATGTCGAGTCGCAGAGGGTGTTTTTCGATGCGGTGATTACTGTGAAACGGGGAGTATCGAAGGTGCCATCCAAAGCGGTCTTAAGTCCGCTTCGATGGTGCTCGCCGGTCCACCAACGACTTGATGTAGTCACCGTACGAGTTGGGAAACTTGGCCGCTAATGCCATCAGTTGTGTTTCGTTTAAGAATCCCGATCGATAAGCCACTTCTTCGAGGCAGGCAATTTTCTGCCCTTGCCGTTTTTCGATCGACGCTACAAAGTTCGAAGCGTCCAGAAGGGAATCGGTGGTACCCATGTCCAGCCAAGCAAACCCTCGCGATAAACTCTCCACTCGCAACTGAGAACGACGTAGGTACTCTCGCAAAACATCGGTGATTTCAAGCTCCCCTCTTGCTGAAGGGCGAACCGATTCGGCAATCGAGACAACCTGGTCGTCAAAGAAGTAAAGACCGGGGATGGCAAAGTTGGAGGCAGGGTGGATCGGCTTCTCCTCAATGGATATGGGCTGGTTCTGTTCGTCCAGCTCGATAACGCCATAGGCTCTCGGATCGTGCACGTGGTAGCCAAAGATGGTACAGCCAATGGCTTGTTGAGTGGCTTGCAGCAAGATCCTTCGGAAACCATGGCCGTAAAAAAGATTATCGCCAAGAACGAGCGCACAGGGGCTGACTTTCAAAAACTCTCGCCCCAGGAGAAACGCTTGAGCCACCCCCCCAGGTGTACTTTGAGTCGCATAGCTTAGATGAAGTCCCCACTGAGAACCATCGCCCAAAAGCCGTTCGAAACCAGATCGATCTTGAGGCGCACATAAGACCAGGATCTCTCGAATTCCGGCAAGCATTAAAACTGACAACGGATAGTAGATCATCGGCTTGTCGTACACGGGAAGAAGCTGCTTGCTGACCCCAAGCGTCGCTGGAAATAAACGCGATCCCGAGCCCCCGGCAAGAACGATTCCCTTGTACTTCATGTTTGGTCACTTTCCGTTCAATGATTTGGCTAGCGAAGTACACTCGTAGAGGATTCAAAATGACTGTTTCGTGGCCAGCTCGAATTAGCCAGATACCACTGAACCGTTTTTCGAAGCCCATCTTCCCACGTCACGGCTGGCTTCCACCCCAGCTGGCGCATGATCTTATCAGGATCCACCGCGTACCGATAATCATGCCCGGGACGATCTTTCACGAATTGGATGTGATTGCGATAGGATTCGCCATGAACGCGAGGCGAGAGGGAATCTAATAAATGGCAAACGGCCTGAACAACATCTATGTTTCGAAGTGCACACCGTGCACCCACCATATAATCTTCGCCTGGTGCCGATTTCTGCCAAACATCGATCAAAGCTTGGCAATGATCGGTAACGTAAAGCCAATCGCGAACGTTGAGCCCTTGCCCGTACACGGGAATAGTCTGACCAGCCAAAGCGCGTTGGATGATCACGGGTATTAGCTTTTCAGGATGTTGGAATGGACCGTAATTGTTGGAGCTGTTGGTAATATGGATAGGCAAGCCGTAAGTACGTCGGAAGGAACGGGCGAAATGATCGGCGGCGGCCTTGCTTGCGGAGTAAGGCGAGCTAGGGTCGTAGCGGGACAGCTCGTTGAATAACGAGTCGTCCATCAATTCGCCATAGACCTCGTCGGTGGAGACCTGAACAAGTCGAAACTTTTCTCGTCGGGCGGAATCAAGCCCCTTCCAATAGCCCAACGATGCATCCAGGAGACAGACGGTCCCCATGGTATTGGTTTGAGCGAAGACCAAGGGCCCATCGATGGAACGATCAACATGGCTTTCTGCGGCAAGATGAAAAATCGCAATCGGGGCAAAGCTGTCGATCGCAGAGCGAACCGCCTGGTGGTCGCTGACATCTTCGATACACCAATGAAGGTTTGCCGAAGAGGCAAGATCATCCAGCGATTCGCGATGCCCAGCATAGGAAAGTTTGTCGAAGCAGAGAACCGTGTGCCCAAGATGCACCAAGGCTCGAACAAGATGCGATCCGATGAATCCTGCTCCACCGGTGACCATAACTCTCGAGCCGTCTACGTGTCGGGATTCCATTGAGGGAACTTTTCCAGCTGTTGTTTTAGGGCGAACCGGGCTCGATTCAAACGAGACCGAACCGTACCGATCGAAATCGAAAGGACCTCTGCAATTTCTTCGTAGGCCATATCTTCCATTTCTCGTAACACCAAAATGGATCGATGATCTTCGGTCAGCAATGCCAACGCTTGATGGACCAGAGTCACATCTTCCGTTCGTGTCATTCGCTCATCAGGCGACTCTATTTTGGAAGTTGGTTCCGAGCCGGACAGCTCCCGTCCTTCGTCCAACGACAAGTGACCTCGGTGCCTCCGACGGCGGGCCAACGCATAATTGAACGCGATTCTGTACACCCAAGTGAAGAAACGACTGTTTTGCTGAAATGTGTCTAGCTTCAAGTAGGCTTGGATAAATGCTTCTTGAACGACATCTTCGGCTTCGTCCGTGCTACCAACCACGCTGATCATGGCGGTATACAAACGATCCTGATACCGAGTCACCAAGACTTCGAAAGCAGAGCTGTTACCAGCTAGCGCAGACTGTATCAGTTCCTCTTCGTCGTTCACACAGCCCTACAAATCTTGATTCCTCGAAAGCCCATTTCCAGATGTTCTATGTTGAACTGCTAACGCGGTCTTGTCAAACGTTACTCGTATCTAAGGGCATCAATTGGGTCAAGTCGACTGGCCCGCCAAGCAGGATAAAACCCAAACCCGACTCCGACCGCAGCGGAAAAAAGGAGGCTAACGATTGCAGCGGCTTGACTGACGATGATTGGCCAATCTCGACCATTCGAGATTGCGTTGATAAAAACCGTCAACGAGACAGATCCGGCCACCCCGAGCGCAACACCAATGGCTCCTCCAATAACTGAAAGCACCATCGACTCGACAAGGAATTGCATCAGGATATCACGCGGTCGAGCACCCACCGCCATGCGAATACCAATTTCACGTGTTCGCTCCGTGACCGAGACCAACATGATGTTCATGATCCCAACCCCACCCACGACTAGCGAAATACCTGCGATAGAAGCTAGCATAGCAGTCAGCGTGCCTGTAACCATACTGAAGGCGCCAGCAATCTCCGTGGTGTTTGCGACCTCAAAATCCGGCTGTTGGCCCAATGCAATTCGATGCCTATCCATCATAAGCGACTCGATTTCCTGTTCTGCTTGCGCCATGAGCTCCCCGCTCTTGGCAGAAATCAAAGCGACGTCAATATTATTGAAATTGCTACCCTGGAGCCGTTTCCGTACCGTCGTGTAAGGCATCAGAACGACGTCATCTTGGTCGTCCCCCACAATGTTTGCCCCTTTACTGGCCAACACCCCAACAATCTCAAAGGGTATGTTTTTGATTCGTACAGTCTGACCGATCGGGTTTGCGGTCTGAAACAGTTTCTTCACCACAGTTTGCCCGACCACGCAGACTTTATTGGAATTATTAATGTCGCCGTCCGAGAAGAATGCACCAAGCCGAATCTGCCAGTTCCGAACTAAAAGATAATCTGCCCCAACTCCAACCAGTTCCCGAGGACGGCAGTTGTTATTTCCCGAAATGACTTGGCCGGCCGAACCAACGATAGGTGTCGCGCCCAAAGTGCTCGGGCATTCACGCCGGATTGCCTGCACGTCGGCCGCGGTAAGCGTAGGGATCTGAGCAGCTCGTCCTCCCCTTCGATTTCCAGGCGCAAGAACGATGACGTTCGTACCCAAGTTTCGGAACTCCCCCTGCACTAACTCGCTTGCCGACATTCCAATCGAAACCATAGCCGTCACAGCCGCAATTCCAATGACCACCCCCAAAATCGTCAAGCCAGCCCGGAGCTTGTTTTTTGAAAGAGCGCGAATGGCGATGCGTATGGTGTTCAAGAATGACATGATTTTTAATGGCCCGAATTGGAAAGGCAGATTGGCACATTCTAAACCCGGCAGTTGCTCAATTGGCGTTGCATAAGTTCCAAAAGCCGCTATTCTTTCCAACTTCCCTGTTAATTAGAGTGGCCGAAAGGTGGTTCCTGAGGCTTTTTTAGCAAAAAGATGAGAGTTTGTCTTTAGATGACCGTTACCAAAGAACGTAAACAAGAAATCCTAAGCCAGTTCCGAACGCATGAAGCGGACAATGGTTCTCCCGATGTGCAAATTGCCATGTTGACGGAGCGTATCAACGGAATGACCGAGCACATGCGAGGCGCAGTCCGAGATTACTCGAGCCGACGCGGCCTTTTGCGAATGGTTAGCAAGCGGCGATCCTTGCTGGATTATGTTCGCAAGCATGATCCGCAGCGATATCTGAATCTGATCAGCAGATTGAATATCCGAAAGTAATTGCTTTTCTCATAGGCTGGTTCTCGAACCGGCCTTTGTTTTTGATTTTTGATGATGGTTTGTCGCCTTGGCTTCGAGCACTTTGTAAGCAGGCTTGGGCGTCAGTGTTGTCGGATGGGCGAAATGTCCGTCTTTTGTTGTGGTTTTTGTAGTGTTTTGAATTTCTCTTTTGTGTGTCTCAGCCATCCCCTTTGTCGACGTGGCAAAGGAAGTTTGCGAGCCCCCTGCAATCGGTTTTAGGGCTCAATCTCCGTTAGCTTGTGCATGAGGCTTTTTGTTTTTTGTTAAGGAAGTGAATGTAGTGAAGATTCGAGTAGAAAAGAAAATCGGCGATTCCATCTTGGCGTTTGAAACAGGCCAGCTCGCCAAGCAAGCCACCTCGTGCGTTTTGTGCCAATATGGTGACACGGTTGTCATCAACGCGGTATCCACCGGGCCATCGCGTCCCGGAACGGATTTTTTCCCGCTAACATGCGATTATCGCGAGCGATTTGCGGCTGCGGGCAAATTTCCCGGCGGTTTCCTCAAGCGAGAAACCCGCCCCACCACCAAGGAAACTTTGACAAGCCGTTTGGTCGATCGACCGATTCGGCCTTTGTTTCCCGAAGGATTTCGCGATGAAGTTCAAGTGCAGTCGATCGTTCTTAGCAGCGATATTCAGAACGACGCAGACGTTCTCGGAATGAACGGAGCCGCATGTGCTTTGTTCGTTAGCTCGCTTCCATTCACAGGTCCGATCGCTTCGACGCGCATCGGTCGAGTTGGTGGAAGTTTTGTAGCGTTCCCAACGCATGCTCAGCTGGAAGAAAGCGATCTGGATATGATCGTTTCGGCGAACGACCGCGAAGTTGTCATGATCGAGGGTTTCGCCCAAGAAATTCCTGAGAATGAAATGCTGGATGCGATCAAGTTTGCTCACGGAATTTGCCGTGAAGTCATCGACTTGCAGCGAGAGCTTTTCGAAAAGATCAAGCCGACCAAGGTCGCCTTTACGGTGGCAGACGATACGGAACTGGTTGCGAAACTACGAGCCGCTTATTACGACCGATTCAAAGCCGCCAAGCAAACCGAAGGCAAGCAAGCTCGAAACGATGCTTGCAATGTTCTTCGTGAAGCTGCCTTCGCGGAAATGATCCCAGATCCAGCCGCCGAAGGAGCGATCACCAAAGACACGTTCTACCGCGCTTGGCACACACTTGAAAACCGAGTGGTGCGAGATTCGATTTTGGCAGGAATGCGATCGGACGGCCGCGATAGCAAGAGCCTCCGAGCCATTCACTGCGAAACAGACCTGCTGCCAAGAACGCACGGGACCGCTTTGTTCCAACGTGGCGAAACACAAGCTTTTGTGACTGTCACGCTGGGTACGCCTCGCGATGAGCAACGCGTCGATGGATTGGTCGAAGAGTACAGCAAGAAATTCATGCTGGACTACAACTTCCCATCTTTTTCCGTTGGCGAATGCAAGCCTATCCGAGCACCAGGACGCCGCGAAATTGGCCACGGAATGCTGGCCGAACGTTCTCTAGAACCCGTTTTGCCAGACCCAGACGATTTCCCGTACACCATTCGTTTGATCAGCGACATCTTGGAAAGCAATGGCTCTTCCTCGATGGCCAGCGTTTGCGGTGGCTGCCTGGGCTTGATGGCCGCTGGTGTCCCGATCACCAACCCTGTTGCTGGTATCAGCATCGGATTGGTTCGCGAACCAGACCAGTTTGTTCTGTTGACAGACATTTTGGGTGATGAAGATCACCATGGTGACATGGACTTCAAGATTTCGGGAACTCAAAACGGAATCACTGGCATTCAGCTGGATCTGAAGATCGATGGAATCAACGAAGAGATCATTCGAGCATCGCTGAAGCAAGCGAAGGAAGCTCGTATTGAGATTCTTCGCAAAATGTTGACTTGCATCCCTCGCCCACGCAGCGAAACCAGCCGTTACGCACCTAGACTTCTTCGAACCAAAATTGATTCGGAAAAGATTGGCGCACTGATCGGCCCTGGTGGTAAGAATATCCGCTCCATTCAAGAAGATACCGGAGCCACCATCGACGTGGATGATGAAGGCAATGTAACCGTGGCTTGCTCCGATGCGGAAGGTGCACGCGTTGCACTTTCGCGAGTAGAAGCTTGCACGGCAACCGTTCAAATCGGAAAGATTTATGACGGCACAGTCTCCAGCGTTCGCGATTTCGGAGCCTTCGTAGAAATCCTTCCTGGCAAAGACGGCTTATGTCACATCAGCGAACTATCCAGTGGATATGTTGCGAGCGTTGATTCGGTTTGCAAAGTCGGTGACACGATGAAGGTAATCGTGATCGATATCGACGACAACGATCGCGTGAAGCTCTCCCGACGCCGAGCCCTGGAAGAACTAGGAATTGAAGACGAATTCGCTAGTAACGAGGACGCTGAAGGGGATGATTTGGGCGAAGACGGAGAGCCAAATCCAGACCGTCCGTTCGAAGAAAGAGGGGATCGACCCGAGCGTACCAGTTCAGGCGGCGGAAGCAGCCGGCCACGATCTGACCGAGGCGGAGATCGCGGTGGATTCCGTGGCCGAAGCGGCGGCGGCGGTGGTGGCGGACGCAGCGGCGGCGGCGGTGGCGGACGCAGTGGCGGCGGCGGACGCAGCGGTGGTGGCGGTGGACGCAGCGGCGGCGGCGATCGTCGATAGAAGCCCGCTACTTATCTCCTAATCAATCGAGAATCGAGGTGAGCTCTGAAAAACAGCTCTCCTCGTTTCGTTTTGAGAGGAGGGACAAAAAAGAACAGGCACAGCAATTCCGCATTGGATAGACTGCGACAACCGTTTTAGCTGGAAATGGAGATGTCAACTTACCCGGGTTGTTGAAGCGGCCGGAAACAGTTCCGCTTCCGTCGAGTTTATCTCGGCGGAGCGCACGACTGACTGCTACCATGCCCATGACTTGCATGCTTCGCTTCCGTCGAGTTTATCTCGGCGGAGCGCATAACTGACTGCTACAATCTGCTTACGATTAGGGCGTCCATGGGCTGTGATGTTGAACCCAGTTGGGGTTCTCGCGTAACTGGTGCTGTTATCCCAGGGTGCGCTACGCAGCATCACCGCATCAACCCTGAAGGGGTTGCACAGCTTGGAACTAAAAGGGTGCTATTCGTGGGTGGCACTGTTCGGGTGCTCTGTCACTCAGCGGTATGTTCACGCGATTGGCCTTGGTGAAAGTAACTTCTGCTCCGGTTCCGGCTTGGTTGGCCAGCGGAAGAGCGATCCCCACTTCTAATCCTCCGCGAGGACAACTAAATCGCCACGCAAAGCACTTCGCTCCACGCAACGCGACGCAACGAAAAAGTGCAGTGTCCCTTTGAAATCGTGACGGTATTAGGCTGGCGATTCTTGGAATCGTCCGAGTAATTGACGTGATCGGCATCGGAGTAAACGCGAAGTCCGCCGTGGTTAACAGGAATGTTTGGAAACGAGACCACGGAACAAAAAAACAGGCACAGCAATTTCGTGACTCGCAAAATTGTATCCGTCAGCTTAGCCTACTTCCGATACTATCAACGGACGCCAGATAGGTTGCACGTTAGGCGCTTCGCTGAGAAGTTGCGAATAGGACGCCATTAGCAGATGCACAGCTCGCTAAGAAAAATGGCGATTGAAAGGCGGAAATATTGGCTGCCCGAATGAAATAGGCAGCTTCGACGCGAAGCATTCGACTCCGCAGACTCGCCCCCGCAGACTCGCCCCCGCAGACTCGCCCCAGCAATCGACCTCCTGCAAGCTTCGACATCCGAACTCCCCAGGTCTCTGGCGTGCAACCAAGCCGTGCAAATACATCTGCAACGTCCGCCGCAATCGCAGCCTTGCCATCACGCAGCATCCGGCCTGTGTACTCCACCAACATCACGTATTGGCCCAACGTAAACCCACTCCGCATCTCTCCACCGTACCGCACCAAGCCCTCTGCGATCCTCAACCGGAACAAGCCAAAGCTCATCTTCAAGCCCGCCACTAACCCGAACCGCCGCCACACTACCAAGCTCTGCCGCCTGCAAATCCTCGGCTCGACCGTTCGAAACGACATGATCCACCCGAGCCTTAATCGAAGTGTGCTCGCTAGCTTCCGGAGTCGCAGCAACCCCAGCCGCAACCGGATTCAAATCAAAACTCCAAATTCAGCTGGAGCAAAACATCCTTTTGGTCTTTTATGGTCTTTTACATAGAGCAGCCCAGAGAGCAGAACGATAAACGGTAAAATCCAACTTGACAGCGCCGCTTTGAACCCGACAAACAATCGCAACTCTGCTAGAGTACAGCCTTTACAGACTGTCCTTCCATATCCTCCCTACCAAACTTGGCTCATTCGACCATTTCTATTTTTAACGCTTCTGTGTTGAACCTCGTTGCTTGAATCAATTTAGTTTTCCAGCGACTGCAACTAACCTCTTTCTCATGTTTAACAAAGTAAGCTCAAAAGAAACCATCAGTATGGCTTGGCTAGTCGTGCTGCTTTTGTTTCCTGTTGCGTTACTAAACTATCTTGATCGACAAATGATTGCGGCGATGAAGACGTCGGTGATGTCGGATATATCGGGGATGGCTAGCGAGTCGCAGTGGGGTTACATGCTTGGCCAATTCAAATGGTCTTATGCCTTCTTTAGTCCAATCGGTGGGCTTCTTGCGGATCGGGTAAGTCGACGTTGGACAATCGGAGCAAGTCTTGTTTGTTGGTCGGCTATCACGTTTCTCACGGGCTTGGTGGATAGTTATCAAGGCTTGCTATGGACTCGAACGGCAATGGGAATAAGCGAAGCTTTCTACATCCCAGCAGCCCTCGCTCTCATATCGGATTACCATATCGGGCCGACGCGATCCAAGGCGGTAGGTGTTCATCAGATGGGCATATACTGTGGAGTGATACTCGGAGGTTTTGCAGGGTACGCTGCCGATTCTCCTGCAGTCGGTTGGCGATTAACATTTCAAGTGATTGGAATAATTGGAATTGCTTACGCCGTTCCTCTGCTATTCTTTTTACGTGATGTTCCCAAATTGGAAGCGAGTGACGGAGTCCTTGGACTGGATCAAGAGAGCTCGTCGGATCGCTCGATATCGAAGCCTGTTGAGCGGTCGGTATTTACCGAGCTCTTCACGAATTTCTCGTTCCTGTTGTTGGTTGCTTACTTCACGCTCCCTGCGTTGTCAGCCTGGATTGTTCGAGATTGGATGCCGTCGATTCTCAAAGAGAGTTTCGATCTCAGCCAAGGATTCGCAGGCGTTTCGGCGTCCTTGTACTGGCAAGTGGCCGCCATTTTTGCGGCTCTCTTCGGTGGTTGGTTAGCAGATCGCAGGGCGCGTCGATCGTCGCGTGGGAGAATTTACGTTAGCGCTATTGGCGTCGGGCTGATCATTCCAGCTCTTATCGGAGTGGGTATCGCTACCAGTGAAAAATCGATGTTGGCTGCTATGGCTGCACTCGTCTTGTTTGGAATTGGCTGGGGATTCTTTGACTGCAACAACATGCCGATCCTATGCCAGATTGTTCGTCCAAATCATCGTGCAACAGGCTACGGGATCATGAACATGATCAGCATCAGTTGTGGCGGCTTGGCGGACTGGGGGTTCGGAAAAATGCTCGATATGAAACTTCCGATGACTACAATCTTCGGAGCCTTTGCGGCTTGTTGCGTCGTATCCATTGCAATTGTCTTATCCATTCGTCCACGATTCGCGTCCGAAAATGACGCTTTGGAGAATTCATGACCGTCTCGTTTTCCGGGATTATTCCACCATTGGTAACGCCGCTCAAATCGAGAGATGCGATCGATCACGAGGGACTCGAGCGATTGCTGGAGCATGTGATTTCCGGCGGGGTACATGGCCTGTTCATTTTAGGAACTACGGGAGAGGCTCCGAGCTTGAGCTATCGACTGCGACGCGAGTTGATCACAAGCGTGATCGATCAAGTTGCCGGTCGCATCCCAGTTTTGGTTGGAGTGACTGACACTTCTTTCGTTGAAACGATCGCTCTATCCAAACATGCTAAATCAGCAGGTGCTTCTGCGGTTGTCGCGGCCACTCCCTACTATTTCCCAGTCGGCCAAACCGAGTTACTGGGCTATGTAGAGAATCTGCTCGGCGAGTTACCGCTTCCGCTAGTGATCTACAACATGCCGAGCTTAACGAAAGTTTGGTTTGAGATTGAAACGATTGAGAAACTGGCCCATCACTCGAAGATCGTAGGCATCAAGGATAGCAGTGGTGACCTGGAATACTTCAAGCGAGCTATTGGACTGAAAAGTCTTCGTCCAGATTGGTCCGTCATGATCGGACCAGAAGCGATGCTTCCCCAGGCGATGCGAATCGGCGGCGATGGCGGCGTCAATGGAGGAGCAAACGTTTTTCCCGAACTGTTTGTCGAATGCTATAACGCTTGCCGAGAAGGAGATGAAGCCCGAGTTGCAAAGCTCGATGCGATCATTCAAAGCTGGCAACGCGTTTACGATATTGGTAAGTATTCGTCGCGTCACATCAAAGCGACCAAGTGTAGTTTGTCATTGCTCGAAATCTGCGATGACTTTATGGCTGATCCGTTTCATCGCTTTCGACAACCCGAGCGAGACCGCGTTCAGCAGATCCTTCAGTCTATCAAAATGATGATGGTGTAAATATGAAACGATGGATGGTGATACTCGCCTTCCTCATGGAGCACAGTGCAACAACGCGAGCCAACGAACTTAGGCCGCTGCAATATAATCATCCAGGTCTTGTGGTTGATTTGGGAGTTGGGCTGTGGGCTTGGCCGTTACCATGCGATGCCGACGGCGATGGCGATTACGATCTGATTGTTTCATGTCCGGACAAACCATCCAATGGTGTTTGGTTTTTTGAAAACAAAAATGGAGATACGGCGAAAGATAAGTTTCCAACCTTCGAACCTGCAAAACAACTTAGCAAAACCGTTACGTATTTGATGCCAAGCTATAACGACGGCGAAATGCGGGTTCTTTCACCAGGTACCGAGTATCTCAACTTCACCACCAAAGGAATCGAAGAGAAAGTAAAGCTACCGATAGAAGCCAAGTTTCATAAGCCGCTCGGCAAACAACCGAAAGGTCCAAAGATGCGTCATAACCAATGGCGTTATGTTGACTTCGATGGCGATGGAGTACTGGATTTAAGCGTTGGCGTGGAAGACTGGAGCTACTACGGTTGGGATGACGCTTGGGATGCGAAAGGGCGATGGATCAACGGACCGCTTCATGGATGGATTTACATCTTTCGAAATACCGGGACAAACGATGCACCGAAGTATGACAAACCATTTTTCTTAGAAGCTGCCGGAGAAAGATTGGACGTCTTTGGTTGCCCGTCTCAAAACTTTGCCGACTTCGATAATGATGGTGATTTAGATTTGATTTGCGGTGAGTTCCTCGACAAATTCACCTATTTCGAGAATGTTGGCACGCGACAGAGCCCCAAGTACAGAGCGGGGAAGCGATTAATAAACGATAAGCAAGAGATCCTCGCGATGGATCTTGAAATGATTGTTCCGATTGCTTTTGATTGGGACAAAGACGGCGATATCGATCTGATAGTCGGCGATGAAGATGGCCGCGTCGCATTCGTCGAGAACGTTGGCTTGGATAATCAAATGCCTGTCTTCAAATCGCCTCGTTACTTCCAGCAAAAAGCCGATACATTGAAATGCGGTGCGCTCGCCTCACCGGTTGGGACTGATTGGGATGACGATGGCGATATCGACATCGTAAGTGGAAATACAGCCGGCTATATCGAGTTTTTTGAGAATCTAAGTGGCCCGAATGTGGCTCAGCCGAAATGGGATGGACCGGTGCGACTGGTTGCTGGTGATGAAGTTTTTCGCGTGATGGCGGGCGAGAATGGAAGCATCCAAGGGCCAGCAGAAGCCAAGTGGGGTTACACCACGCTCAACGTTGCCGACTGGGACGGTGATGGGTTGAAGGACATTGTTTTCAATTCGATTTTGGGGAAGGTTTGTTGGCTACGCAATGTTGGCGTTAAAGGCGCACCCAAGCTTTCCAATCCCGAGCCGATCGAAGTGGAATGGGTCGATCAACAACCAGAACTCCAATGGGGTTGGTTGAAGCCTGATGGAAAAGAACTCCTCACACAGTGGCGTACAACTCCTTTGGTCTATGACTTCAACGAAGACGGAGTGGTAGATCTTGCGATATTGGATCACGAAGGCTACTTAGCATTTTTCGAACGATACCGCGATGGCAAGGCGATCAAAGTCAAAGCTCCGCGCCACGCGTTCGTTGACGAAACGGGTACTCCGCTACGACTCAACCCAAGGACTGCGGGAAGAAGTGGTCGCCGAAAGATATGCGTCGCTGACTGGAACGGCGACGGCAAGTTTGACTTGCTTTTGAATTCATCAAACGCTGACTTGTGGGAACAAATCGGCATGAAAGAAAACGCATGGGTCATGAAGAACTCGGGGACGCTTGCCGAGAAAAACATCGAAGGCCACGACGTCAGTCCAACTGTGGTCGACTTCGATGGAAACGCTGTCCTTGACTTCTTAGGGGGCGCTGAAGATGGCCGCTTATACTTCCTGAAGAACTTGAGAAACTAATTATTGCTTCGTCACAATTTAATTTCTGGGTAGCGGAATTCGTAAGAATTCTGAAGTCGCTGGCAACATGAACAAAACCTAGTGCCTTCAGATGTCTTACGACATCTGCTACGAGTCCGAATCCCATATTTAAATTGTGCCTCGGCACTAAGGCACTACTAAGGCACTACTAAGGGGACCGGCACAAAACACAAAAAGGACAGGCACAGCAATTCCGTGACCCGGCAAAACCGCTTCCGTCAACGTAGCTAATTTCAGAAACTATCAGCGGACACCAGATGGGCTTCGCATGAGGC
>Ga0247831_1003491_pt1 | contig 22775 bp, 20 predicted proteins | sample LaCruzMarch2015__9_FD_192406 | JGI IMG/M metagenome (GOLD analysis project Ga0247831, IMG submission 192406) | Freshwater microbial communities from meromictic Lake La Cruz, Castile-La Mancha, Spain - LaCruzMarch2015_1m | ecosystem: Environmental > Aquatic > Freshwater > Lake | place: Spain...
GGGCATCAACGACGGCAAAAAACGACCTGTAATGTTTTGGATTCATGGTGGTGGTTTCACTGCTGGTTCGTCGCAAGAATTGCCTTCTTATGATGGCGAAAATTTAGCTAAAAAAGGTGATGTTGTCGTAGTTTCTATCAATCACCGACTGAATATTTTAGGTTACCTTGACCTTTCGACTTATGGTGAAAAATACAAGCAATCGGCCAATTTGAGCATATTAGACATGAAGTCAGCTTTAGAATGGGTAAAAATTAATATTTCAAATTTTGGTGGTGACCCAAATAATGTCACAATATTTGGTCAATCTGGTGGAGGTGCAAAGGTAAATACCCTGATGGCTATGCCATCGGCAAAAGGACTTTTCCATAAAGCAATCAATCAAAGTGGAGCTTTCCGAACTACCATGCTTGATAAAGCAACAACGCAAGCAATCGGTGCTGAGGTTATGAAAGAATTAGGAATTTCACCAGAAAAAGTTGACGATATTCAGAAAGTTCCTTACCAAACTTTGAGTGATGCTGGTAAAAAAGCAATTAAAACAATTTCTGATAAAATGAAAGCCGAAGGCAAACCAGTTATTGGTTTGAGTTGGGGACCAAGTGCTGATAGCGAGGTTTTACCATACCAATTATTTTCAAATGAAGCATTTGAACTATCAAAAAATATTCCTTTAATGATTGGTACAACTATTAACGAATTTTCGGTTTTTAGAGGTGGAATGCCAATTAATTCAACAAATGAACAAGCAATCGAAGCAATAAAAAAAGTATATGGCGATAAAAGTGATGCTTACATTGCTGCCGTAAAAAAAGCTTATCCAAGTGGCAAAATGACTGATATGCTCAGTTATGATACGATGTTCCGTCCAGGAGCGGTAGTTCAAGCAAACCAAAAATCGGCAGTTGCTGGTTCAGCTCCAGTTTATATGTATTTGTTCGATTGGCAATCGCCCGTAATGGATGGTAAATACAAAGCTGTACACTGTATGGAAATTGCCTTTTGTTTTGACAATATCCAACGGACTAAAAATATGACTGGTGGCACAAAAGAAGCCCAAGCATTGGCCGACAAAATGAGTCAATCTTGGATTAATTTTGCAAAAGTGGGCAATCCAAACCACAAAGGTTTACCGACTTGGCCAATATATAATTCGTCTAATACGGCTACAATGCACTTTGACAATACTTGCGTAATTAAACCTCAGATGGACAAAGAATTGTTTGAATTGATTAAATAAGCGACTTTCATTCTATATAAAAAACATCCTATTTGTTTATATACAAATACAGTTTTAAGCAATAGGATGTATTCATTTAATATAAAATTAAAGCACTGCCATCGCCTTAATCACTTGTGATTTTGGGTCAAGCCAAGTTTCAAAAATAGTGGGCAAATCATCAAAAGTTGCTTCGTGCGTAAGCCAAGCATTTGTGTTGATTTGTCCACTTTCCATTTTTGAGATAATATGCTTAAAATCTGCAGGAAGAGCATTTCTACTTGCCAAAAGTGAAATTTCTCGTCGATGAAAATCGGGATCAAAAAACGTTACTTCGCCTTGGAACAGTCCAACATAAACCAATTTTCCACCAAAAGATACATACGAAAACGCCTTCATCATTGATTGTGCATTTCCTGTGGCATCAAATACCACCGTTGGCAAATTTCCTTTTAAGATTTTTCGCAAATCCTCTGCCGAAAAATCATCTATGGCAAGGATACTTTCATCTATTCCGATAGCTTCGTTAGCAAAATCGAGACGTTGTTTGCTAAAATCCATTACTATAATTTTTGCCCCGTTAATTTTTGCAAACTGAATGACCGACAAACCAATTGGCCCCGCTCCTATCACCAGCACAAAATCATTTTCAGTCAGATTGGCACGTTGAACAGCGTGCGACCCAATCCCCAAAGTTTCTACCAAAGCCAGTTGTTCATAACCCAAAAAGTCAGACTTGTGTAACTTATTTACAGGCACTTTCAAATATTCTGCCATACCACCATCAATATGAACACCTAAAACTTTTAGGTTTTCACAACAATTCGTCTTACCATTTTGACAAGGCTGACAATCACCACAATTGAGATATGGCTCTACCGAAACTTTATCGCCGATTTTGATTCCGTTCGCTCCTGCTTCACTTCCTAAAGCTATGACCTCCGCCCCAAGTTCATGCCCGAGTACTCTTGGGTACGAAAAAAAAGGCTGACGACCTCGATAAGCGTGATAATCTGTGCCACAAATTCCTATTCTATGTATTTTCAGTAAAGCCTCATTTATTGATAAAGTATCATCAAAATCTCGACTAATTAGCCGCAACTCTTGTGGTTTGTTTAAAATGATTGTTTTCAAAATCTTAATATTTTAGGATAAATTTTTATCAATTACAAACGAAATCTCTTTAAAATCAAACATTTTAACTTCTTCGCCTAGTACCATTATCAAATGCCCAGTTTCGGCTATATCAATTATTTTTCCGAGAAATCGTTTACCATTTTGTTCATACTGATGTAATTCTCCAAACCTAAATACTCGTTCCAAATACTTTTTTTTCTGAACTTCGGTATGTCCGTTTTTCAACTGTAGATAATATTTTTCAATACATTCGCAAAGTTGCTCGATTAGTTTTTCAATCTCAAAATCAACAAATTTCTGCGAAGCCAATCTTAGTGAAATTGCCTTGTCGCTTAAAAAACTTAACTGATTGATATTCAAACCAATACCAATTACAGAATAAGCAATTCGACTTCCCGAAAGGGTATTTTCAATCAAAACTCCACCCATTTTACGATTACCAACATAAATGTCATTTGGCCATTTAATTGCGAGTCCATCGGATAGATACATGCACAAAAACTCGTAAATACCTAACGAAACTGCCATATTTAGCCTGAATTGTTGAGTAATATTCAAGAAATCAGGTTTCAAAATCATTGAAACAGTAATATTTTGGTTGGGCAATGCCTCCCAAGTATTTCCACGTTGCCCACGACCCGCCGTTTGGTAAGACGTAATGACAATTGTTCCATCAAACACTTGCTTTGTTTGAATTATTTCAGAGGCAATATCGTTAGTTGAATGACAACTTGGCAGATAAATGCTATTTTTGCCGAGAAATAAAGTTTTGGGTTGAAAATTGTGCAATTTTATAGTAATTTAGCATTTTGACAAATACACGTTATAAATATTTTTCGTGAAGTTCGTACGCTTTCAAAATAAAGACGCTTTTTTGAACTTTTAATGATAAGCAAAAAGTTTTATATCAAACTATTATCATTAATACTTCACCATTATCAAAACGAACCGCTCACAAAATTAAATGAAGATAAGATTGAATGAAAGAAATTAAAGAATTTTCTGGTGAGGATTTAAGTCGCTTAGTAGTACACGGAATGTTAGAAAAAAAAGCGGCAAATATTGTAGTCATGGACTTACGCAAGGTTAACAATTCCATCACTGACTTTTTTGTAATATGTTCGGGTAATACCGATACTCAAATCGCTGCCATCGCCGATTCGGTAGATGAAGAAGTTTTCAAAGCATCTAAAATTAACCCTTGGCACCAAGAGGGGCGACAAAATCGAGAATGGATTTTGCTCGACTATGTTGATGTGGTTGTACACGTTTTTAGAAAAGACCGTCGAAAATTTTATGATTTAGAATCTCTCTGGGGCGATGCCGAAACCACGCTCATAGAAGAAAGCTTCGAAACAGAAGCACCAAAACAAATAATCTTCGAATGATGTTAATAATATTTGAATCTTTACATAGGTCAAAACTATGTGAAGGTTATTTTTTTAGATGAATAACTATTGCATTAAATTTTGAAAAATTAGAAAAATGTCAGACAACAAAAATAATGAATTTCCAAAAAGAAAGCCAGCCAATAATGGAGGCGGTTTGCAGGGATGGATTGTAGCGGCGATTATTATGGGCATTATAGGTTTTTTACTTTTTTCGAGGTCAGCTTCGTTGGCACCGATTAAGTACAAGCTTCTTGAACAAATGATTCTGCAGAAAGACGTAGAAAAAGTAGCTGTAGTAGAAGGAAATCGAAGTGTAGAAGTAAGCCTTACTCGTGATGCCCTTCAAAAACCACAATACAAAAAAGATTTAGGCAATAATCGTTATAATGCTGGCGGTCCTCACCTGAAAGTAGATTTGGTTTCGGTAGAATCATTTATGAATGATTATACCAATTTCTTAAAAACCGCAACAATTGACGAAGCTTATCGTCAAACATTATACCCAGAGAGCGTAGAAAGACAAGACATGACTAATTGGATTGTAAATTTACTACCGTTCGTCGTGGTTCTTGGATTAATGTATTTCTTAATGAGCCGTATGACTGGCGGTGGCGGTCCAGGTGGTCAAATTTTCAACATTGGAAAATCAAGAGCAGCTTTATTCGATGCCGATAGTAAAGTAAAAATTACTTTCGATAATGTAGCTGGTTTAGAAGAAGCCAAAGAAGAATTGCAGGAAATTGTTGATTTCTTGAAAACTCCGAAAAAATATACCGAACTCGGTGGTAAAATACCAAAAGGTGCATTGCTCGTAGGCCCTCCAGGAACTGGTAAAACCTTATTGGCGAAAGCAGTAGCTGGCGAAGCAAGTGTGCCATTTTTCTCACTTTCTGGTTCAGATTTCGTTGAAATGTTTGTTGGTGTTGGTGCCGCTCGTGTGCGTGACCTTTTCAAACAGGCCAAAGAAAAAGCTCCTTGTATTATTTTTATTGATGAGATTGATGCAGTTGGTCGCTCGCGTGGACGTGGCTCAATGCCAGGTGCAAACGACGAGCGTGAAAACACACTCAACTCATTGTTGGTAGAAATGGATGGATTTGGTTCTGATGCAGGAATTATCATTTTGGCAGCAACTAACCGTCCCGACGTTTTGGATGCAGCTCTTATGCGTCCAGGCCGTTTCGACCGCCAGATTAGTGTTGATACGCCTGACATTGTTGGTCGTGAAGCTATCTTCAAGGTGCACATGAAACCTTTGAAACTTGCCGATAACATTGATGTTAAGAAATTAGCAACCAACACGCCAGGTTTTGCAGGAGCAGAAATTGCAAATGTTTGTAATGAAGCTGCTCTTTTGGCAGCTCGTAGAGGTAAATCTGCTATTGAAATGATTGATTTTTATGATGCAATCGACCGTGAAATTGGTGGATTGGAAAAGAAAAACAAATTAATTTCACCAGAAGAGAAAGAAATCGTTGCCTACCACGAAGCTGGTCATGCAGTGGCAGGCTGGTTTTTAGAACACGCTAATCCATTGGTGAAAGTAAGTATCGTTCCTCGTGGAATTGCAGCATTGGGCTATGCACAATATTTACCTAAAGAACAATATTTGTACAGAACTGAGCAACTAATAGACGAAATGTGTATGACCCTTGGCGGTCGTGCGGCCGAAGAAGTTGTTTTTGGAAAAATCACAACTGGTGCATTGAGCGACTTAGAACGTATCACGAAAAGTGCTTATGGCATGATTAGTATATATGGAATGAATGATAAAATCGGAAATGTTTCGTTCTACGACTCAAAAGGACAAGGTGAAATGTCGTTCACGAAACCATATTCAGAAGATACTGCTAAAACTATTGATGAGGAAGTTAAAAAACTGATTGAAGGTGCATATCTCAGAACAAAAGAATTATTGATAGAAAAACGTGAAGAATTGGAGAAAGTAGCACAAGAACTACTCAGAAAAGAGATCCTTCACCAATCTGATTTAGTTGAATTGATTGGCAAACGTCCATTTGAGAAACTAACTAATTATCAAGAATTTATGGACAAAATTGATACTCCTACCGAAGTAACCACTCCAGTTGTAGAGTAAGAATAATTTTGATATTAAGAGGCAGTAGTAAATTAAAATTTACTACTGCCTTTTTTTCGTTTGTTGAGGTCTTAGTACCTTTATTTAAACTCCTCATTCAACAGAGTTAATTAGTTTCCCAAAGGTATATTTACTTATTACTGTAGCCTTAGTCTGAGCAACTCAATTCTAAAAGAATGTTCTTAATCTAACTATTATCAGTACTAATTATTACTAAAAGTGGTTTTTCTTAAGCCTCAATCATTCAATCCTCCAATTATTAAACACAACAAAAAATAAAGAGTCTGCCCTCATACAAGGACCGACTCTTTCTATTTTAATCAGAAAAATAAGAATTACTTTACTTCAAAAATACCACGTCCGATGCTAAATCCTTCAGAATATAGTTCGATATTATATTTACCTTTTGAGTAATTTGAACCACGAGAATAGATGAAATCAACATTCTGGCCAGAGTTATCATACGTTACCGATTGTTTGGCTGTGTAAATCATTTCTTTTCCACCGTAATTAAACGCACCAGAACCAGTCGCCATATCCGAAATACAGTTCCCTTGTGGGTCAAGCATACGCATGTAGATTACTTTGTTTTCACGTTTAGTCAAAGGGTTTTCTGATAATTTGAAAGAGATTTTTACTTTTTCTACACGTTTCGCTTTGTATTCACCACCTTCACGCTCTTTACCACGAGAATTGATAGCATTTACCGAAACATTCATGGCTTTCAAAGCAGCAGCAAGGGTTACTTTTTCAGCCAATTCTTTATTCTTCACTGTTGTTGCATAAACTGAGTCCGCGAGAGCTTGTTTATCAGTTTTTAATGTTGAAACATCAGTTTTTAAATTCGAGTTTTCGCTGCCCAATGTTTTTACCTCGGTGGTTAACTGAGCATTTTCTTCTCTTAACTTGGCGATTTCAACATCTTTTGCACTCAAGGCAGCCTCATAACCCATAATTTTACTTTCAAAGTCACGAATCGACACACTTTTAGAGTTCACTAAGTTTTTCTTATCTTTTTCGAGTTGAGCCTTCAAAGCTTCAAGGTCAGCTACTTGTCCACCGAGCGAAGTTATTTCAGCAATTTTTTTATCTAATTCGGCTGAAATTGAGTCAAGTTTCGTATTTGTCAACAATAATTCTTTAGTATTTTTTGAAATGTCAACGATTTTAGAATCAATATCCTGACGAGCGTTGAAGTAAAGAAATCCAAAAAGGGCGGCCAATGCACAAGCCAAAACGAGGCCCGCTGTCATAGCTGTATTGCTTTTTCTTTCTTGCATGTTTTCCATAGAAATCGAATGTTAATTATTTTAAGTTACAGGTTTATTAAAGGCAAAGTTAATTTATTATTGAAACTATTTATCTTTTAAAGTGAAATTTTGTTGTTTTTTTCATGAAATAACAATTGATTCTGTATTTTGCGAATAATTAAATTGATTATTTGCATTTAATCCTACAATAAAAGCATTTATGGCACTCATCACCAAAAAGAAAGTACCATTTAAAATTTCAGACAAGTTACGAAAATACTTAGCAAAGTATGGTCGTGAAAAAGAATTGCCCATTAAATATACAGATTTATTGCGTTTCGATAATGCTTTCCCACTCTATGATAAAAAGGGAAAAGACACACTTTGGGAAACAGTTGTGTACCCTCAAAATGACCTCGAAGAAATTTATGAGGCTTTAAAAAATATTTACGCCGATTTGAAAACCGATGGCGATGACACTGTAATCAAACATTTGGTAGTTGATAGAGTCGATACTTGCACCTATGCCAATACAAGACCATTCAGAATCCGAATTGTAAATAAAATCAATGATAATCACGACTATTTTTATATAAAATTAGCTGATGCTTCTCGCATTTATGGCCTTGAACTGGAGCATTTACTTTCGCCAAACGTAATAAGCTACTGTACGCACGAAGACACATTGGTTGAAGAACATATTGCCGGAATCCCTGCTGACCAGTTTATGAATAACCACCTCAGCGATGCCAATTTTAATCCAATTCGATTAAGCAAAGAGTTTATCAAGTTTAATGAGCGTTGTTTTGTAAGACTTTTGGGTGATATGCACTCATCAAATTTCGTAATTATCGTCACGCCCGATTTTGAGGATTTTCATTATAGACTGCGAGCCATTGACTTCGACCAACAATCTTACGAAGCATCAAAATCAGTCTATATGCCACAGTATTTTAAGCAAAACTACGCCATGATTCAGATGGGCATGAAATATTTGACGGCAGAGTCAGTAAAACAATACCAAGCCGAAGAACGCACGCTGATTGCGAATAGATTAAGAGAAGAAAAAAGCAGAATGCACGATTTAATTGATACTATGAAAAAAGATACGCTTTCAATACACGATAATCTCGAGTCACTCAAACAAGACCTTTCAAAACATTATAAAAATGCTAAGTTTTTGAATTGTAAAAGTATGGGAGAAGTAGTGGAGTTGAGTTTAAAACTGGTCTTGGTTCATTAAAAATTCGATTGGAAAGTAAGCTAATTTTTCAATTCGAATCATTGATTTATTTAATCTTTCGTGATTGCCCAAAACAGCAATAACCAGCCGATTACCAAGAAAGCACCTCCAATTGGAGCAACAGCCCCGAATACATTAAGGCCAGTAAAACAAATGGTATATAAAGCTCCGCTAAAAATCAACACACCAGCCAAAATACAATAGCCACTATAAATAAGAGTTTTGTTTGAAATATGCTTCGAGATAATCCCTATCAAAATCAATGCAAGAGCATGATAAAATTGGTAGCGAACGCCCGTCTCAAAAGTTTCGAATCGGCCACTTACCGCAAGCATTGGCTTAAGTGCATGAGCCCCAAAAGCACCAATCATCACCCCTACCGCTCCCAAAAGTGAGCCTGCTTTCAAAAAAAGTTTATTCATAATTTTATGTTTTAAAATAATACTTTAAAATTACTCAAAAAAAAGTTTCATTCTAAGTCAATTTTGAAAAATCAATAATGGGAGGAGTTTTACCACGTAATAAAACCAGAAACACTAAAACAACTTTCGGTAGCTTTTTTGGTCCAAATGGCAACAACCAATGCTGCCCGACAAATGGTAGTTTTTGTAACATAGTAAGATTTATTCAATAAAAGAGCGAAAACTATGATAGCCTTGGAAACACAAAATGTGATGAAAAATACACCAATAGAAAAACAAGAAAAAAGAGTTAAACATTGGTAAATGTATTTTTGCAAAGTAATTCCTTTTTTATATACTCTATTTTTAGGGATTTTGGCACTTATCCAAAAATTAATTGTAAATATCATCAGACTTTTCAGAGCCATCACATTTAAAGTTACCGAAAACGCCGTGCGAGTTATCGTACACAAAACGTTTGCTTTGGCGACTCAAATGTTTATTCTAGCCATGGAAAATGAACAATATGATACTTGTACGATGGAAGGTTTTTATAGCAAAATTGTAAAAAAAACCTTGAATTTACCTTTTGAAGCCGAAATCAATATGGTTATTTCATTCGGTATTAGGGAAGAGCAAGGTGTTTGGGAGACCGACTGAGAGTTCCATTTAATGAAGTTTATCAACGAATTTGAAAACTAAAACTGATGAGTTTCCCTTTTTTAGTAGTTAGCAATTACTCCGAATAATACCCATTTTAGGTAATATCATATATTTATATTTTATTTTTTCATGAAAAATTTATATTTTTACCTTCATCTATTTTTAAAAACCAATTAGTTTTTTTATTTACTAATTTTAAATCAAAATGTTATGCCAACAGGTACAGTAAAATTTTATAATGAGTCCAAAGGATTTGGTTTTATCTTAGATGAAGCTGGTTCAGATGTATTTGTCCATGCCTCAGGCTTAATTGATCAAATCAGGCAGGGAAATGAAGTAAGTTTCATTGTTGAACGTGGGAAAAAAGGAGATAATGCAGTACAAGTAAAGGTTATTGGGTAAAATCAAAAAATTATTACTGTTTAGTGGAAAAAACAGTTCGGCGTTTAAACAAAAGCTCAAATATCTAATTTGAGCTTTTGTCGCATTTAAATAACCGCTTCTAGTAGTAGCGAACCACAAAAAAAGGGAGTTTCCGTAAAAGTTATTAAAAACGAGTAATAAAGAAAATACTCATTTTATGATTGTTCTTATTCAAAAGCGGTTTCAGGAGGGACTCGGTTCGACTAGAGCTAATTAGAGGTTTTAATTCTATGGCAATTTTGCAAAATCAATCGTGGGCGTTTTACCTTTTAATGGTCTTGTAAATTTCTGATTTAGCGTAGTATTATCATTGAAAAATCCACAATTTCTCAAATAAAACTGCCCATTTTTCATACCTCCGTCATAATCTACTCTATATCCCTTGCGAGCAGTATTATCGGCAGTGAGCGTAATTTGATTCAATTCCGTCCAAGCATTTTTGGAAGTATAAACCCATTGATTATCAAAATTTACCATACGTTCTTGATTACCAGTTTCGGGATTAAAATTTTCAAGAAAAGAATACAAGCTTTTCAAATAAGTCGATATTTTAGGCCTTTTGAAACTCGCAATTAATCGCCACTGGTTTTCTTCGGGAGCGAAAAAATAAGCTGTATAATTAGTATAATTATCGGCGGTTGGCTTTCCTTGCAACAAAAATTGATAAGTATTCCCAGCTTTCCAATTATACTTTAAATAGCTTTGTCCACCCGAACCTTCATTGCCAAACTCGCCTGTATAAACGCCATCACCTTTTTTTAGAAGTAAAATCTTTTGGTCTTGTGGAATTGCGGCGGGATTATCAGTTGTAAACGGACTCCAAACCGAAAACAAAATTCTTCGCTCAGTTTCCGAATTTACCTGCATTCCAAAATAACCTTCGCCAAAACCAATTGCCATAAAATACGAGCCAATCACATCATTCCCTTTCGGAATCGTAACTTCATTATAAAACCATTCTATATTTTCTAAGCCATCAGTTGGATAACGTAAATGAACCGAAGGCCCTCTTCTACCCCAATAAAAGTAATTTCCTTCATTATTTTTTACAAAAGTAAGCTCAGAAGTGACCGAAGTTCCACTCACAAGCAAACTAGAAATTGTGCCAAAGTTAGCATTTGTTTTAGTCATACCATTTATATCGACCGAAACATAACCCGCCTGTGGTAGATTCCATTCTCCAACAAAAAACTCTTTTTCGGAATCGCCTTCCGCCACAAACTCAATACTTTTACCTAAAATACTGACATTAATTTTATTTTTATTACCCTTTGGATTCATCAAGACCGATACTTTGAGCGTACCCTGTTGAGCAACTTTAAAATAAGTTCGGCAAATCGTCAAATCAGAACTCCAGTTTACTAAGCCCTCTACCTTAATAGCTGCTCCATTTGTTGTCCAAGCATTTCCTCCTAGAGGAATCGTTTGTTTGTTTACGTCATGCTCAATATCAAGCACTATATCGGCTTTGCATTGCAAAAAAGTTGTCAGAAATAGGAGAATTAAAAACTGGATATTCATTTTTTAAAAGAAGGTTGATAAAATATATTTATTATTTTTTATGATGGTAATTAAAAAAAGCTGCTTAAACGTTGAGCAACTTATTTTAGTCCCATATAATATCTTTAAGCACTGAGATATTTACAGTTAGGATAAAACACTCTTACTTTCATTTCTGATAAATTCTTCCTCCAAAAATCTTGCTACCGACTCGAATTATGGTGCTTCCTTCTTCGATTGCAATACCATAATCCCCACTCATGCCCATAGATAAAATGGTTAATGATGGAGGCAGCCGCTGCGGATTGAAAGTTAATGTTTGGTAAAAATCTTTTAACTTTTTGAATTCTTTTCTGATTTGAGTTTCATCATCGGTGAGGGTTGTCATGCCCATTAGGCCAACGATTCGTACATTTTGTAGTTTTTCGAGCGTTTCAGCTTTAATAATCTCCAAACATTCTTCTTCAGTCATGCCGCTTTTGGTGTCTTCTTCGGCAATATAAATTTGTAGCAAGCAAGCAATCACTCGGTTATTTTTGGTCGCTTGTTTATTGATTTCCTGCAAAAGTTTTAAGCTATCGACTGAATGAATCAAACTTACAAACGATGCAATATATTTCACCTTATTCGATTGTAAATGACCAATAAAATGCCATTCAATGTCCTTTGGCATCAATTCATGTTTATCGACTAATTCCTGCACATAGTTTTCGCCAAAACGCCTAAAACCAGCATTATAGGCCTCCATTAGCATTTCTACAGGCTTGGTTTTTGACACAGCCACCAACGTTACACCTTTCCCTTCAATTTCTTTTTCTATAAACTGAATATTTTCTATAACTGCCATGGTTTTTATATAAGAATTTTCGATTCAACTAAATGAGAAAAATCATTCTTAATTTTTAATTCTTAATTTAATTATGATGCCACTGTGGTTTGGTAAATATCGTACCAATCTTCACGGCTTAATTTAATATTTGAGGCACTGGCAGCATTACGAATACGGGCTTCTGACAATGAGCCAATGATTGGTAAAGTACCCAATTGCATCAACCACGCAACGGCCGTTTGCTCTACATTAGCCTCATATTTTTTACCGATTGCTTCCAATTTTGTTTTCAAAACTGCCGATTTCCCCTCTTTTCCTTCTAGTATTTCACCACCAGCGAGCGGAGCCCAAGCCAAAGGTTTACTAAAACTTTGCTTGATAAAATCCAAACGACCATCTTCGATAGCAGAAATATTCATTAAATTTAATTCAATATGATTGGTTACTATTGGAATCGTGAGATAAGAAGCCAATAATTGGTGTTGGAATGCAGTAAAATTAGCAACTCCAATATGTTTTACTTTTCCTGAATTAACGATTTCGGCCAAGGTCATGGCTGTTTGCTCTGGGTCGGCCAAAAAATCGCTTTGATTCAGTAAGAAAATATCTAAATAATCAGTTTTGAGTTTTTTCAAAGAACTTTCAACGCTACTTACAATATAATTATGAGAGTTATCGAAATAACTTACCTTTCCGTTGCTTGATTTACGAATACCACATTTGCTAAAAAGCACAATGTCTTCACGCTTGAAAGACTTATTACTAATTATCTTTCCGAAATGCTCTTCTATGGTCGAATCGCCATAAATATCAGCATGGTCAAAGGTATTAATGCCCAATTCTAAGCATAAATTAATGATTTGCTCCATTTTGGCTGGAGTGTTTTCTAAATTTTCCCAACGCCAAAATCCATAAATGGCTTCCGATACTTTCGGCCCTGAATCACTGAGATATACTTTTTTCATGTTGTACAGTTTTTGATTAAAGTGTGTAAATATAATAGTTTTAGTTTAAAAATAGTCTGAGAATTCAATTCTGGATATATAAATGATAAATTTACCCCAAATGGGTTATACAACAAAATCAGCATACGATTATCTCGGTTGTAGTGGCTAGATTCGAACTACCAATAAAGGGCACTTTTCAATAGAGTTTGATTAGGTGGTTCATTCAAGAAATATCCACCGTTTCTTCCTTATGAACTTTGCAAAATTCCATCTCGACACAAATCAAAAAGAATTAATTCAAAAAATCGGCAAGGTAAACTTCCTTTGGCGATAATAACAGGCAAAGTCATCGGAAAGTTTTCGCTAAAATATTTTATCAAAATTCGGAGTGATTTAGGGCATATTTTATCTTTTTAGAAATTATGATTTTATTACTTTTTCTTCCTAAAATCAAGGTTTTGAAAATAGAAAAGTCTAATACTATTAATGTTTCTGAATTTATTTCCTGCAGCCAATTGTTGGTAAACATTCATGTAGCCAAACTGGAAATTTGAGTAAGAATCAATGTTATAGGCCAGTCCAACAAAAAAACGATTTTGATCAAAAACATTATAAACATTATTTTTTGATAGATTCACCATGATTTCATCATTCAGAATAGCCGAAAAGGTCTTTGGTACAATACCTTTTTTGCTCAGTGGAATATTGATGAGCATATTTGCTCTTATTCGCTCATCGAATCTATAGCCATCGGCCAACTCATTATCATTTTTTATCTTTCTTCTGAAACGCTCTTCCAATCGAATCCACTGCATGGTTCGGACTTTTCCGTATTTCGTATGTAATTGCAATTGGTGCCAAATCCGATGTTCGGGTTGAGAAATATTGGCATGACCTTCCTCGGGAAAATGATTTACAAAATTATAAGCATTTGTAAACTTCAAATCGTCGTTTATATAGTACATTACACCCAAACGGCCAAGAAATTTTGAAGGCTCTTTTATGAAATGCTCGGTTGTACGAAAATGAGTATCAAACCAAATGCCCCATTTATCAGTGAGGCGAGTTTGATTGAAATATCCGAGCCAAAGTTGTTCTTCGTCGCGTACCACTCGTGTTGTTTGAGCCAAAATCGAGCATGAACATAGCATTAAAGCGAGTAAAATTATGTTTTTCATAGGGTTTTAATAGTTTTTGAAGATTAATTTATATCAATGATTTCCGTAGTTTTTCTCGCCAGCCTTTATCTCAATCGGTAAAAGATTTTGCTTTGGTGGCAGCGGACAAGTTGCGTAAGGCGTGAAAGCACATGGTGGGTTATATGCTTTATTAAAATCAAGATAAGTGAAACCATCGGCATTGGGCTTAGCTGTATATACAAATCTTCCCGCTCCATAGGTTTCTTTTTTATTGGTTTTGTCGCCGAAAATGACAAAAAACTCTTCGCCCTCGGCCAAAGCATCTAATTTATATTCTTTTCCTGAAATAGTAAAGACCAAAACCCCGGGTGAATCTTGTTGTGAAGTTTGACCTGTAATGTCCAAAATTGCGATTTTCTTTCCTTCGGTTGGAACAAACTTGGCTTTCAATTTCCATTTTGGGTCAATCTTGAAAGTTTCAATGCCATGAAATTCTTTCAAAAATGGACTTTCTAAATCTCTTAATCTAATTGCAAAGCGTTCGCCACGTTTTATCACAAACCAACGTAAAGTATTGTGCTTCAGTACGACTGGTTTTTCAGCAGGAAATATTTTCAGTTTTTCAACCTTTGCATTTTCATTAAAAATAGCTGCATCGGCTTTTGTTTCCACAAAAACTTCTCCTTTCGATAAAATAATATCTCCCAAAAAGGCATTACTTCTATCATTCGGAAAAACAATTTTATTTTCAGTATTTCCACCAAATGAATTTCGTCCTTCTTCTAACCAAAACAAACCCGCCAAATTAAGCCAACCATTTTCTTTTTTTAGTCCTTCAATACGATTTTGGTGCCACGCTTTTATTTCTTTTTCGTAGTCAGAATCATCGGTTTTGATGCTAAACGAAAAGAAGATTATCGAAGTTAAAACTCCTAAAATGATAGATTGGGTTTGATTCTTTTTCATACGAATTGTTATATTTAAAAGTCGAAATTAATAAAAAAGCTAAATTTAAGAGCAAGATATTGCCATTTAAAATCCTTTCACACCATATTTTCGGCTTAAATGACCTGACACGAAAGATATTAAAACGAATATCGAAGCGTTGTTCCGTAAGTACGAGGGTCGCCCAAAATTCCTGCATATTGCCCCGCACTGCCTGGAGCAGCCAATAATTGCTCGAAATAGTCTTTATTCGCAAGGTTTCTACCCCAAACAAAAAGTGAAATACCATTTGATGCTCTGAATCCAATTCGACCATTTAGCAGCGAATATCCATTAATATTCAAGAATTGCGATGGTGATGGACTTGATGAAAATTCCGAACGGAAGTACACATCAACAGCAGCAAAATAATTTCCTTTCAAACCTAATAGGCTTCCTTTGGTTGTTGCTTCTACACCAAACGAACCCGACCATTTTGAAATACCTGGTAAACGTCCGCCCGAAACATCTTTGAAAGCTTGAGTTCCACCGACTTCTTCTAATGGCACTGGTGCGTTAGTGAACGAAATATATTTTCCATCGGTATAAGCCAATGCCGCATTGAAAGTAAAATGATTACTTATTCTAACATTTCCATCAAGCTCCACTCCTCTTACTTGTACTTTTTCGGCATTTGCCAAATAACCTCTATTTACACCGGGTTCGGGTGTTTGAACTTGCGTTTGATAGTCTTTGATTTCATCATTGAAAATAACAATATTTAAAACGGAATTAGCAGATGGCTTAGTTTTTAGTCCAAATTCGATGTGTTTCACAAACTCTGGCTTCACCTCTGCGAGTTCAACCAATACTCGTCCGCTAGCAGTTGGCAAACCACCAATATTTATACCAACTGGCTTATAACTAACCGAATATGTAGCAAAGCTATTGATATTTTTATTGACTTTATACTGCATAGTCACCTGACCAGAAAAATTACCTTCGGTTGCTTCGGTATCGAATGCTTGATTGGTATAAACTGCGTTTTTGAGAGCAATCAGTGCGACATCAGTTGTTTGGAGTCCACCGTAAGTTTCTCTTTTATAATTAGCGGTTTTCTTATCATAATTATATCTTATCCCTGGCAAAACATGTAGTTTTTCAGTAATTGACCAATCAGCTTGACTGAAAGCTGCTACACTTGTACTTTGGATTCGGTTGGTTGTACGAATACCAAAGTTATCAAATAAACCTGCGGTTTTCCATAAAGCACTTGTCGAACTTTGAGCAAAACGCCATTGTGCCGAACCAGCTTCTTCGGTCTGAACAGGGTCTGAATTCAAATCTTGCCAAAGGCCAAAAACACCCACAACGCCACTCAATTTTGATGAGATTTTACCAGAATAACGAATTTCTTGCGATAATTGCTCATGCACAGAATTTCCCGAAGAAATAGTAAAAATCGACAAACCTGTATAATCACGGTCATTCAACGGAACCCATCTCCAATAACGCCATGCGGAAGTTGAGGTTAATGTGCCATTTCCAATCTTAATATCAGCATTCAACGAAGCTCCACCAAGTTGATTATCAGCCTTTGATGGTGTATCGAGGTCAACAATTCTCTCAAATGGACTACTGTATGGCAATTTATAATTTAGGTCTTTGATGATGGCATCAAACTGGCGGTACGCCGCACGTTTGGTTGTTACAACCCCCGCTACTGGCCAACCGTAACCGTTTGGTTTTTGGTTAGTAACATCGGCAATGAAAGTGATTTTAATTTTAGCGGTTGGCGTATATAGCAATTGGCCTCGCACACCAAGATTATTTATATCATTCATATTTTGTTGGGTCTTTATGTTGTAAAATAGACCGTCACGTTGTGTACCTGAAAAAGAGATTCTTGCCGCCAATTTTTTGCTTAATGGACCCGAAAGTGAGCCTTTTGCTTGAATATAGCCATAGTTTCCATAACTCAATTCAAAACTGGCAGATGGGTCAAAACTTGCTTCACGCGTAGTAATATTGAAAGCACCAGCCGTTGTGTTTTTGCCGAAAAGTGTTCCTTGCGGCCCACGCAAGACCTCAACACGGTCAATATCGACGAAGTCGAGAGCAGTAGCAGCTGGGCGAGCATAATATACACCATCGACATAAAAACCTACGCCTGGGTCGATACCATCGTTAGTCAATCCAAAAGTAGAACCTAAACCTCGAATATTTAAAGTTGTATTACGTGCATTTGAAGCGTAAAGCTGAACTGTCGGAACTAGTTCTTTCAAACGATTTACGTTAAATGCCCCTGCATCTTCGGCTGTAGCACCACGAATAACTGAAATTGGGATCGGAATATCCTGCACCGCCTCCTGACGGCGACGCGATGAAACCACCACATCGGCCAATTTATTTACATCTTGGTTAAGTTTGATAGTTATATTACTTTCATTAATCACGATTTCTTTTTTTACGTATCCTACATAAGTAACAATAAGCGTAAAAGGTAATTTTTGACCAGTAATGAGAGCAAAATCTCCATTTGAATCTGTCGTTGCACCATTGGTTGTACCTTTAATTGAAACGGTGGCACCAATGAGTACTTCATTCGTTATCTCATCTATCACTTTGCCCGAAACAGTAGCATTGATAATAGGTTTGTCTTGAGCCGAAACGTATAAGGGCAAATGAATTGCACCTAAAATTAATATTGAATTTAAAAATTTTTTCATTAATTTGTGTTCGTTTAATGCAAAATAAGCCCTTGGCATACCATCTTCGGATGGCTGTTGGGAGTCATTTAGCGGTGATATTATTTTGTTAAACTCGACCAGTTTGGTGGCAGCCAAACTGGTTTTTTTGCATGATTATTAGTTTTTATAAATAATTTATAGGTTTATTGTATTGGTTCCTTCTTTTTGATAAAGCAAAATTAAGAATCTATATTTAATCTACCAAATAAGTAGAGTAATAAATTTTTAGAATTTTACATATTGATAAAAAAAGTAAATGAAATAGTAAAATGCTCCTATTTTCATGCTAATATTTCTATTAAAATATCGTTAAACTGTCGTTTGTAGTCTAAAAATAATCATGTATTTTACTGATATGGCCTTGCTCATTGAGCTTATCTTGAAAGAAATGATGAATTTTGAAAGTCTGCACTGCCCCTACTTTTGGCCTGTTTAGTCTAAAATCCATTCGATGAGTAAGCCAAAATCATATTATCCATATTATAGTTGTATCAATTTTTAAACACATTCTGAGCAGTCCAATCATTGTAAAAAAAATATACCAAAGAATTTTTATCTTTACCGCACCAAAATTGCTCAAGCGAATGCTAATAAAAGATATATTAAAACCAGAAAAGACTTTTAGAATAACGGGAATGCTCAGAATTGAGAGTGAAGACGACCGTTTTCTTGGACCTGGCCGACTCGATTTACTCGAAAATATCATTGAAACTGGTTCTATTAGTCAAGCGGCCAAACAAATGAAAATGTCGTATAAAAAGGCATGGGATTTAGTAAATTCGATAAATCAGCATACAATTAAGCCTATCATCATCACACAAACAGGTGGAGAAAAAGGTGGCGGAACAATTGTTACCGAAGAAGGGAAAAATCTGATTGCGGCATTTAGAAAGCTGCACGAAGAATTTCAACAGTCGTTTGATGAAAAAATTAAAATCTTTCTACAATCTTAAATTTAGTTTTTTTTAATTTCAATCTTTTACCTGTCGTTGGCCAGCCCGTAGGAACGTCCAAATTGTAGGTTCCTAAAAAAATCATTAGAATCTGCATTAACAGTACATTATGTAAAAATCAATTTCAAACAAGCAATGACCAAACCCACTGCTAAAAGTTTTTTTAGCGTCGGTATTTTGAATTTTTGACTACCAAAATAAGACCCAGCCAAACCACCGATAATTGTAGCTAAAACCGCCCATTGCATATTTTCGGGGAGACTAATGCCTCCTTTTTGAAGCTGACCGTAAAGACCTGAAAGTGAATTAACAAAGATAAAAAGTGCCGAAACTGCCGCCGTTTCTTTCAAATTCGCCCACCGCATCAGTAGCATCAAAGGGCTTAAAATAATTCCTCCACCAATGCCAATCATTCCCGAAAGTAAGCCAATCAAGCCACCCGATAGGATTCCTGCCCAAATTGGAATTGGTCTGTTTTTTTCATTGGTATCAAATTTATAAATTAATCGAACAATTGAAAACAAGATACATACGGCAAGAATTTTCTTATAAATAGAATCAGAAAGCGTCATTGTTCCTCCCAAAAATGCCATCGGAATACTGGCCAGAGCAAATGGTAAGAAGAGTTTTAAACGAAAATGTCCTGCTCGGTAAAATCCAATAAATGAAAATAAAGAAACAGCCAAATTCATGACCAATGCCGATGATTTCATCATTGCGGGAGCTACGCCCATAATTGCCATAATGGCCAAATATCCGCTTGCTCCGCCATGCCCGACCGAAGAGTACAAAAAGGCAACTAAGCTCAATAGCAATAAAAGCAATAATAGTGATATCATAAGATATTTTTAGAATTATATAATCTATCTTTTTGAGGATTTGAGTTTGGTATTTATGCAGATGACTATCTAAAAACTCATTATTTTTTTCATTAACAATTCATTCGTTATATATTTGCAAATATAACGAACTGTTTTCGTAAAATCCTTAAAAAATCACCAATAATGCCAAAAAAAATATTTTTTTATGCCTATCGTTATATTTTATTATATATAACGATTTTTGAAACAGTATTTCCACAAATAAGCCAAGCTCAGGAAGCTGATACACTAAAATCACAAATCTTGAATGAAGTTGTAATTTCAGCTTCAAGGGTCAAAGAAAATTATCTTAAATCGGCAACAAGTATTGAAATATTGAAATTGAAACAAATGCAGCAAAGTGCGGCTTTGAGTTACTTTGATGCCATCGAAAACCTAAAAGGTGTGCAATTAATTACGCCGAGTTTGGGTTTTAGAGTCTATAATGCACGTGGGTTTACGAACACAACCAATGTGCGATTTATACAACTCGTTGATGGGATTGACAACCAAGCCCCACACATAGGCTCTCCGATTGCTTCGGGAATGGGGCCAACTGACCTTGATATTCGCCAAGTTGAGATTATTCCGGGAGTTGCTTCGGCATTATATGGAATGAATTCTTTGAATGGCTTGGTAAATTTACTCACACTCAATCCATTTGAGTCGGAAGGCTTTAGTATTCAGCAAAAAACTGGAGTCAATCATTTATCGAGTCCAACAATTGACCTAAAAATATTCTCAGAAACAAGTTTACGTTATGCCATGAAACTCAGTGAAAAATGGGCTTTCAAGGTCAATTTTGGGTATCAGAAAGGTTATGATTGGGTTGCTAACTCAACGCTTGACCTTAATCCTACGGCCAATACTTCGGTAAATTTACTCGGAAAAGATAATGTTGGAGTCGACTATGTGAACTCTTACGGCAATGAATCATCGAACCGAAGAACGCTTACACTCGGTGGAAAAAGATATGTAGTTGCTCGAACTGGCTATTTTGAAGAAGAAGTAAATGACTATTCTATCAATAATCTCAAAGCTGATTTTTCTTTAAACTATCGTACGGGCGGCGTTCCGCTTAAACCTCAGCATGAAATTACTTATAGTTTCAAAATTGCTCAACTCGATAATGTTTATCAACGCACCAATCGTTTTCGCCTGAATGATTATCGTTTATCTCAAAATGCGATTACTTACCAAAGTCCAAGCACGCAAATTAAGGCGTATTTGACAAGCGAAAATACAGGAAAGTCTTATAATATTCGTTCGATGGCTGAAAATATCGACCGTAGTTTTAAATCTGATAATGTTTGGTTTACTGATTTTACAAACGAATATAATATCCAAACCAAAGCTGGTAAAAGCGTGATTGATGCCCTAAATTTGGCCAGAACGCAAGCGGATAAAGGTCGCCCACAGCCAAATACGCCAACTTTTGATGACTTGATTACAAAATTAGGTGACATCAATAATTGGGATATTGGGGCGGCTCTGCGAGTGCAATCTTACATGTTTCACACCGAAGGCTTAACTGATTTGAGTAAAAAACTTTCAACCACATTTCAAAACAATGGTTTTGGTTTATTGGCTGGTTTCGATTATCGAAATTATATCGTTGTTCCTGATGGAAATTATTTCATCAATCCAAAAGAGAGCGGCAAAAATATCAATTATTGGAAAGCGGGTGGTTTTGTGCAAGGAAGTAAAACTTTTTTCGATGAAAAACTCAAATTTTTACTAACGCTTAGAGCTGACAAAAACCAATATTTCGATATACGTTTTAATCCACGAGCGTCGTTAGTTTATTCACACAACGAAAACAATCATTTCCGACTTTCTTATCAAAATGGCTATCGTTTTCCGAGTTTGTTTGAGTCCTTTTCAAACATAAATAGTGGTGGAGTAAAGCGTGTGGGTGGCTTGCCGATAATGTCGCAAGGTATTTTTGAGAATTCGTATTTACGAAAAACCATTGATGATTTCACAGCGGCAGTGAACCAAGCTATAAATATCAATAAACTCTCTCAAAATGAGGCCATCATACAAAACAAAAATCTTCTCCGCAAAAACGATTATACTTATCTGAAACCAGAGTATGTTAATAGTTTTGAAATTGGCTACAAAGGTTCTCCTGTGGGCAAAAAACTATTTGTCGATGCTGATTTCTACTATAATGTTTACCGAAACTTCATGGCCCAAATTGAGGCCAATGTACCGCTTGGTACGAATGCCGATTCGCTGGCATTTTACATGTATGACCGCAATAAACAAGCTCGCTATCGTCTGTGGACAAACTCAAAAACTATCGTGAGAAACTACGGTGCGAGTATCGGATTAAACTATAATTTCTATAAAAACTTCTCACTAAATGTGAATACGTCTTTTTCAAAACTACAAAACACTGCCAATAATGATGATTTTGAAGAAGCATTCAATACCCCACGTTGGATTATGAACATCGGTCTTGGCAATGCAAAACTCACAAAAAATATTGGTTTTGGCATAAACTATAAATATCAAGAAGGATTTTTGTGGCAGTCGGCACTGGCAACGGGCAATGTGCCAGCCATTCATAATGTTGATGCACAATTTACTTATTATGCTCGAAAACAGGGTTTACAATTCAAAATGGCAGGAACAAATATTTTGAATCAGCCTTATATAAGTTACGTTGCAGGGCCAACGGTCGGAGCATTTTATTATTTGACCATTACTGCAGATTTGGGGAAGAAATGATTTTGTTAGATGGCAGGAGTATTTCATATAAATTACCTAAATTCGTTCATAGCAAAGGCTTTGCAAACCCTTTGCTATGAACGAAAATAATTTATAAAAATGAAATCGCAATCTCACCTTTCTCTAGGTACGCTATGCATTGATAGGATTAAAGATTTATTGAACATTTTCATTATTTTTACGCCAAATTGTAATCTTCAAACTATTAAACATGAAAAAAACTCTATTGCTTCTCTGCCTTGCCAGTACAGCAGTTTTTGCTCAAAAGAAGGATTTTGACGAAAAAGAATTAATGACGGGCAAAACACCCAA